>JACCDQ011765311.1_pt1 | contig 20496 bp, 18 predicted proteins | sample 7446031 | NCBI WGS metagenome assembly JACCDQ01 (sample SAMN15323442, study PRJNA562643) | freshwater metagenome | isolation source: river surface water | place: USA:Blue River Watershed | collected 2017-08-17
CCGAGGAACATCAGCGTGGCCAGCATCGAGATCAGGATCATGTTCGCGTATTCGGCGAGGAAGAACATCGCGAACGACATGCCCGAGTACTCGACCATGTGGCCAGCAACGATCTCGGATTCGCCCTCGACCACGTCGAACGGATGGCGCGCAGTCTCGGCAATGCCGGAGATGATGTAGACGCCGAACATCGGCAGCAGCGGCAGCCAGTTCCATGACAGGAAGTTCAGCCCCAGGTCGACACCCGTTCCCTTGAGCTGGCCGCCGACGATGGCGGACAAGTTCATGCTACCCGACACCATCAGCACAATCACCAGCACGAAGCCCATGGCGAGCTCGTACGACACCATCTGCGCGGACGCACGCATCGCGCCGAGGAATGCATATTTCGAGTTGGACGCCCAGCCGGCGACGATCACGCCGTACACCTCGAGCGAGGTGATCGCCATGATGAACAGCAGACCGGCGTTGATGTTCGCCAGTGCCCTGTCGGGACCGAACGGGATGACGGCCCAGGCGGCCAGTGCCGGCATGATCGTCATCACTGGCGCCAGCACAAACAAGCCCTTGCTGGCCTTGGCCGGCACCACGATTTCTTTCAGCAGCAGCTTCAGTGCATCAGCGATCGGCTGCAACAGGCCGGCCGGACCAACGCGGTTCGGGCCGAGACGCACGTGCATCCAGCCGATCATCTTGCGCTCCCACAGCGTGAGATAGGCGACGCAGCCCATCAGCGGCAGCACAACGGCGACGATCTTGATCAGGTTCCAGACGATCGGCCACGCCGGACCGAGCAGGCCTTCGCCGAGGGTGGTGAATTGGGTCAGCAGATCCATCAGGCTTTCTCCACCGAGATGGCGCCGAACATCGCGCCCAGCGCGGCCGTTGACGGATGGCCGGCGGCCACCCGCACGACGCTCGCCGGCAGGCTGGCGTCGATCTCGCAGGCCAGCTCGACCGAACCAGCGCCCTGCGTCACGCGAACGCGGGTGCCATCGGTCACGCCTAGCTGCTGTGCGAGTGCCGTCGACAGAATCGCGCACGGCGCCTTCGCATCAGCAGTCTGTTGCAGCGACACGGCACGACGGACGATCGCATCACTGGCATACAGCGGCACATCGGCCACGCGTTGCAGGCCTTGCGATACTGCAGCCGGGGTCGGCAGCGAGAGTGTAGCGAGGTTATTGAGCTTCGCCGTCAGGTCGACGCCTTCGAGCGTGGACACGCCGAGCAGCTCGGCGCGAATTTCTTCGGAGGCCTCGTAATCAAAGCCGTCCAGCGCCAGCAGGTTACCCAGTACACGCAGCACCTTCCAGCCCGGACGGGTGTCACCGAGCGGACGCACGCTGCCGTTGAAGCTTTGCGCGCGGCCTTCCGCGTTGACGAAAGTACCCGAGGTTTCGGCGAACGGCGCGACCGGCAGCAGCACGTCGGCGTAGTCCGTCCCGTGTTTAAAGGGTGACATCACCACCACCATGTCGGCCTGGTCCAGCGCCGCGCGCGCCTGTTGCGGGTTCGCGCAGTCGAGCTCGGGCTCGGCATGCAGCAGCAGATAAGCCTTGCGCGGCGTGGCAAACAGATCCTGCGCGAGCGCGCCATGGGCATTCGCGAGGTAGCCGCCAACGGTGTTCGCAGCTTCGGTCAGATAGCCGAATTTGGCTTCAGTGTTTTCAGCGATCCACTGCGCGACCGCATGCAATTGCGCCGCCTGCGGATGCTGTACAGCCGCATTACCCAGCAACACCGCGCGCGGCTCGCCGGACAGCAGGCTGGCGGCGATCTGCTTCGCCGTGTCGGACGGCTGAACATTGGCGAACTCGGACGGCGCTGCCATGCCTTTTGCCTGCGCGACAGCCACCGCAATACCGGCCAGCTTTGCAATCCAGTCGGACGGGGCAGCGGTGATCTTGTTGGCGACGGCCATCAGCGGGTTGCCTTCGCTCGCGTTCAGCAGCGACAGCTTGGCGCCGCGCTGCACAGCACCGCGCAGCTTGGCGGACAGCAGCGGATGATCCTTGCGCAGGTGCGAGCCGATGACGAACACGCGCTTGAGTTTCGCCACATCGGCGATCGCCATGCCCAGCCAAGGCAGGAATTTGGGATCTCTGACTGCGTCGCTCTGGCGCAGTCGGAAATCGATGTTTTGCGAGCCAAGACCGCGAGTGATCTTACCGAGCAGTCCCAGTTCTTCTAGCGTTGCATAAGGCGCAGCGATCGACGCGATCGCATCGGCTCCCTGCTCGTGACGGATATTGCGCAGGCCATGTGCAACGTATTCCAGCGCGCTCTGCCAGTCGACTTCCTTCCACTCGCCACCCTGCTTGATCATCGGCGTGGTCAGGCGCGCTTCGCTATTCAGACCTTCATAAGAGAAGCGGTCGCGATCGGACAGCCAGCACTCGTTGATCGCTTCATTCTCCAGCGGCAGCACGCGCATCACCTTCGCGCCCTTGACCTGGACGATCAGGTTCGAGCCCAGGCTGTCATGGGGGCTGACAGACTTGCGGCGCGACAGCTCCCAGGTGCGGGCGCTGTAACGGAAAGGCTTCGAGGTCAGCGCACCGACGGGGCACAGGTCGATCATGTTGCCCGATAGTTCGGAGCTTACTGCGCCGTTGACGAAACTGGTGATCTCGGAGTGTTCGCCACGGCCGATCATGCCCAGTTCCATGACACCGGCAATTTCCTGGCCGAAGCGCACGCAGCGGGTGCAGTGGATGCAGCGGCTCATCTCCTGCATCGAGACTAGCGGGCCGGCATCCTTCGGCGCGACCACGCGCTTCTCTTCGTGATAGCGCGACGATGACGCGCCATAGCCGACAGCGAGATCCTGCAACTGACATTCGCCGCCCTGATCGCAAATCGGGCAATCGAGCGGGTGATTAATCAGCAGGAACTGCATGACATCCTTCTGCGCCTTCACCGCCTTGTCGCTGTGCGTGCGCACGACCATGCCCTGCGTGACCGGCGTCGCGCAAGCGGGCAAGGGCTTCGGTGCTTTCTCGACTTCCACCAGGCACATGCGGCAGTTGGCCGCGATCGACAGCTTCTTGTGGTAGCAGAAGTGCGGAATGTAGGTGCCAATACGGTTGGCAGCATCCATCAGCATGCTGCCTTCCTGCACCTCGACTTTTTTGCCGTCTATCTCAATCTCAACCATGACTGTTCCGGTCAGATGTATGCAGGCACCAGGCACCGCTTGTGTTCGATGTGGTACGCAAATTCGTCAGTGAAGTTCTTGATCATCGCGCGTACCGGCATCGCGGCGGCATCGCCAAGCGCACAGATCGTGCGGCCCTGGATGCCGTCGCAGACCGACAGCAGCGTGTCGAGGTCGTCGGGACGGCCTTCGCCGTGTTCGATCCGGTGGACCATCCGGTACAACCAGCCGGTGCCTTCACGGCACGGCGTGCACTGACCGCAGGATTCTTCATAATAGAAATAGGACAGACGCAGCAGCGACTTGACCATGCAGCGGTCTTCGTTCATCACGATCACCGCGCCGGAGCCCAGCATCGAACCGGCCTTCGCGATCGAGTCATAGTCCATGTCGGTCTGCATCATCAGGTCGCCCTTGATGACCGGCATCGACGATCCGCCGGGAATGACTCCCTTGATCTTGCGGCCATCGCGCATGCCGCCAGCGAGCTCGAGCAGCGTAGCGAACGGGGTACCGAGCGGCACTTCATAGTTGCCCGGGCGCGCGACATCGCCGGATACCGAGAAGATCTTGGTGCCGCCGTTGTTGGGCTTGCCGATTGCGTGATACGCCTCGGCGCCCAGATTCATGATGAACGGCACCGACGCGAAAGTTTCCGTGTTGTTGATCGTGGTCGGCTTGCCGTACAGGCCGAAGCTTGCGGGGAAAGGCGGCTTGAAGCGTGGCTGGCCCTTCTTGCCTTCGATCGATTCAAGCAGCGCGGTTTCCTCGCCGCAGATGTACGCACCATAGCCGTGGAAAGCGTGCAGCTGGAACGAAAAGTTCGAACCAAGGATCTGGTCGCCCAGCAAGCCCGCAGTGCGCGCCTCGTCCAGCGCCTCTTCGAAGCGCTGGTAGACGTCCCAGATTTCGCCGTGAATGTAGTTGTAGCCTTGGGTGATGCCCATCGCATACGCGCCGATGGCCATGCCCTCGATCACCGAGTGGGGGTTGTAGCGCAGCAGATCGCGATCCTTGAATGTGCCGGGCTCGCCCTCGTCCGAATTGCAGACCAGATACTTCTGACCAGGGAAGCTGCGCGGCATGAAGCTCCATTTCAGACCGGTCGGGAAACCCGCACCGCCGCGGCCGCGCAGTGCGGAGCCCTTGAGCTCAGCGATCACCTGCTCCGGGGTTATGCCTTCGGTCAGGATGCGGCGCAACGCCGAGTAGCCACCACGTTTGACGTAATCGGCCAGATGCCAGTTGTCGCCGTCCAGGCCCGCGAGGAGCAACGGCTTGATGTGACGATCGTGCAGGCAGGTCATTTCTTCAGTTCCTCGAGCAACGCGTCGATCTTTTCGTTCGACATGAAGCTGCACATCCGATGGTTATTCACCAGCATCACCGGCGAGTCGCCACAGGCGCCCATGCACTCGCCTTCTTTCAGCGTGAACAGGCCATCCGCCGTGGTCTCGTTGAAATCGATGCCGAGCTTCTCCTTCAAATAAGCGGCGGCGCGGTCGCCATTGGTCAGCTGGCACGGCAGGTTGGTGCAGATCGTCAGCTTGTACTTGCCAACTGGCTTCAGGTTGTACATCGTGTAGAAGGTCGCGACTTCCTGCACGGCGATGGATGGCATGCCGAGATAGTCGGCGACGTCCTGCATGACCTCGGGCGACAGCCAGCCCTTCTCGACCTGTGCGATCGCGAGCGCGGCCATTACCGCCGACTGTTTCTGGTCGGCCGGGAATTTCGCGAGTTCGCGATCGATCTTCCTGTACGCTTCCTGTGATAACAGCATGTCCTGCCTTCTGTCGTACTCGTTGTTGTTCCGGGATCAGCGATCGATTTCGCCGAACACAATGTCCTGCGTGCCGATGATGGTGACCGCGTCGGCGATCATGTGGCCACGCGCCATGAAGTCCAGACCCTGCAAGTGCGCAAAGCCGGGCGCACGGATCTTCAGACGGTAAGGCTTGTTTGCGCCGTCGGACACCAGATAGATGCCGAATTCACCCTTCGGATGTTCGATCGATGCATAGGTCTCGCCGGCCGGCACGTGGAAACCCTCGGTGAAAAGCTTGAAATGGTGGATCAGCTCTTCCATATTGGACTTCATGTCCATACGCGATGGCGGCGCAACCTTGTGGTTGTCCGTCATCACCGGACCAGGGTGATTGCGCAGCCACTCGACGCATTGCCGGATGATGCGATTTGACTGGCGCATCTCTTCGATGCGTACCAGGTAGCGGTCGTAACAGTCACCATTGACGCCGACCGGAATGTCGAAATCGAGCAGGTCATACACTTCGTAGGGCTGCTTCTTGCGCAGGTCGAATTCAATGCCGGAGCCGCGCAGCATCGGGCCGGTGAAGCCCATAGCCAGTGCCTGCTCAGGTGAGACGACGCCAACACCGACGAGTCGCTGCTTCCAGATGCGGTTATCTGTCAGCAGGGTTTCGTACTCGTCAACATACGTCGGGAATCGATTGGTGAAGTCCTCGATGAAGTCGAGCAGCGAGCCCTGACGGTTCTCGTTCAGCTTCGCGATGGCTTTGTCGTTGCGCATCAGCGAGGCCTTGTGCTGCGGCATGTTGTCCGGCAGATCACGGTAGACGCCGCCCGGACGATAGTAGGCGGCATGCAGTCGAGCACCCGACACCGCCTCGTAGCAGTCCATCAGGTCTTCACGCTCGCGGAACGCGTACAGAAATACGCCCATCGCACCAACGTCGAGCGCATGTGCGCCTAGCCACAGCAAGTGATTCAGCAGACGCGTGATCTCATCGAACATCACGCGGATGTATTGCGCACGCAGCGGCACTTCGACGCCGAGCAGCTTCTCGATCGCCATCACGTAAGCGTGCTCGTTGCACATCATCGACACATAGTCGAGACGATCCATGTACGGCACCGACTGCAGGAAGGTGCGGGTCTCCGCCAGCTTCTCGGTCGCCCGGTGCAGCAAACCGATATGCGGATCGGCGCGCTGGATGACTTCGCCGTCGAGCTCAAGCACGAGGCGCAGCACGCCGTGGGCCGCCGGATGCTGCGGACCGAAGTTGAGCGTGTAGTTCTTGATTTCAGCCATGGTCTTACCGGACTCCGTAATTCTCTTCGCGGATCACGCGCGGTACGTTCTCGCGCGGCTCGATCGTCACTGGCTGGTAGATCACACGCTTCTGTTCAGGGTCGTAGCGCATTTCAACATAGCCGCTGACCGGGAAGTCCTTACGGAACGGATGACCGATGAAGCCATAGTCGGTCAGGATGCGGCGCAGATCGTCATGACCATCGAACAGGATGCCAAACAAATCAAAGGCCTCGCGCTCATACCAGTTTGCAGACGGCCAGACGCTGCACAAGGACGCCACGATGGGATGGGTGTCGTCCGACGCGAAAGTGCGCACGCGCACACGCCAGTTGTACGTGACCGACATCAGCTGCGAGACGACGGCATAGCGGGCCCCTTCCCAGCTGCCATCGCCATATTGCGAATAATCGACGCCACACAGATCGATCAGCTGCTCGAAGCGTGTCGCCGGATAGTCGCGCAGCTGCTGCATCGCCGACAGGTAGTCGTTGGCACCGACGACGATCGTGATCTCGCCGAGTGCGTGGGTCAGGGTCTTGATTTTGTCGCCCAACGCTTGTTGCAAGGCGCTCGCCAGAGTTTCGAGTTTGGTGGTCATGTCGGGCGTCAGAGGAATTAGCGTGCGATCGTGTTAGTGCGCCTGATCTTGTTCTGTAGCTGCATGATTCCGTACAGCAGCGCTTCAGCAGTCGGCGGACAGCCCGGTACGTAGATATCAACCGGCACGATGCGATCGCAGCCGCGCACGACGGAATACGAGTAGTGGTAGTAACCACCGCCGTTGGCACAGGAACCCATCGAGATCACCCAGCGTGGCTCAGCCATCTGGTCGTACACCTTGCGCAGTGCCGGTGCCATCTTGTTGCACAGCGTGCCGGCAACGATCATCACGTCGGACTGGCGCGGCGACGGCCGGAACACGACGCCAAAGCGATCGAGGTCATAGCGCGATGCACCCGCGTGCATCATTTCGACCGCGCAGCAGGCGAGGCCGAAAGTCATCGGCCACATCGAGCCGGTACGCGTCCAGTTGATCAGCTTGTCGGCTGTCGTCGTAACGAAGCCTTCGTTCAGGATGCCTTCGATAGCCATCGGTTATTCCCAGTCCAGAGCGCCTTTTTTCCACTCGAAGATCAGACCAACCACCAGCACGCCGAGGAAGATCATCATCGCCCAGAAGCCGAGCAAGCCGATGTCGGACATCGATACTGCCCAGGGCACAAGGAACGCTACTTCGAGGTCAAAAAGAATGAAGAGGATGGCAACGAGGTAGTACCGCACATCGAATTTCATGCGGGCGTCTTCGAAAGCTTCGAAGCCACACTCGTAAGCGGAAGTTTTTGCTGCGTCCGGCCGATGCGGAGCAAGGAGACGACCCAGCACTTGGGGCGCGACACCCACACCGATACCCACGCCGATGAACAGCAGTACCGGAAGGTAGTTTTGGAGGTCCACGATGATCTCAGTACTAAACGCCCGAACCTCGCACCGACGGATCGGACCAGAACCAAAAGAACAACTTCTGCCCTTTTGTCAAAAGGCCCGCACAGGGCACCCCCGCGCCAGCCTGCCTAGAACTTGCCTGAAAACCGCTACATACTTCTTGGCGGAGAGACCATACCGAGGCGAGATGGCTTACCGGCTTATTGCCGAGGCTTTCAGACAGGTTCTTCGTACTGTTTTACAGCTTGTTTTTGCAGCGCGCCATACAGGCGCACACACATTATTTACTGGTGCCGACGGCGAGACTCGAACTCGCACAGCTTGCGCCACTACCCCCTCAAGATAGCGTGTCTACCAATTTCACCACGTCGGCTGAAGCGCGCTATTTTAACCTGCTTTGCGTCTTGCCTTCAATGCACTTCTTGCTGCGAGCGCATCAAAATATTCAGATTACTTCGGAATTTCGCTGGCCTGCCCCGGCGCCTTACCCGATTCCTGCGCTGGAGCCGCCGACGGCTTTGCAGGTGCCACCTGCGTTTTGGCCGGCACTTGATCCATCACACCCGCACCACCCGACTGCGTGCGACTACCCAGGAAACTCAGCGCCAGCGTTGCAACGAAAAACACACCAGCTGCGATGGCCGTGGACCGCGACAGGAAATTGGCCGAGCCGCTGGCGCCAAACAGGCTGCCAGATGCGCCAGAGCCGAAAGCTGCCCCCATGTCGGCGCCCTTGCCATGCTGTAGCAGCACGAGACCGATGATGACCAGCGCTGTGACCACCTGGATCACGATGACGATTGCAAGCAGAGAATTCATTGAGTACTTTTTCCAATGTTGAGGTTGGCTGTTAAAGGCGATCAGACCGATCTGGCGATCGCAAGGAAATCCACCGCCTTCAGTGACGCGCCGCCGATCAGGCCGCCATCGATATCGGGCTTGGCCAGCAGTTCGCCGGCGTTGTCGGGCTTCATGCTGCCGCCGTAAAGGATGCGCACCGTTGCCGCCGCAGTCGAATCGGCTTGGGCAAGTGTCGAGCGAATCAGTTCATGCACCTGCTGCGCCATCTCCGGAGTCGCGGTCTTGCCGGTACCAATCGCCCATACCGGCTCGTACGCCACAACGATTTTTGCCAGGCCTCCACCTGCGGCCGCCAGCACCGGCTTTAACTGCCTCGTGACAACCGCGTCAGTCATGCCCTGCTCACGCTCCTGCAGTGTCTCGCCGACGCAGACGATAGGAACCAGACCGCCCGCAATCGCACGGACCACTTTTTGCGCGACCAGTTCATCGGTTTCGCCGTGGTAGCTGCGGCGCTCCGAGTGACCAACGATCACGTAACGGCAGCCAAAATCTCGCAGCATCGCGATCGACACTTCGCCGGTATATGCGCCGCTGTCATGCACTGACGCATCCTGAGCGCCCCAGTTCACGCCGGAGCCGTCCAATGCCGCCTGCGCCTGCGCCAGATACGGCGCAGGAACGCAAACTGCCATTTCGGCCGACAATCCCGCCGCGCCGGCACGAATGCCGTCCAGCAGCACGGCGTTCGAAGCCAGGCTGCCGTTCATTTTCCAGTTGCCCGCGATCAGTGGGATACGCATCGGTACACTCATTTACAAAACCCGTGATTTTAGCCTGCGGCAAGAAAGCGGGTCAAACTTGCTGTTCCCGACAGGATTCAGGCAACTTCCAGCACTATCTTGCCAACATGGGTACTAGTCTCCATCAGTGCATGCGCATCGGCGGCGTCCACCAGCGGGAACACCTGATGAATCACCGGCTGGATCCGGCGCGACTCCAGCAAGGGCCAGATGCGCTCACGCAGCTTGTTCGCAATATCCTGCTTGAACGCGACCGGGCGCGGGCGCAGCGTCGAGCCCGTTACTGTCAGGCGACGGCGCATGATTTCACCAAAATTCACCTCGCCTTTCGCACCACCCAACAAGGCGATAATGACCAGCCGGCCGTCATCGGCCAGGCACTGTATCTCACGGTTGACGTATGAGCCAGCCACCATATCGATAACCACATTGACGCCCTGGCCCTCGGTCAGCGACTTGACCACGTCGACGAAATCCTCGCTGCGGTAATTGATACCGCGCTCCGCCCCCAGGCTCTCGCAGGCGCGACACTTGTCGTCCGTGCCCGCGGTTGCAAAAACGCGGTGACCCAATGCCGTCGCCATCTGGATCGCTGTCACGCCGATGCCGGAAGTGCCGCCCTGCACCAGCAGGCTTTCACCTGACGCCAGTCGCGCACGCTCGAACACGTTGCTGTACACGGTGAAAAAAGTTTCAGGCAGTGAGGCCGCTTCGATTGCACTCCAGCCCTGCGGCACGGGAAGGCACTGCGCGAGGGGCGCGGCGCAGTACTCTGCATAACCGCCGCCCTGCACCAGCGCACATACCAGGTCGCCTTTCGCGAAACCGCTGCCGGCAAGATCGCCATCCACGATTTCGCCCGCCACTTCCAGACCGGGAATGTCCGAAGCCCCGGGCGGCACCGGGTAATTACCCGTCCTTTGCAGAACATCCGGGCGGTTTACGCCGGACGCCAGCACACGGATCAGCACTTCGCCGGCTTTCAGGACCGGCACAGGCCGCTCGCAGACCTGCAATACCTCAGGTCCACCCGGCTGAACGATTTCAATAGCGCGCAAGATAGTCTCCCTGATGACTTTGACGACACATCGCCAGCACCACCGTCCGGTTGGCTATCGTCCTGTTGTCAAAGGCACGGATTGTTATGAAAATGCAAAAGGCCGCCCAATTCCTTGGGCGGCCCTGGCTGATGGTTTACATCAGACGCCTACTCACTGCTGTTGCGCAGCTTCGCCCGCGTCTTCAGCGGCCACAGCCTTCATCGACAGCTTCAAACGACCACGATCATCGGTCTCTAGAACCTTCACACGCACTTGCTGACCTTCCTTCAGATAGTCAGCCACTGCGTTGACGCGCTCATTGGCAATCTGGCTGATATGCAACAGACCATCCTTGCCCGGCATGACCTGAACAATCGCGCCGAAATCCAGCAGCTTCAGCACGGTGCCTTCGTAGATCTTGCCCACTTCGACCGATGCGGTCAGTTCTTCGATACGACGCTTTGCTTCCTGTCCGGCGGCGGCATCGACCGACGCAATCGTCACGATGCCTTCGTCGGTGATGTCGATCTGCGTACCGGTTTCTTCGGTCAGCGCGCGGATCACGGCGCCGCCCTTGCCAATCACGTCGCGGATCTTTTCCGGGTTGATGCGGATGGTGATCAGGCGCGGCGCGAAATTCGACAGCTCGGTGCGGCCGGTCGGCATGGCTTCCTGCATCTTGCCGAGGATATGCTGACGACCTTCCTTCGCCTGAGCGAGTGCCACTTGCATGATTTCCTTGGTGATGCCCTGGATCTTGATGTCCATCTGCAGCGCGGTGATGCCGTTGGCGGTGCCGGCCACTTTGAAGTCCATGTCACCGAGGTGATCTTCGTCGCCCAGAATATCGGAGAGCACGGCAAATTTATTGCCTTCTTTGATCAGACCCATCGCGATACCCGCGACATGTGCCTTCATCGGCACACCGGCATCCATCAGCGCGAGACTGCCGCCGCACACCGATGCCATCGACGACGAACCGTTCGATTCGGTGATCTCCGAAACGAGACGCACCGAGTAGCTGAACTCGTCGGCAGCCGGCAGCGCGGCGATCAGCGCGCGCTTGGCGAGGCGGCCGTGGCCGATCTCGCGGCGCTTCGGCGAACCGACACGGCCGGTTTCGCCGGTCGCGAACGGAGGCATGTTGTAATGAAGCATGAAGCGATCGCTGTACTCGCCAGTCAGCGCGTCGATTTTTTGCTCGTCACGTGCGGTACCGAGGGTAGCAACGACCAGCGCCTGCGTCTCGCCACGGGTGAACAGTGCCGAGCCATGGGTACGCGGCAGCACGCTGGAACGGATCGAGATCGGGCGTACGGTACGCGTGTCGCGGCCATCAATGCGCGGCTCGCCGTCGAGAATCTGCGAGCGCACAATATTCGACTCGAGACCGAACATGATGTCGCCGACTTCGGCCGAATCCGGTGCAGCGGCTCCAGATGCTGCCGCCTCTTCCGCCAGCTTGGCGGAGACTTCAGCATGAACGGTGCGCAGCTTGTCGGTACGTGCCTGCTTTTCTTTAGTCGCGAACGCGTCGCGCAGCTTGCCTTCGGCCAGCTCGGTGATACGCGAGATCAGCGCTTCATTCCTGGCAGGCGGCGCCCATTCGATTTCCGGCTTGCCGCCGTCACGCACGAGCTCATGAATCGCGTCGATCACGGCCTTCATCTGGGTGTGGCCGAACACGACCGCACCGAGCATGATCTCTTCGGACAGTTCCTTGGCTTCCGATTCAACCATCAGCACGGCAGCCTCGGTGCCAGCGACAACCAGATCCATCTGCGACTGCGGCAGCTGCGATACGGTCGGGTTCAGCACGTACTGACCGTCGATGTAACCAACGCGTGCGGCGCCGATCGGGCCGTTGAACGGAATACCTGCGACACACAGCGCCGCCGAAGCACCAATCATCGACGGAATATCCGGATCGACTTCCGGATTCACCGACAGCACATGAATGATGACCTGAACTTCGTTCAGGTAGCCCTCGGGGAACAGCGGGCGAATCGGACGATCGATCAGTCGCGAGGTCAGCGTCTCTTTCTCGGACGGACGGCCTTCGCGCTTGAAGAAACCGCCGGGAATACGGCCGGCGGCATAGGTTTTCTCGACGTAGTCAACGGTGAGCGGGAAGAAATCCTGCCCCGGCTTGGCTTCTTTCCTCGCAACGACGGTCGCCAGGATCACGGTGTCATCCACCGACACCATCACGGCGCCAGAGGCCTGGCGAGCGATCTCGCCGGTTTCCAGCGTGACCGTGTGCTGGCCGTACTGGAAGGTCTTCGTGACTTTGTTGAACATTAGGTAAATCCTTTCTGATTTTGCCGACAGATTTTCAGGCGCTGTCGTTCACCTCACCACCGGCGACGCGCTCGCGCCGCCTTTCAACGATCTCAACTGCAAAATCGAGCGTGCTTCAAAAACAAGAAATGCCCGCATCAGTTGACTGATACAGGCATTTCCAGAGACTTGCGCGGGGAGAATTACTTACGCAGGCCCAGCTTCTCGATCAGGGCGCGATAACGGTCGACATCCGTGCGCTTCAGGTAAGCCAGAAGGCTCTTGCGGCGGTTGACCATCATGATCAGGCCACGGCGGGAGTGATGATCCTTCGCGTGGGCCTTGAAGTGGCCGTTGAGTTCGTTGATGCGTGCGGTCAGCAGGGCAACCTGGACTTCCGGGGAGCCGGTGTCATTCTGACCGCGGGCGTTTGCAGCGATGACCGCTGCCTTGCTTTCTTTCGTAACTGCCATGATTCTTACCTTTCACATGCGGCACTCAGAGTCGCAACCTTGGGTGCCGTGACAACGTTAAAAATTTGGTCATTTCGGACCAAGGCGGCATTATAGCCGAATTGCGCCCGTTGCCACAAACGCCGAACCAATCATGCGGCGGGCCTCCTGTGTCCACCTGACATTTCCATTATTGAAATTCCATCGTTCGCTGTCGTTTTACTTCACCCCTCTTGAAAAGCCTGAGGCACTCCCTATTTTCAGTTCATCGGGGCTGTATCGCCCCTCAGCGATCCACACCGGAGGAAACGATGAACATGATCCTGCGCCAGCGTCACGGCTATCCCCTGCGTTCCAGCCTGTTCAGCAACCTGTTTGACAGCATGCTGGAAGAATTTGCAACGCCCGCTACCGAAGTCACGCGCGAAAGCGGCGCATTCAGCCCGCGCATTGACGTGATCGAGACCGAAGCCGGCTATCAGGTCGAGGCCGATCTGCCGGGTGTCACCAAAACCGACGTGAAGGTCAGTGTCGACGGACAGCGCGTGACCATCGAAGCCGAGGTACGCCGCGAAACGGAGCGCAAGGAGGGCGAAACCGTCATGCACGCGGAACGCGTCGTACGAAAGTATGCGCGCAGCTTTGAGCTGCCTCATGAAGTCGACGACGCTCAGTCCGCTGCGAAGCTTGAGCACGGGGTACTGACCCTGATTCTGCCGAAAAAGCAGGCATCGCAAAGCCGCCAACTGACGATTCAATAAAGGTCACCGTCCACCTCGGCTCGTGGACGCGACCCTCATCAGGAAAGATCAAGGCCGTGCTAGATGCACGGCCTTGATCGCTTCACTGGCGCTGATCGGGGACGGGTTCTGCCCCCGGCACCCGGCGACCCTCCCACCATCCACCACGTCCCGACTGCGCCGATCTGCGCCGGAGGCAGCGGATAATCTTCAGAGCTGAGGGTTCAGTTTCTCGTTCTTGGACTGCAGCTTGTTCAGCGCCGACAGATAGGCCTTGGCAGAAGCGACTACGATGTCCAGATCCGCGCCGACGCCATTGACGATACGGCCGCTCTTGGACAGTCGCATCGTCACCTCACCCTGTGATTGTGTGCCCGTCGTAATCGCATTCACCGAAAACAGCAGCAACTCGGCGCCACTCCGGGTGTGCGACTCGATCGCGTTCACGATCGCATCCACCGGGCCATTGCCCTGACCTTCACAGGTCACTTCCTGGCCGCCAGCCGAGAAAGTCACCCGCGCGCTCGGCTTTTCGCCGGTTTCGGAGTGCTGGGACAGCGAGACGAAGTTGAAATACTCCTGGTCGTGCGCGCTCTGCTCGTCCGAGACCAGCGCCATGATGTCTTCGTCGAAAATTTCGGACTTGCGGTCTGCGAGCTCCTTGAAGCGTGCAAACGCCGCATTCACCTCCGCTTCCGAATCGAGTTTGATCCCGAGTTCCTCAAGCCGCTGCTTGAATGCATTGCGCCCGGAAAGCTTGCCGAGCACGATCTTGTTCGCCGACCAGCCGACGTCTTCAGCACGCATGATCTCGTAAGTATCGCGAGCCTTCAGGATGCCGTCCTGATGGATCCCGGACGCATGGGCGAAAGCATTCGCGCCGACCACCGCCTTGTTTGGCTGCACCGCAAAACCGGTGATCTGTGAGACCAGCTTCGACGTCGGAACAATCTGCGTGGTGTCGATGCCGACGTCGAGCTTGAAATAATCCTTGCGGGTCTTCACTGCCATGATGATCTCTTCGAGCGCCGTGTTGCCGGCGCGCTCGCCGAGGCCGTTGATTGTGCACTCGACCTGGCGTGCGCCGCCAATCATGACGCCGGCGAGTGAATTCGCGACCGCCATGCCGAGGTCATTGTGGCAATGCACCGACCAGATGGCCTTGTCCGCATTCGGGATGCGCTCGCGCAATGTCTTGAGCATGTTGCCGTACAGCTCAGGCACACCATACCCGACGGTATCGGCAAAGTTGATCGTGGTAGCGCCTTCGTCGATGACGGCCTCGAGCACTCGGCAAAGGAAATCGATATCGGAGCGGCTGCCGTCTTCCGGACTGAACTCGACGTCGTCAGTGAACTGGCGCGCATAGCGAACCGCAAGGCGTGCCTGCTCGTACACCTGCTCGGGCGTCATTCGCAGCTTCTTCTCCATGTGCAGCGGGGAAGTCGCAATGAAGGTATGGATGCGCTTGCGCGGCGCCGCCGCCAGTGCCTCCGCTGCACGGGATATATCGCGGTCATTGGCGCGTGAGAGCGAGCAGACGACAGAGTCCTTGATGGTGCCCGCAATCGCCTTGATCGCTTCAAAGTCACCTGGCGATGACGCGGCGAAACCGGCCTCGATCACGTCAACCTTCAGGCGTTCGAGCTGGCGCGCAATGCGGATCTTCTCCTCGCGCGTCATCGAGGCACCGGGCGACTGCTCGCCATCGCGCAACGTGGTATCAAAAATGATCAACTTGTTTGAATCGGCCATCATGGGCTCCCGGGCTGTTCAACGATTTGCATACATTTTCGCCTGCCCTCGCGAACGGATGGGCTGGAAAAAACTCGGATTGGGGGGAAAGGGGATGTCTGCGCGGTTAGCGCAGTAGATACAGCAACAGCAGCCCGGACGGGCAGCCGAAGGAGAACATTTGCAAGAGGCGGGGTGCGCTTAACATGAAGCAAAGAATAAGGGGGATTGCCGGAAATCGCAACAGGCCTGTTTCTATCGGACCGATAGCACCGAGGCGCTATTTATCCTCACCCGGCTCGGAGCTCGTCTGCACAATGCTGACCGGCCGTCCCTTGACCCAATACCACACGGCGACACCATAACCGGACAATCCATAAATGACAAACAGCCCGAAGAGCACCTTGGGGGGGTCGCTCGAGATCGCCACAAAGACCAGCACGATCAGGAAAATGGCGATGAAGGGCACCGACTTCTTGAAGTTCACGTCCTTGAAACTATAGAACGGGACGTTGGTGACCATCGTCAGCCCGGCGTAGACGGTGATGACCCAGGCAAGCCAGCTGAAATCGGCCCCGGCGATGCGCAAGTCGTCCAGCAACCAGATGAAGCCCGTGACCAGCGCCGCCGCGGCCGGGCTCGGTAATCCCTGAAAGAAACGCTTGTCGACGACACCGATATTCGTGTTGAAACGCGCCAGACGAAGTGCCGCGCCGGCGCAGTAAACGAAGGCAGCCAGCCAACCGAGCTTGCCCATGCCGCGCAACGCCCATTCGTAGACAATCAACGCCGGCGCGGCGCCAAACGAGACCATATCGGACAGGCTGTCGTACTGGGCGCCGAATTCGCTTTGCGTATTGGTCAGGCGGGCGACGCGGCCATCGGTCGCATCCAGCACCATCGCCGCAAAAATCGCGATTGCCGCATGCTGGTACTGCCCATTCATTGCCATCACGATTGCATAGAAACCGCAAAACAACGCAGCTGTCGTGAAGGCATTTGGCAGCAGGTAAATGCCACGACTGCGGGCCGGCGGCGCGACCGGTGCTGGTTCATCGGCAGGAGCACGCCGCAGGGGGGCGCGATTCAAGCGAAGGGCCTTGGCGGACAAGGGCTTCGCTTTGTTCTTGCGGTGACTGAAAATGGGCATGGTGCCTATGTTACCTGAGCGAATAAACCAGCGTTCACAGTTCGGCAAGAATGGTTTCAGTCGCCGACACTTTCTCGCCCACGGCGACCATGGGGCGCGCTGTCAGCGGCAGGTAGACGTCCACACGCGAGCCGAAACGAATGAAACCGTAACGCTGTCCGCGCGCCAGTGGGTCGCCTTTGCCGACGTAACAAAGGATGCGACGCGCAATCAGGCCGGCAACCTGTACGAAGGTCACCGTCTGGCCACTGTCAGTCGTCACGACAACTGCGTTGCGCTCGTTCTCGGTCGACGCCTTGTCGAGGTCGGCATTGACGAACTTGCCCGGGAAATACGCGACCTTCTCAATCTTTCCGTCGACCGGCGATCGGTTCGAATGAACGTTAAACACGTTCATGAACACGCTGATTTTCAGTGCCTCGCGATTCGCGTACGGATCCTGCGTTTTCTCGACAACCACGATACGACCGTCTGCCGGCGACAGCACCGCATTAGCCTGTTGCGGGATGGTTCGCGGCGGGTCGCGAAAGAACTGCAGCACAAACAGCGCGACGATCCAGAACGGCCAGGACCAGCCGCCGAGCAGCGAACTGGCGATCAGGGCGACCACCACGGCGATGGCGAGGAAAGGCCAGCCTTCGCGGGCGATGATGGGGTGGGGATAGTGTTTCAAATGAGTTCCAGAAATTTAGGATGCCGGCGTTTTACTTTGGAGAAACTCCACGACGGCCACTATTTTAACCTTCCATCCTCCCGACGGCACCCCGCAGACACCTCTGAACACGCGATGGGGTAGCCAGGAGCACTCACTGAGACAGAAATCTGAACGCAATGGCCGATAACGACACTCAGAACTGTCTGATTGACAACATAAGCTGCTAATGAATGGACATGCCTCGCAGGGTCAATGATGTCCGTACAGTGCAGCGCCAGCCCCGCATTTGCCGAATGAACCCGGAGTCAGCATGACGATCTTCAATCACATTTTTCGTTTCCTAACCACAACACCTCAGCAAGAACCAGCAGTACAAGCGCCTGCTAATCGCAAGATTCGAGAGCAATCAGCCAGCGACATGCTCAAGACGCTGAAAACAGCTGAACAACTAGGTAAGCGAACGATTTTGGATAACCAAAACAATCTTGTCTTGCGTGATCAGAAACCAAACACAATTTTGGAAAGATTCAGAACACTCTTTGAAAAAAAGCCCGTGGGAATAGAAAACCGCGAAAAAATCGTCGCTGCTGTTATCAAAAAAATGCGAAACCATATTGAAACAGCGGGAACACACTTGGCCGGGCGGTCGGACGAAATCATTCGGCAACACTTGCCCGGACTTGGACGCTTCGCACAAACCGGCAAAATCGGCGAATTGGACGATCAATGGACCACCTTGCAGAATCGCTTACGCAGCGACATAGGGATCGACAAGGAGAATCTGCGCGATCGCTCGAAAAAGAACAGGGACGTGCTTACCGCCACTGGCGAGTCCCACTCGGCAAAACGCGACACAAACCGGCAGCCCGAGGTATCAACCACAAGCCAAGCGCAGATTATTTCTGACCCAGAAACTATTGACGAGCGTATCGCTGATTTCAATCGCTCGTTGCCCGCCACCATGCCGCATATCACACGACTCGGCGAGACAGTCATCGGCACAATGACCATGCCGGATGAAGATCACAAGCAGCTCTACCGTTCACTCGAAAAGGTGAAGACAAGAGAATTCCACCTTGAATCAATACAATCGAAGCGATCGAACCGAATTGAAGATGATGAGGATGACGAGGAGTACGAAGATTATCGGGATGTTGACGACGACACACCGGCATCTGTAACGATCAGTGATCAAACTGTATCGGATGCGGGCCGCGCAGACTTTGTATTCATCGATCGGAGTGGATTCAGGATTGATTGTGGTGTCGGGTCAGAGCCTGCGACTGTCATCTCAACAATGGCCAGCATCTGTGGCAAAACAGGTATGTCATTACAAACGGCTTCAAAGCTGACCAATCAGCAGGCTTTGATTACTCTTTTGAAATCAATGCTGTTCAAGTTCCCCAATGCAGCCGGAAACCCTTGCCTCTACTTAACGGCAAAAGACGACGAATCTGAAATCCGCGTCTCAAACAGCAAGACAAGTCCACCTATTTGCTCTCAGTCGATCTACACAATTAAAGAGTGCGAAGATGGTGGTCTCGAATTCAGCCTGCTCGGAAGACAAAAAATCCATAAGTGGATTTTGAATGACGGCACCATACTTGAAGTGAACCGCGGGCCCGGTTGGGAGGGCCACATCAATGATAAAAACTACGGACTGCAGATGTCGGCAACCATCAAGGTGAGTGCGGCAGATCTGGAGAAAGGCAGTTTTGACAACGTCCAAATCATCAAGCCCCTGTCTTTGAACTTTCGTCTTCAACCTGCAGATGATCGGGAAGCATGACCACGATCCGGCAATCTGCTGCCTGGTTTATGACGCTGACTCTCAGGTAAAGCGACATCATTTCCTCCACGGCAGAACATCACCAAACAAAATGGCCGCACTCAAGGTACGGCCATTTTTTATTGAAGCTGATTGACTTTATCGAAGCTTAGTTCTTCGACTGGTCCACCATCTTGTTCTTCGCGATCCAAGGCATCATCGCACGCAGCTTCTCGCCGACCACTTCGATCTGATGCTCGGCATTCAGGCGACGGCGCGAGATCAGGGTCGGTGCACCGGCCTTGTTCTCGAGGATGAAGCTCTTCGCATATTCGCCGGTTTGGATGTCCTTCAGGCACTGGCGCATCGCGTTCTTGGTGTCTTCGGTCACGACGCGCGGGCCAGTCACATACTCACCGTATTCCGCGTTGTTCGAGATTGAGTAGTTCATGTTCGCGATGCCGCCTTCGTAGATCAGGTCGACGATCAGCTTCAGTTCATGCAGGCATTCGAAGTAGGCCATTTCCGGCGCATAGCCCGCCTCGACCAGCGTTTCGAAGCCAGCCTTGATCAGTTCGACCGTGCCACCGCACAGAACAGCCTGTTCGCCGAACAGGTCGGTTTCGGTCTCTTCACGGAAGTTGGTTTCGATGATGCCGGCACGACCGCCGCCATTGGCCATCGCATACGATAGCGCGATGTCACGCGCGGCGCCCGACTTGTCCTGATACACGGCGACCAGATGCGGCACGCCGCCACCCTGGGTATAGGTGGCGCGCACAGTATGACCCGGCGCCTTCGGCGCGACCATGATCACGTCGAGGTCGGCACGCGGCACAACCTGGCCGTAGTGCACGTTGAAGCCGTGCGCGAACGCGAGCACGGCGCCCTTCTTGGCGTGCGGTGCGACGTTTTCGTTGTAGACCTGCGCGATGTTTTCGTCCGGCAGAAGGATCATGATCACGTCGGCAGCCGCCACCGCTTCATTCACTTCAGCAACCTTCAGACCGGCCTTCTCAACCTTCGCCCACGAGGCGCCGCCCTTGCGCAGGCCGACCGTGACGTTCACGCCGGAGTCGTTCAGGTTCTGCGCGTGCGCATGGCCCTGCGAGCCATAACCGATGATGGCGACGTTCTTGCCTTTGATCAGGGAGAGGTCGCAGTCCTTGTCGTAGAAAACTTTCATGATATTCCTGTATTAAAAAATGAATGGTTGTTCGATTCAGACCTTCAGGATGCGCTCACCGCGACCGATGCCCGAGCCGCCGGTACGGACTGTCTCGAGGATGGCAGCGCGATCGATCGCGTCGATGAACGCGTCGAGCTTCGTCTTGTTGCCCGTCAGCTCGATCGTGTAGGTCTTTTCCGTGACGTCAATGATGCGGCCGCGGAAG
>JACCDQ010896704.1_pt1 | contig 20494 bp, 20 predicted proteins | sample 7446031 | NCBI WGS metagenome assembly JACCDQ01 (sample SAMN15323442, study PRJNA562643) | freshwater metagenome | isolation source: river surface water | place: USA:Blue River Watershed | collected 2017-08-17
TACATCAAGGAATGGGGCATGGAGCAGTTTGTGCGCGATGCCCGCATCAACATGATTTACGAGGGCACCAACACCATCCAGAGCCTGGACCTGCTAGGGCGCAAGATTCTGGCCAACAACGGCGCCACACTCAAGAAATTCGGCAAGTTGATCGGTGCCCTGGTCGCCGAAGAAGGCGTCAATGAAAAGATGGCTGAATTCATCAATCCCATCGCGCTGCTGGGCGATCAAATGACCAAATTCACCACCGAGATCGGCTTCAAGGGTTTCCAGAATCCCGACGAAGTTGGCGCCGCCGCCGTGGACTACCTGCGTGTGGCCGGCCACCTGGTGTTTGGCTACTTCTGGGCACGCATGGCCCAGGTGGCGCTGCGCCAGATCGCAGCCGCAGAATCACAAGGCGTGCCGACCGACCCGTTTTATGTGGCCAAGCTACAAACCGCGCGCTTTTATTTCGCCAAGCTGTTCCCCGAGACCGCCACCCTGATGCGCACCGCGCGCACAGGAGCCAAAGTGCTGATGGACACCGACGCTGCACTGGCCTGAAATCTGTTGAATTTTTGAGGAAAAAACATGTCGCGTTTTAATGTCAAAAAAGTCGCCGTGCTCGGCGCCGGTGTGATGGGCGCACAAATTGCCGCACACCTGGTCAATTGCAAGGTTCCGGTGATTTTGTTCGACCTGCCCGATCGGTCTGGTCCCAAAAACGGCATCGTGACCCGGGCGCTTGAAGGTCTCAAAAAACTCAAACCGTCACCGCTGGGCGTGGCCGAAGACGCTGCCCTGATCCAGCAGGCCAATTACGAGGAGCACATGGAACTGCTCAGGGGCTGCGACCTGGTGATCGAAGCGATTGCCGAACGCATGGACTGGAAACTCGACCTGTACACAAAGATTGCGCCGTTTGTGGCAACACACGCCATCGTGGCGTCGAACACCTCGGGCCTGTCCATCACCCAACTCGGCGAGGTGCTGCCCGCGGAAATCAAGCCGCGTTTTTGCGGCATCCATTTCTTCAATCCGCCGCGCTACATGCTGCTGGTCGAGTTGATCAACACACCCGCCACCGCCCCCCAGATCCTCGATGAGCTCGAGGCTTTTGTCACCAGCACGCTCGGCAAGGGCGTGGTGCGCGCCAAGGACACACCGAACTTCATCGCCAACCGGGTCGGCGTGGCCGGCATGCTGGCCACCATGAAGGAAGGGCAGAACTACGGCCTGAGTTACGACGTGGTGGATGACCTGACCGGCAAGAAACTGGGACGCGCCCGCTCGGGCACCTTCCGCACCGCCGACGTCGTGGGGCTCGACACCATGGCCCACGTGATCAAGACCCTGCAGGACACGCTGAGCCCCGAGACCGATCCTTTCTACGGCAGTTTTGCCACGCCCGACGTGCTCAAGACCCTGCTCGACATGGGCCACCTGGGGCAAAAAACCAAGGCGGGTTTTTTCAAGAAGGTGGGGCGCGACATCCTGCGTTTTGACCTGGCGTCAAAAACCTATGTGCCAGGCGGCGAAAAAGCGGACGAGGTTTACAGCCGCATGCTGAAAAAACCGGCTGGAGAACGCCTGCACCTGCTGCGCCACAGTGAAGGTGCACAAGGACAATTCCTGTGGGCGATTCTGCGCAATGCCTTTCATTACGCCGCCGTCCATTTGGGCACCATCGCCGACAACGCACGTGACGTCGACTTTTGCATGCGCTGGGGTTTTGGCATGCAACAGGGCCCGTTCGAACTCTGGCAGGAAGCCGGCTGGCTGACCGTGGCCCATATGGTGAAAGAAGACATTGACGCTGGCCAGGCGCTGTGCCAGGCACCGCTGCCCGATTGGGTGTTCACAGGCCCGGTGGCGGACGTCGGTGGTGTCCACACGCCGCAAGGCTCATGGAACCCGTCGACTGGTCAATTTGTGCCGGTGCGCAAGTTGTCGGTCTATGCGCGCCAGCACTTCCCCGAGAGTGTGCTGGGCGCCCAGGCGCCCTCGGCCAGCCAGGCCGGCACCACCTTGTTTGAAGACGAGGCGATTCGCTTGTGGACGCTCGATGACAACAGGTCCAGCCCCTCCGGTAGCGTGGTGATTGCCAGCATCAAGACCAAGATGCATGTGATCGGCCCGGGCGTGATCACCGGCCTGCTGCGCGGCCTGACGCTTGCGGAAGACAAGTTCAAAGGCCTGGTGATCTGGAGCAACGACGAGGTGTTTTCTGCCGGCGCAGACCTGCAGGCCATGTTGCCCACCTTCATGACCGGCGGCATCAAGGCGATCTCGGCCTCCGAGCTGGAAATGCAACAAGCCATGCTGAAGCTGCGTTATGCCAATGTGCCGGTGGTCTCCGCGGTGCGCGGCCTGGCGCTGGGTGGCGGTTGTGAACTGGCGGTTTACTCGGCGAAACGGGTGGCTGCCATGGAAAGTTACATCGGCCTGGTCGAAATCGGTGTGGGCCTGGTGCCCGGCGGCGGCGGCTTGACCTACATCGCCCGCCGCGCCGCAGAAAACGCGACACTGTCGACCGGCAAAGATTTGTTGCCCTTCCTCACCGAGGGCTTCACGGCGGCCGCCATGGCCAAGGTCGGCAGCGGTGCCCATGAATCACGCCAGCTGGGTTACTTGCTGGAAAGCGATGTGATCGTGCCGCACAAGGACGAATTGCTGTTTGTCGCCCTGAATGAGGCCAAAGCCATGTTCGAGTCCGGTTACCGTCCGCCACTCAAGCGCCAGTTCCCGGTGGCGGGACGCAGCGGCCTGGCCACCATCAAGGGCTCACTCGTCAACATGCGCGACGGCGGCTTCATCAGCGCTCACGACTACTTCATCGGCTGCCAGATGGCCTGGGTGATCTGTGGCGGCGATGTGGATGCCGACAGCCTGGTCGACGAGGAATACCTCATGACGCTGGAGCGCCAAGCCTTCGCCACCTTGCTGGGCAATCCAAAGACACAGGAGCGCATCATGGGCATGATGCAAAACGGCAAACCGGTTCGTAATTAATGTGTTTGCTCTGTCCTCAACTGATTAAGGTGATTGATCAACCCTTTTCTAATTCGCCCCTGTCTTTCTCCTTCCCCCTCTGGGGGAAGGTTGGGATGGGGGCTTGACGCCAAGTCAAGTTTTTTATGCAGCACCAAGCTTCACCCAAAATTCATGCCTATGCGCGAGCATTGCGTCACAACATGACCGGCAGCGAACGCCATGTGTGGGCTTGTTTGCGTGCGGAACAATTGGGCGTGAAGTTTCGTCGCCAGCATCCCTTGGGGCGATACATCGCTGACTTTGCTTGCCTGGATCCCAAGCTCATCATCGAACTGGATGGCGAGCAGCATCTGACCGCAGGCGGCGATGACATGCATCGCGACGCATTTTTTCGATCCCAAGGGTTTGAAATACTTCGCTTTCCCTCGAACGCGCCCTTTATTGAGATGGATGCGGTGTTGCAAGCGATCTTGAACCAGGTCAATCTACTGATCAAGTCCAGCCCCCATCCCTGTCTTCCCCCAGAGGGGGAAGGAGTTAAACCCATTAATCTCTAACGGAGAGTCACCATGAAACAAACCCAGGAAGCCTACATCGTTGCCGCCACGCGCAGCCCCATTGGCAAATCGTTGCGCGGCTTTTTTCGCAACATGCGCCCCGACGACCTGCTGGTCAAGGTGCTGAAGTCCGCGCTGGCGCAGGTGCCGGGGCTGGACCCCAAGGCCATCGAAGACATCGTCTGCGGTTGCGCCATGCCCGAGGGTCAGCAGGGCCTGAACATTGCGCGAACCGCAGCGGTGCTGGCAGGCTTGCCGGTGAGTGTGGGCGGCATCACCATCAACCGCTTTTGCGCCTCGGGCCTGTCTGCCATCCAGACCGCGGCCGACCGCATTCGTGTGGGTGAAGCCGATGTCATGGTGGCCGCCGGCGTGGAGAGCATGAGTATGGTGCCCATGGGCGGCAACGCACCCTCGTTCTCGCCACTGATGTTCGAGAACGATGACAACGTCGGCATTGCCTACGGCATGGGCCTGACCGCCGAGAAGGTGGCGACCCAATGGAAGGTCAGCCGCGAAGCACAGGACGTATTTGCGCTGCAATCACACCAGCGCGCGCTGGCCGCCCAGGCGGCGGGTTTTTTCACCGCCGAGACCACACCCATCGAGGTCATCGACCGCTCGCCGAACCTGTCTACCGGTGAAGTCATCGAAACAAGGCGCCTGGTGAATCTGGACGAAGGCGCGCGCGCCGACACCTCGCTCGAGGGCCTGGCCAAGCTCAAAAACCCGTTTGCGGCGCGTGGCACGGTGACTGCCGGCAACAGTTCACAAACCTCGGACGGTGCCGGCGCGCTGATTCTGGCCAGCGAAAAAGCCATCAAGCAGTATGGCCTCAAACCACTCGCTCGGTTTGTCAGTTTTGCCGCCAAGGGTGTGCCGCCGCAGTTCATGGGCATCGGCCCGGTGGAGGCGGTGCCGGCGGCGCTGCGCCATGCCGGCCTGACCTTGGACCAGATGGACTGGATCGAACTCAACGAAGCCTTTGCGGCCCAGTCGCTGGCCGTGATCAACACACTGGGCCTGGACCAGGCCAAGGTCAACCCGATGGGCGGTGCCATCGCCCTGGGCCACCCGCTCGGTGCCACCGGCGCCATTCGCGCTGCCACGCTGATCCACGGCCTGCAGCGCACCCAGAGCCGATACGGCATGGTCACCATGTGCATCGGCATGGGCCAGGGCGCCGCCGGCATCTTTGAGCGGGTGTGAGCCGGGGACGTGAGTCTGATAACCTACGGCCCATGACTACTTTGACCACTGACCTCCTGGTCGACACCGCCGGTGGTGTCACCACCCTCACGATCCATCGTGTGGCAAAAAAGAACGCCTTCACCACCGCCATGTACGCGGGCATGGCCGATGTGCTGGACCAGGCGCAGGCCGACCCTTCGGTGCGGGCACTGGTGATCCAGGGACACGAGACCATTTTCAGCGCCGGCAACGACATTGCCGACTTCCTGCAAAGCCCGCCGACCACGCTGGATGCACCGGTGTTTCGCTTCATGCGTGCCATCAGCAGTTTTACCAAGCCGATCGTGGCTGCGGTCTGCGGCCCGGCGGTGGGCATTGGCACCACGCTGCTGTTCCATTGCGACCTGGTTTACGCCGGTGACAATGCCGCCTTTTCCATGCCCTTTGTCAACCTGGGCGTCTGCCCTGAAGCCGCATCGAGCCTGCTGGCACCGCAGCGCATGGGATACGGACGCGCTGCCGAGGCTCTGATGCTCGGTGAGCCTTTTCTGGCCGAGGCGGCACTTGAGATGGGCCTGGTAAGCCGCATCGTGCCGCCCACCGAGGCCAACGCCCTGGCCCAGCGCCAGGCGCAAAAACTGGCGGCCAAACCCATGAGCGCTTTGCTGGAGACCAAGCGCCTGATGAAACAGGGCCAGGCCGCGGGGGTGGCCCAACGCATGGCCGAGGAAAGCACCTTGTTTGGCCAGATGCTGGGCCAGGCCGCCGCACAGGAAGCCTTTTCGGCTTTCATGGAAAAACGCAAACCCGACTTCAGCAGTTTGTGATGATGCGTTCCCGATGGATTGCCTTCGCCCTGCTGTTTGGCCTGATGGCGGGCACCGGCGTTGATGCCAAGACCCCGGGTGAGGTCGAGGTGGGCAGCGTGCTGCGCGAAGCCACGATGCGCGGCCTCAACGGCCCGGACCGCAAGCTTTCGGCATTTCGTGGCAAACCTCTGATTATCAACGTCTGGGCCAGCTGGTGTGGCCCCTGTATCGCGGAGATGGGTTCGCTGGAGCGCCTCGCCTGGAGCGAGTTGGGCCAGCAGTTCACCGTGATCGGCATTTCGACCGACGACTACCCGGAGGCGGCCAAGGGCTTCCTGCGCAAGAGTCAGGCCACCCTCAACCATTACATCGACCGCCAGCTGGAACTGGAAAACATGCTGGGAGCCGACCGCCTGCCACTCACGCTGCTGATCGACGCGCGTGGCAAGGTGCTGCACAAGGTGGTGGGCGCGCGCGAGTGGGACGGTCCGCAGGCCATGGCCTTGATCCGCAGCACCTTTCGCCTCGGCACAGCAGCCCCCTCGATGCTCAGGAAGTGACAGGCCAAGGTGGGTGGACCTCGACACATGGCGATTGACCAGCCGACACTGGTGATTCTCGCCGCCGGCATGGGCTCCCGATACGGCGGCCTCAAGCAATTGGACCCGATCGGGCCGCATGGCGAGACCCTCCTGGACTATTCGGTTTTTGATGCCCTACGTGCCGGATTCGGTCGCATCGTTTTTGTCATTCGCCGTGATTTTTCCGATCTGTTTCAGGCGCAGGTCGTGACCCGGTACGCCGGGTCCATCGACGTGGTTTGTGTGTTTCAGGAGCTGCATCACCTGCCCGCCGGATTTGAGCTGCCCGCAAGTCGTGTTAAACCCTGGGGCACGGTGCATGCAGTGATAGCGGCCCGCGCGGTGTTAAACGGATTTTTTGCGGTCATCAATGCCGATGATTTTTACGGACGCCAGGCCTACCAGCAGATGTTTGAGCACCATCAGGACTGGGTCATGGCCGGCTGTCGGCCAGAACAATGCGCCATGGTGGCCTACCCGATCCGCAACACGCTGTCCAGCCACGGTGGCGTCAATCGCGGCATCTGCCTGGTTCAGGACGGACAACTGGTGTCGGTCGAGGAGGTGCTTGACATCCGGCTCGAACACAACGGCAGGTGTCGGGGCCACCAGCTCGACGGCCACGCGATCGAGCTTGATCCGGAGGCTCTGGTGTCGATGAATTTCTGGGGCTTGACGCCCGCGGTGCTGTCCCTGATGGCGAAACAGTTTGCCGATTTTTTGCACCAGCGCGGCACGGAAGAGGCGTCCGAGTGTTACATCCCCACGGTGATGGACCAGCTCATCCGATCACATCAGGCGACGTGCCGTGTGTTGCCCACCGTAAGTGCCTGGTTTGGTGTGACCTATCGAGAGGACAAGACTGCTTGCGCCGAGGCCATCCAGCGTTTGGTGCAAGACGGGAGTTATCCGCGCCACCTCTGGTCCTGAGACGGCCCGCCTTTAGGGTTTTCCTTAGATCAAGCCAAAAACCGGGCCGCAATCATGGCTGCAATTCGGACAAAATATCAGCCACAAAACAACCCCCTTTACCTCAAGGAAATTCCTCATGAAGACGACACGCAGACTTTTTGGCGCGCTGGCGCTGGGTAGCTTACTGAGCTTTTCGGCTGCCGCCCAGAACCGGGTGGTCATCTACAGTGCGGCACCCCAAGACCTGGTTGACCGGGTGATTCCCGCCTTCGAGAAAAGTGCCAATGTGAAGGTGGACCTGATCAAAGGCGGCTCGGGTGACCTGATCAACCGACTCAAGGCCGAAAAAGGCCGCCAGGGCGCCGATGTGTTGTTCAGCGTGTCCACCGATGTGATTGAGGCCAATGGCACCCTGTTTTCCAAGTTCGTGCCGGACAACATCAAATACCTGTCCAATGTGTTCAAGGTCAACGATGCGGCCGTGCCCTTCACGGCGGTTGCCAACTCATTTGGCGTGAACACCAAACAACTCACACCGGCGCAGTACCCCAAGACCTGGATCGACCTGGGCAAACCCATGTACAAGGGCAAGATCTCCGCCGGACGTCCCGACAAATCCGGCTCGGCCTACATTCAACTCGCCTTGATCCTGCAAATTTATGGTGAGGAAAAAGGTTGGGACATTTACAGCAAGATTCTCGACAACACGGTACTGTCCAACAGCTCGGGCGCCGTGTCCAAATTTGTCAACGACGGCGAGGCCGCCATTGGGCTGTCCAACGAAGACACCTTGCTCAAGTTCAAGATGGGCGGTGGCCCGGTGGACATCATTTACCCGACCGATGGCACCTCGGCGCTGGCAGACTCGATGGCGCTGACCGCCACCCCGGCCAATGCCGAAGGCGGCAAGGCCTTCATCAACTTCATGTTGTCGCGCGAGGCGCAGGAAATCCTCGACAGCGTCGGACGTCGCACCGTACGCAGCGATGTGGTGAGCAAGAACCCGTTGACGCCCCTGAACAAGATCAATGTTTTCAAGTACAACGACGATTGGGCCGGTGCCAACCGCACGCGCATCCTGGCCAAATGGAACGATTTGTTGCTGAACAAGAAATGATGAACTGCCTCCTGTAGCGCCAAGGTCGATCCATGTCCCAGGTCCAACTGAAAAACATCAAGAAGGTTTACGGCAACCACGTTGCCCTCAAAGACATCAACCTGAGCATCAACAGCGGCGCTTTTTTCACGCTGCTGGGTCCCAGCGGCTGTGGCAAGACCACCTTGCTGCGTGCCATCGCCGGTTTTCATCAGCAGGACGCAGGCGACATTCTTGTGGATGGCCAATCGATCAGCCACCTGGGCGCCCACCAGCGTGATGTCGGCATGGTGTTCCAGGACTATGCCGTTTTTCCGCATCTCAATGTTTTCGACAATGTGGCTTTTGGGCTGATCCAGAAAAAAGTGCCCGCCGCAGAACTTGCGCAACGGGTCAATGACATGCTGGCCACCGTTCAGCTCGACGCCTATGCCCAGCGCATGCCGCACCAGCTCAGCGGCGGCCAGCAACAACGGGTCGGCCTGGCGCGTGCGCTGGTGATCCGGCCCAAGGTCTTGCTGATGGACGAGCCGCTGTCCAACCTGGACGCCAAGTTGCGGGTCGATCTGCGACGCGACATCCGCGTGTTGCAACAATCTTTTGGCACCACCACGGTGTATGTGACCCATGACCAGGAAGAGGCCCTGTCCATTTCCGATCAGGTGTGTGTGATGCATGACGGGATCGTGCAGCAGCTGGGCACGCCGTGGGACATTTACAACCGGCCCGCGAACCGTTTTGTGGCGACCTTTGTCGGCAGCAACAACTTCATGCCCTTGGGTCGTGATGCGGCAGGAGCAACCCACCTGCTGGGCCAGCAGATCGACCTGCCGCCAGCCTTGCAAACCAGGGTGAGTGAGGGCTGCGTGGCGTCGATCCGGCCCGAAAATGTGCTGGTCAATCCGTCCGCTTGCGGCCCTGGGCTGCGTGTCAGTGGCGTGCTGCGGCAAGCCATGTTCACCGGACGCGAGTTGCAACTCTCGGTCGAAGTTACCGGCCACGGTCTGCTGGAAGCGCTGGTGTCCCCGACCCAGGCCATGATGGCACTGCGGACCGGGCAGACCCTTGCGCTGGCGCTGCCCGCCAGTCACATTCTCTATTTTTCGGCCGGCGACACCGGTGCCTTGCTGTCATGAGACGGCTCGACTTCTGGTCGGGCGTCATGGCGCTGGCCGTGGCCGTGATCGGCCTGCTGCTGGTCTGGCCGATTGTCCAGGTGCTGGAACTGGGCTTCATCGACCCCGAAACCCGGCGCTTCACGCTGGCCAACTACACCAAGGTGCTGACCCATCCCTATTACCTGGGTGCTTTAAGCAACACCGTGATTGTGGGTGTGGGGGGCATGGTAGGAGCCTGTTTGTTGGGTGTGCCCCTGGCCTATTGCACGGCACGTTACGTCATCAAGGGGCGCAACCTGATCGCGACGCTGGCGGTGCTGGCGCTGGTGTCGCCGCCCTTCATCGGCGCCTATTCCTGGGTGGTCGTCGCCGGCAACAACGGCTGGCTGACCCTGCAGTTGAAGGCACTCGGGCTAAACCTGCCCACCATCTATGGCATGCACGGCATCATACTGGTGTTCAGCCTGAAGTTTTTTCCCTTTGTGTACCTGATGACCGAAAGCGCGCTGCGCAACATCAACCGCTCATTCGAGGAGGCGGCGGCCAACCTGGGTTGCTCGCGCTGGCAGCGTTTTTCCAAAATCACCCTGCCGCTGGTTTTTCCGGCCACCAGTTCCGGGGCTATTTTGTGTTTTGTGTTGTCGATCGCCGACTTTGGCACACCGTCCATCATCGGGCGCGACCTGCGCACCCTGTCGACCATCGCCTACAACCAGTACACCTCGGAAATGGGTGGACCACCCACCATGGCGGTCAGCATCTCGATGCTGATGATTGTCATTTCGATGCTGGCGGTGTTCCTGCAACGTTACCTGATCAGCAAACGGCGCTACGCCGGCGCGATGACCAACCTGGTGGTCCCCAAAACCTGCAGCGGCGCTTATGGTGTGCTGGTGCACACCCTGTGTTACGCCGTTGTGGCACTGGCCACGTTACCGATCCTGGTGGTGATCTACACCTCGTTCCTGCAAACCAGCGGACCGGTGTTCAGTGGCGGCTTCGGCCTCAACAGTTATCTGCGCGTCATTCGCGAGGTCCCCGATGCAGTGATCAACACTTTCCGCTTTGCGCTGCTGGCCACGCTGCTGATCACGCTGGTGGGTGGCCTGATGTCTTACATCATCGTGCGCCGCGAGACGCCGGTGTCCGGCTTGCTGGATTCGGTCCTGATGGTGCCCTATGTCGTGCCTGGCGTCGTCATGGCGATCGGTTTCCTGCTGACCTTCAACACGGGCGCACTTGACCTGGTGGGCACAGCCAGCATCATCGTTCTGATCCTGTTTATCCGGCGCCTGCCTTATGGCGTGCGGGCCACCAGTGCGGTGCTGCGCCAGATCAAACCCTCGATTGAAGAGGCAGCCATCAGCCTGGGAGCGTCTCCGGCCAAGGCGTTTTTCAGGATCACGGTCCCGCTGATGTTGCCCGGTGTGGTGGCCGGGGCCATGATGAGTTTCATCACTGCCATCAACGAACTGTCATCCACCCTGCTGCTCTACACCGGCCGCACCACCACCATGCCGGTGCGCATTTACGGCGCGGTGCTCGACGGAGAATTTGGCATAGCCGCGGCGCTGTCAACCATCCTGCTGGTTAGCTCAGGCCTGTGTGTGTATGTGGTGATGCGTTTCTCGCAGTCCAAGGAAAGTGCGTTTGTCTGAGCGTGCCACAGATTTTCCATCCTGCGGCAAACATCACGACACCTTGGGAACTTCGCGCGGATTGCCCTGTTCGTCAATCGCTACATAGGTCAGTGAAGCTTCGGTCACCTTGATGTATTTTCCCTGGGCACCGATACGCTCCGCATAAACCTCGATCTTGACCGTGATCGAGGTGCGTCCGATGCGCACCAGCTTGCCAAAGAACGACAACACGTCGCCCACCCGCACCGGCTGCTTGAAGACGAATTCATTGACCGCCACGGTCGCCATGCGACCTTCGGCAAATGGGTAAGCGGTCACCGCGCCGGCCAGGTCCACCTGCGCCATGACCCAACCGCCAAATATATCGCCGTTGACATTGCAGTCACGCGGCATCGGGATCACCTTGAGCACCAATTGCTCATCGGTCGGCAATTGGACATACATGACTTCTCTGTTACCCCGCCTTGAGGGAACAGTTTTACCGTGGGGGCTTGCAGACATGGGCACAATCCTGGGTTACTCAGTTCTTTTTGATATTGTCCTTCATGCGCAGCCACTCCTCCCGCCGTCAAAACGACACCCTCCCGACGCCAGCCGACGGCCAACCTGCCACCCGGTCCGACTGGGCCACCCTGCGGCGCCTGTTTCCCTACCTGTGGGCCTACAAGTGGCGCGTGATGGCTGCGCTGACCTTCATGGTGGGCGCCAAACTGGCCAACGTCGGTGTTCCTCTGCTGCTCAAGGAACTGGTGGACACCATGAATCCCAAGGGCGCCATTGGCGCACAAGCCCTGCTCGTGGTGCCGCTGGGCCTGTTGCTGGCCTACGGTCTGCTACGCCTGTCGACCACACTGTTTGCCGAACTGCGCGAGCTGATCTTTGCCAAGGCCACCGAGGGCGCCTCGCGCAGCATATCGGTGCAGGTGTTTCGCCATTTACACGCCCTGAGCCTGCGCTTTCACCTGGAACGCCAGACCGGCGGCATGACCCGCGACATCGAACGCGGCACCCGCGCCGTGCAATCGCTCATCAGTTATTCGCTCTACAGCATCTTCCCGACACTGATCGAGGTCGCGCTGGTGCTGAGCATCCTGGCGGTCAAGTTCGACATGTGGTTTGCCGGGATCACCCTGATTGCCCTGATTCTTTACATCACTTTCACCGTGCTAGTGACCGAATGGCGCACCCAGTTCAGGAAGCAGATGAACGAACTGGATTCCAATGCACACAGCCGCGCCATCGACTCCTTGCTGAACTATGAAACGGTGAAATATTTCAACAACGAGGAATTCGAGGCGCGCCGCTACGACGACAACCTGGAGCGCTACCGCCGCGCCGCGCTCAAGAGCCAGACCACCTTGAGCATCCTCAACACTGGCCAGCAGCTCATCATTGCCGCCGGCCTGGTGGCCATGTTGTGGCGCGCCACCCAGGGGGTTGTCGATGGCCGCATGACGCTGGGCGACCTGGTCATGGTCAACGCCTTCATGATCCAGCTCTACATTCCGCTGGGCTTTTTGGGCGTGTTGTACCGCGAGATCAAACAGGGTTTGACCGACCTCGAAAAAATGTTCACGCTGATGGAGCGTGAACGCGAGATTGCCGATGTGCGGGGTGCCCCCGATCTGGCTCTCTCACCCGGCAATGCCAGCGTCGCTTTCATGCACGTCAATTTCGCCTATGACCCGGCGCGCCCGATCCTGCACGACATCAGCTTTGACATCCCGGCGGGCAAGACGGTGGCCGTCGTTGGACCCTCAGGGTCGGGCAAATCCACGCTGGCGCGGCTGCTGTTTCGTTTCTACGACGTTCAGGACGGCCAGATCCTGATTGCTGGACAAGACATCAAGCAGGTCACCCAGTCCAGTGTGCGGCAAGCCATTGGCATCGTTCCGCAAGACACCGTGTTGTTCAACGACACGATCGAATACAACATCGCTTATGGCAAGCCCGGCGCCACCCGCGAGCAGGTGATCGAGGCGGCGCAATCGGCGCACATCCACCGTTTCATCGCGTCCACCCCCAAGGGCTACGACACCATGGTCGGCGAACGTGGCCTGAAGCTCTCGGGTGGAGAAAAGCAGCGCGTGGCGATTGCCCGCACCCTGCTCAAGAATCCGTCGATCCTGATTTTTGACGAAGCCACGTCGGCCCTCGATTCAGCCAACGAGCGCGCCATCCAGGCCGAGTTGCAAAGTGTGGCACAGAACAAGACCACTCTGGTCATTGCGCACCGCCTGTCCACCGTGGTGGACGCCCACGAAATTCTGGTGATGGAGGCCGGCCGCATTCTGGAGCGCGGCACCCACGCGGCTTTGCTGGCCACCAACGGGCGTTATGCGCAGATGTGGGCGCTGCAACAAAACTCGGAGTAGACAACTGATAACTCGCGCACAGTCTCAAATCGCATGGGTCCTGAGATTTATCAACTCACGATGACATCGTCGCCTTAGCATGCATCTGCTGTTCACCACATTCATGATCATGGATGTGCATCAGCTTGGAGACGGGGGGCATCATGAATCGCCTGATGGCAACAATGCGTGTATGGCTGATGGTCATGGCGACAAGCCTATTGGTCGCCTGCGGCGGCGGTGGCTCGACTCCGCAACCGAACACTGCGCCAGTGATTTCCGGCTTGATCATATCTCCGGGTGCAGCCTATGTGTCCGCATCCCCCCTATACTTTTCGACCCAGTTTGACTTTAGCGATCCGGATGGCAACCTGGTGTCACTCACCCTCGAAATCCTGGATGGTACCGGGACCATGGTCGATCGCCAGAACATTCCGATCGACGGTGTGGATGGCCTCACCGCTGCTACCATTCTTGGCCAGGTGATGACCAGTACCGTGAGCCCCGACACTTACACGGTCCGGATCTATGTGACAGATGCCACCGGCCTGCACTCCAACACCCTGACTGGCAGCGTGCGAATCGCTGCCCATCCGTGGACCACCAGGCCGGTCGACCCGGTGCCACGGGAATATGCCGCGGCGACAGCGTTGAATGGAAAAGTCTATGTGATGGGCGGCCAGCGCACCGACAGTGGCGTTGTACCCGGTCCGGCCACCCATCTGGTAGAGGTCTTTGACCCTGCAACCAACACCTGGTCGGCAGCAACGCCCATGCCCACGGCGCGCATGGGTCTGGTGGCCGAGGTGATCAATGGAAAGATTTACGCCATCGGTGGCCGCACAGACGGGTACAGCACCTCGGCAGTGGGGACCGTGGAGGTATTTGACCCTGGCACCAACCTGTGGACAACCGGGAACCCGATGCCCAGTCCTCGCTACTTTGCGGCGTCCTCCGTGGTAGGTGGCGAAATCCATGTTGCAGGCGGCGAGTCCGCAACCAACCTGATGGGCACCCTGGAGGCCTACAACCCTCTGACCAACCAGTGGCGCAATCGCACTGCCATGCCTACGGCACGCAGCCAACTGGCCATGGCCGAAGTCAACGGCCGTCTGTACGCGATTGGTGGATATGCCGGGCTGATCACGCGGTGGACAGGCTCGGTAGAAGAATACAACCCATTGATTGACAGCTGGACAGCCCGCGCTCCCATGCCCACCGGTCGCGCCCACCTGGCGCTCAGCCAGATCAACGGGAAACTGCTGGCAGCCGGTGGAGAAAATATGGCCCGTTCGCTGGACCTGCTTGAGAGTTTTGATGCTGTCGCCAACCAATGGCTCACGAAAACTCAGAGCACTACGGCATTTTCACGCACAACGTCTGCCGTAGTGAATGGCCAAATGCATGTGTTTGGCAACGCCCTTTCCTTGACGTACGACCCCGCCAACGAAATCCGTTAAGCCCTGGGGCCGACACAGCACGGGGCCTTGTGATGCGCCCGATCTTCAGGGCTTCATCAGATCCTCGATCGCGTCCATCACCATCATCGTGCCCAGCGCCACCAGCAGAATGTCGTTGGCAACGCGCACATACTTGTAGCCTGCAGGGGCTCGCCCGATTTGAGCGATGACGCCGCCGGGAACGGGATACTGGATGAGCGATGCCGGCAAAGGCTGCCCCAAGGCCCACTTTTTCGCCTGGCCAGGCGGCATGCAGCCGTTGTGTTTTTTGGCCAAGCCGGGGGGGCAGCGGCCCTTGGCCTGCAAATTGCCGTAATAACGCGCCACAGCCTGGCGTTGCGGGTCCTGAAAATAGGCGCCGATCCGAACCTCTTGGGTTGCAGGTATGGTAGCGGGAGGTTTATGTTGCCCCGCCTGGGCCACCCATTCAGGCTTGCCGGCCAGGGCGAGCGCAGAAAGGCCCAAAAGTGTCGCCACCAGGAATGGTTTTAATTGTCGTGCGTTCATAAATCAATCCTCCTTCAACTGCTCCTGAGCCGTGAACCAATTTCATTCTAATCAGACAAGGCTCCGGACGCACCTGTCTATTTTTGTACAGCCTGCGCTCTGACAGCTCCCACTACACTTGCGGGGCTTTTCATCTCTGAATCATTTCCCATGGATATTCTTGTTTTTGTCATCGTGCTGGCCGTTGGCGTGCGGGTTCTCAATGCCCGAGAGCAAGCCCGGCGCATTGCCTTGCTGGGCAGTTACCTGGGCAAATTCCAGATTGAGAAACTGATGCAGGAGGTGCTCGCTGGCTACCAGCGCGCCTTGGGTGAGGCAGACGAAACGCGCCAGGCACAGGTTTGGCGCCATCTGGAGACGGCAGAACATGCCCTGGCCGCACAGTTCAACCGTTTCGTGCTGGAATTTGCCAATGTCGCCGAAGCCCAGGCCAGGCTCAGCCGCCTGCCATTGGCCTTGCCTTTTGTCCCGCAGTTGGTTCCGGCGCTGACACTGGATCTGCGCAAATTGCTCAGCCTGAGTGCCCACGGCATCAGCCAGGCCGTCGAAAACAAGACTGACCAGAAGCCCAAACGCAAGGCCTTCACTCTGTCGGCCGAACTGATGCTGATGCAGCACAGCTGCCACTGGTTTTGCCGCTCGAGAACAGTCGCCTCGGCCCGCCTGCTGGCCCACTACCAGACCTCTTACGCCCAGGTGCAGGCCTCGGTGGCGCCGTCGACCCGGCAAGCCTACCTCCAGCTGACCGGAGTCTGAGCGGCCCTTATCTGGTCTGGTACACAATCCCGCCTCATGGAAACCAAATGGCTTGAAGATTTTGTGAGCTTGGCCGAAACCCGCAGTTTCAGCCGTTCTGCACAGTTGCGCCATGTCACACAACCTGCTTTTTCTCGGCGCATTCAGTCGCTGGAAGCCTGGGCCGGCTCCGACCTGGTGGACCGCAGCAGTTACCCCACACGTCTGACTCCCGCAGGCGAGACACTGCATGACCAGGCACTGGAGCTGCTGCAGGCCCTGCAGACCACACGCGCCATGATGCGTGGTCACGCCACGGCTGCACAGGACGTGATCGAATTTGCCGTGCCGCACACACTGGCATTCACCTTTTTCCCGGCCTGGGTATCGGCCCTGCGCGCGAATTTTGGCCCGCTCAAAAGTCGGCTGATTGCGCTCAATGTGCACGATGCGGTGATGCGCCTGGTGGAGGGCAGCTGCGACCTGCTGATCGCCTACCACCATTCGTCCCAACCCAACCAGCTGGATGCCAAACGTCATGAAATGGTGACCCTCGGCGAAGAAGTGGTCGCACCCTACACCAAGCCTGACGAATACGGCAAACCCCTGTTCGAGTTGCCGGGCAAGGCCGACCGCCCCCTACCCTACTTGGGCTACGCGCAAGGCGCTTACCTGGGCCAGATGGTGGAGCTGATCCTGAAGCACAGCAGCGCCCCGATCCATCTTGACCGGGTCTACGAAACCGACATGGCCGAAGGCCTGAAAGCGATGGCGCTGGAAGGCCACGGTGTGGCATTTTTGCCGCTGAGCGCGGTGCGCAAGGATCTGCGTGCCCACAAGCTGGTGAGCGCTGCGCCGCCTGAACTCAAAGACCTCAGCATCACCATGGAAGTGCGCGCCTACCGCGAACGTCCCGGCCACCGTGAAACACACAAACCTGGCCATCTTTCCGGCCGATCGGTCCTGCATGAACACAAACACAATGTCCAGGCGTTGTGGGACTATCTGCTGGCCCAACATCGCGTCCCTTAACCCCTCTTTTCCACAGTCTCCACCATGACCAAGCTCCTGACCCTGACCCGACCCGATGACTGGCATCTGCATGTGCGTGACGGCGCCGCGCTGAACACCGTGGTACCCCACACCGCGGCACAGTTTGGCCGCGCCGTCATCATGCCCAATTTACGTCCACCGGTGACCACCACCGCGCAGGCGATGGCCTACAAGGCACGCATCCTGGCCGCTGTTCCGGCCGACCGCTCCTTCGAGCCGCTGATGACGCTGTACCTGACCGACCAGCTCCCCGCCGACGAAATCGCCCGCGCCGGTGAAGCGGGTGTGGTCGCGGTCAAGCTCTATCCGGCGGGTGCCACCACCAACAGCGATGCCGGCGTCACCGAGATGCGCAAGACCTATCCGACACTCGAGGCCATGCAGCGCCTCGGCATGCCGCTGCTGGTCCATGGCGAAGTGACCTCGCCCGACATCGACCTGTTTGACCGGGAGGCGGTCTTCATCGACACCCAGCTGATCCCGCTGCGCCGGGATTTTCCTGAACTCAAGATCGTGTTCGAGCACATCACGACGCGTGAGGCAGCGCAGTATGTGGCCGAGGCCGAACGGTTTACCGCTGCCACACTCACAGCGCACCACCTGCTGTACAACCGCAACGCCATCTTTACCGGAGGCATACGACCGCACTACTACTGCCTGCCGGTGCTCAAGCGCGAAAGCCATCGCCAGGCCTTGCTGGCCGCGGCCACCAGTGGCAGCGACAAATTTTTCCTGGGCACCGACAGCGCACCCCATGCCGTGCACCTCAAGGAACACGCGAGCGGCTGCGCCGGTTGTTACACCGCCTACACGGCCATGGAACTGTATGCACAGGCCTTTGACGCGGCTGGCGCACTCGACCGGCTGGAGGCCTTCGCCAGCTTTAACGGCGCCGATTTTTATGGCCTGCCACGCAACACCGGCACACTCACCATGGCGCGCGAAGAATGGACGGTGCCTGAAAGTTTTGCTTTTGGCGAGGCTGAACTCAAACCCTTGAGGGCTGGCGAGTCACTGTCCTGGCGCGTTGTCACGGCCGGCTAAAAGCCGCAGGTCAACCCATCTGATAGCGGTCGACACCGCTGTCATCGGTCGTTTTACTCACCTCACCGCGGTGCAGAAGATAGTTCAGGCAGGCCACGCTTTCACCCGTGGCCAGGCTCAGCAGGCTGCCATCGGCCTCGTCGATGGCGCGACCAAACAGCGCGGCAAAAACATCAATCGCACGTTTCGGTGCCCTCAGCGTCTCGCGCAGGCGATCCAGCGTGCGCAACTGGGAATCGGCCAGGTAATCCAGCCTGGCGTGCAGACCGCGAAAGCATTCATTGTGGGCTGGCAACACCAGCACGTCATCAGGCACCTCCCGCTTGATCCGCGCCAATGACTCCAGCCATTCGCCCATCGGGTCGGCATCGGGCTCGGTGGGGTGAACCGAGACATTCGAAGAAATACGCGGCAACACCTGATCGCCCGAGATGAACAGCTTCAGATCGGCGCAGTACAGGCAAGCATGTTCGGGCGAGTGGCCGGTGCCCACCACCACGCGCCAGATGTGGGCGCCGATCCTGATCTCGTCGCCATCCTGCATGCGACGGTAACTGTCGGGCAGGGCATGGATACGATTGCCAAAATTGCCGAACCTGGCTTGGTAACTTTCGATGGCGGCCGCACCCCAACCTGCCCTGCGGTAAAACGTGATGCCGTCTTCGGGCGCATCGCGACCGGTGTCTGCCGCCAATACCCGGCAGTTGAGGTACTCGCCCCGTGTCATCCACAAACGGCAGTTGAATTTGCCGGTCAACCAGCCCGCCATGCCAAGATGGTCCGGGTGCATATGGGTCGCAAAAATCCGGGTGATCGGACGTTGCGCCATCACGGAAGAGAACAGCTGGCGCCACCCGGCCAGAGTTTCGTCGGTACGCATGCCGGTGTCCACCAGCGTCCAACCGTCGCCGTCACTGATGCCCCAAATATTGATGTGATCCAGCACAAAGGGCAGTGGCATGCGCATCCAGACCACGCCGGGAGCAACTTCAATCACCTGGCCCACTTCGGGCAAGGACTCGAAGGGATAAATCAGTACTGGCTTTTCAAGCCTCTTTCTGGGCAGCGTGGATTCGTTCACGAGCGACTCATCGTTTCAAGGATTGCTGGGAAAAGCAGTTGTTTAGACTCACAAGGTCGACGCCATGACACAGCGGCAGCAGGGCCAGACCAACGCCGATGGCAAAAACCAGGGCAAGCAGTAACTCCGGGGACAGCAAGTCCAGGAAAACCGTGAGACTCAGCGCAAAGGCCACGATGGCCACAAGCCAGGTTGTCCAAGGCATGCGAAACACCGGCGAGCGAAAACGGGCCAAAAGAGACAAGTCGGCGACAGTTGTGCCGACCTGCGCAGGATCGGGTGTGAGGTGTGGCATGTGTCCTGATGATATCGGAGGACCTGAAAATCACTCCGTATTTGAACCGCTGCCTGAAGCTGTTGCAACCGTCAGGAAAACATGCATGCCGTATCCAGCTTTGCGCTTCGGACCAGGGCACAACATCTACTTAGATTGCACATTCATTTGAATCTATCTATTGCATAGCAGCATAGAATATCGCCATTCGGCAACACCATCCCTTATGAAGTTCCTTGTTCAGGCCAAACAATCAGTGGGCAATAACGTCAAGCCAATACCATGATGCACGGCAGCGCGCCAAGCTCCACTCACTACGACGCTTAAAGGAACAAGAAACCATGGCCCTGCTTCGCCAATGCCTACAGGAGTTGCGCCTGCACCAAGGTGAGACTTCCCTCTTGTTGCAGGATTTTGCGGCCACGCGTGGCCGCAATCGTGACACCCGCGCAACCTTTCCCTCCCCTAATTCGATGCACCGCGTTGATGCCTTCACCAACCGCGCAGACAAACCATGTTCCGCACCCTTCTCAAATCCAAGATCCACCGTGTGACGGTAACGCAGTGCGAACTGCATTACGAAGGCTCCTGCGCCATCGATGAAAACCTGCTTGACGCGGCCAATCTGGTCGAAAACGAGCAGATCCACATCTGGAACATCAACAACGGCGAGCGGTTCGTGACCTACGCCATCAAGGGCGAGCGTGGCTCGGGCATAATTTCGGTCAATGGCTCGGCGGCCAGGCGTGCCAGTGTAGGCGACCTCATCATCATCGCGGCGTTTGCCCAGGTGCACGACGATCAGGTCGGCGCCCACAAACCCCAACTCGTGTTTGTCGATGCGCAAAACCGGCAGACCGGCTTGCGCGACCATGTGCCGACGCAACGACTGTGAGTAAACAGGCTCGACTTGAGTCACATCCAGGCCAGCTCACCGCCATTAAGGTATGAAGTTTTGAAAAAGTAAGTTGGAAGTAAGTTAAAGTTAGCAGGTTTTATTTATTACAGGAGACAGACAGTGAATATCAAGAGTCAAAAAGACTTTTTTTCCGGCCTCATGTTCATGGTGGTCGGGGTTGCCTTTGCGTTGGGTGCAACCAAATACA
>JACCDQ011140497.1_pt1 | contig 20492 bp, 17 predicted proteins | sample 7446031 | NCBI WGS metagenome assembly JACCDQ01 (sample SAMN15323442, study PRJNA562643) | freshwater metagenome | isolation source: river surface water | place: USA:Blue River Watershed | collected 2017-08-17
ATATTTATGGTTTTGAAACATTGCTTCTCGACTTCACTGTAAAAGCTCCAATAACATCTTTCTATTTGGCAAAAAAGAATTTTTAACTACAGGTTAAACGCATTATCGAAGTCTTTAGTATGTTTTTGTTTTTTTGAAAAATGATACAATTAGTTGATTTTTAAAGGATTTACCGGTATAATAGCCTTTGAATTCATTTTCAAGCAACAAAAAGCCTCTGATTATTCAGAGGCTTTTTGATATTGTCCTTGATAGTAATTCTTTATTTCTAAAATAAGATAGTCAAACTCTTCATCTTCTGGGGTAGAAATAATTCCTACATGGCTATCATTATTACTATTATTTTTGAATGTTGTAGCATAGTGTTTAAAATTTAGTGCTTGACCTAAATTAAGAAACCATCCGTTAAACTTTCTTTTTCTTAGCAGAGATTTTCCATCATTATTACTACAAAGATATGATACAACGAATCTGTTAGTTGTACAGAATCTATATATTATCTTGGCAATGGTGGTTGACACTTTAATATCCTTAATGATTTTACCGTTTGAAGCAGGTTCGCCTATACTCACAATTGTTATATCAAAAACCCTATTTGAATTATCCGAGTATGGAGGCATCAAATGACAAGCTAATGAAAATACAACTTCATATTTTACATTTAAGCAATTAGTAAATTCATATAAATAAGAATTATCTTCCCTTGGGATATAAGCTACTTCATAAGTATTATCAAAAATAGGTGGCATTATTATAATTTCTAGTGTGTCTTTCTTCTTCTAATTGTTTAATTAACTTTTGTCTATTTGCTAAAATTTCATCTTCAGGAAAGGGTCTGTTTACTTTACCCTGAAAATAAAAAAATGCTGCTTGGACAAAATTTGTTTTTTTTCGAATCAATAAGATTGATTCCTTATTCTTTGTACTTGGTGAAAATAGTCTTTTTATCTTATTATTAACTACAATGTGTTCATAATCAGGCATTTTTTTTTCTGTTGCGCTTGAGTTACGCATTACTTCTTGTTCGCAACTTTTCATACTTTTATGGAGTTTAATGTTTAACGTAGTTTATTCAAATATAAAAATTTTACAATGTATTGTAAAGTTTTACAGTGTAACTTTTAACAGTTGGGTGTAAATTTTAACAATTGTTAAGAAATTTTGACTCTTGGGATTTTAAGACCGACACTTTTATAAAGTTGCGTACTTTAAAACATCTGATATGTTTAAATTGCTTTTAACCAAATGTTTACCTAAGTGGCTGTTATTTGTTATTAAATTCAAAAATACCCAAAATTTACTATATTTTCTGATAATAAACTCCTTGGATTTATTTAACTACGGCAATCTCTCTTTCATAAAACCATTTGAAAGCTCCTTTCTTTTCTTGACTTGTTAAGTTAGTGTTGGAAGATTTACGTCCTTTAGAGCGACCCAAAATACAACCTCGCAATCACACTGCATTTCCCCTATTCATTTTTTCAAAAAAAAATTTACTGCAAAGTGAGTATCTCAGCCAAGTCGTAGGCTATTTCTAGCATAGAGCAAAAAAATACAAGTTATTCTATGTTAGATTACAGAAACTTTTCGGCTAATGATTTTGCAATGGACGATTTCTTCAGGGAATGGGTCTTGCAACCCAATACGCTTGCCAATGCTTTTTGGGAAAAATGGCTCAAAGAACATCCCGAACAAGCACCGACTATTGCCCTAGCCAAAAAAATTGTATGGACGCTCCGTAATGCCCAAAACGAAATTTCTGATAACGAAATCGTCATAGCTGTTGCCGAAATCTTAGCCGCTGCTAATCAAAAAGAAGCCCAAAAGAAACCTCCTCGTCGCCTGAACCTTTTCACTAAGCGGGCTGTAGCGTGGGCAGCTAGTGTTGCTTTGTGTATAGGGTTATCTTGGATTGTATATGTGCGTATGCGACATCAGCCTTCGGCATTATATCTTCAAACAGTAGCTAACGTAGTGCCACAAAGCAACGTTTTTGAACAGGTGAATACCAGCAACCAAGCGATGCTCATTACGCTCGAAGATGGTAGTTCGGTATTGCTACAGCCTCACAGCCGTTTGAGTTATCCAACGACTTTCGACGATACCGCTCGTAAGGTTGTGCTATCGGGCGAAGCGTTTTTTGAAGTGGCTAAAAATCCTGCCAGACCTTTTTATGTTTATGCAAATGAATTGGTAACAAAAGTGCTGGGTACAAGTTTTACTGTAAAAGCATTTGAGCAAGATGCACAAGTAGAAGTAATTGTCAAAACGGGTAAGGTGTGGGTTTATACCCATAAATCTCAAAGCCAAAAAGAAGTGCTACAAGCAACGCTGTTGCCGCAGCAGCAAGCAACCTTGCTTCGTACCCAACTCGCCTTGCAAAAATCTTTGACAAGTACAGAGGTTTTACAAGCGCTACCAACTATCCAAACACAGCAATTTGAATTTAAACACACACCTCTGGCTACGGTTTTTCGCACGTTGGAAGAAACCTATCATGTTGAAATTGAGTACAATGAAGAACAAATGAAAGCTTGTGAGCTTACGGCATCGCTTGGTGATGAGCCCTTGTACGAAAAAATTCGTCTGATTTGTAATGTCATCGAAGCGTCTTACGAAATCCATAACGATACCATTGTGATTCAAGGTAAGCCTTGCAATTAATGTTTAAAGCAATCTTAAAAACAATCTATAAACCAAATTTTAACTATACATGTCTTTTTTCTATAAATCGAAATCGCCTCCGTTCAAATAGCAAGGTGGACGTTTCCATTACTTCATAAAAAAAGCCGATGATGCTACCAACATCATCGACTTCACTTAACATCCTAAAGTTTCTCAGGCTTTTTTCATCAAGATTCTTGATGGACAGGATGCTTTATGTCAGTTTTTTCAACCAACCAATCAAAATTATGTCAAAAAAACGACAATTCACTAAGATTCCTATCAAGATTATGCGAATCTCCTTCGTGCAGATGCTTATCTCGGTGTTGTGCATTTCGATTGCCAATGCAGGGAATGTCAAAGCTCAAGATTTACTCGACCAAAAGGTGAGTATTATCTCGTCCAATCAATCAGTCGAAAAGGTGTTGGAAACCCTCGAACAAGAGGCTCATATAAAATTTATGTATAGCCCACAACTCATTGCTTCGGGTAGAAAAGTAACTATTAATGCCAGAAAAGAAAAACTTTCTACATTGTTAGATAACCTGCTCATTCCGTTGAAGTTATCGTATGAAGTTGTGGATAGAAAAATATTGCTCAAACGCCTCAATACAGCAGGTGTTTTTTCGGAAACGAGCAATGCCACCGAAATTTCGCTTACACAAAGTATCAAGGGCAAAATCACGGATGCCGAAAAAGGTGACGGTATTCCGGGGGCGAGCATTGCTATCAAAGGTACAAACCTAGGAACTGTTTCGGACGAAAACGGTAACTACGCACTTAGTGTACCCAACGAAAAAGCCGTACTGGTCGTGTCGTCGGTAGGGTATATCAAGGCAGAAGTAACCGTAGGCAACCGTGCGGTGGTAAACATTAGCCTTAATCCTGATACCAAAAACCTCAACGAAGTAATAGTGGTGGGTTATGGTACACAAAAAGTAACCAATGTGTCGGGGGCAATTGCTACCGTCAAGGCTGCCGACATCGAGCGGTTGCGTCCTGTTCGTCCTGAAGATGCCTTACAAGGAAGAGCTTCGGGAGTAACGGTGATTTCTAATGGCTCGCCAGGCTCAAAACCAACGGTACTTATCAGAGGTATTCCTTCGTTTTCGGGAACAGACCCCGTGGTGATTATCGACGGTGTGCCACAAACACTCAACGACCTCAATGCCATCAATGCTGCCGATATTGAGTCGATGAATGTGCTAAAGGATGCCGCTACTACAGCCATTTATGGGGTAAAAGGAGGGAATGGCGTAATTGTCGTAACAACAAAAAATGGGGCTAAAAACCAAAAAGCGGAAGTGAGTTTTAGTACCAACTACGGCGTACAACAAGTGATGAATACCATTGGTGTTCTTAATGCAACCGAATATGCCGCTCTGCTCAACGAAGGAAGTACGTTGTCGGGTGGGGGCTTGATTTTTAAAGACTTATCTACGGTAGGCGTAGGGACAGACTGGCAAAAGCAAATTTTTAAAGAAGCTCCTTTACAGTCGCATAATGTTACGGTAAGAGGTGGAAGCGAGCAAGTGCAGTATTTTGTTTCGGGAGGATATACAGGACAAGATGGTATTGTGGGCGGAGGCAAAAACTCTAATTTCAACCGTCTGAATCTCACGACTAATTTAACATTTCAATTAAGCAAGAAAGTAAAATTACTGTCGAATACCAGCTTTGTAAATATTCAAAGTGTAGGGGTTCAAGAAAACTCCTTCAATTCTATTATCGGTAGTGCCTTAAACTTCGACCCTACGGTGACTGTTGATAATACCGTTCCGAATACTGTTGGAAAATATGGTTTTAGTAATTTATTACTTTCAGAAATCTTTAATCCATTAACCAAACTCGATAACAATTATAACCAAAGCAATGGTAACAAATGGTATGGTAAATTAGAGCTACAATACGAAGTAATCAAAAACCTTACCTTGGCTTCTCGTTTTGGTTATACCAACTGGAATAATACCTTCAAGTCGTTTACGCCATTGGTTTTTTATGGCCCATTAAACGTTGAAAATACCATGAACGCCGATGGCTCTACCGTGACAGGTCGCCATAATAGCGTATATGAATCAAAAAGAACAGACAATACTTATACTTTTGAAACATTTGGAACATACAATTTTACGCTTGCCGACCAACATCATTTTGAAACAGTACTAGGCTTTTCGTTGGCTAAAATCGCAGGTGACGAAACCAACGGTTCTCGCCAAGATGTGCCTTTTAACTCTTGGGATTTTGCCGATATTACAGCCGCAACAGGCATCAACACTGCCGACAACGTGAATGCCGTGACGATGGGCAACAGCCAGTATTTTCGTAAAAACCTTTCGTACTTTGGCCGCATCAACTACGATTGGAAAGACAAATACTTAGTTTCGTTTTCAGCCCGAAGAGATGGTTCGTATGCTTTCGGGATTGATAACAAATTTGCCAATTTCTATGCTGGCTCGTTGGGTTGGGTGGTTTCTAATGAAGATTTTTTCAACGTGGACTTGATTGATTACCTTAAAATCAGAGGAAGCTACGGAACAATCGGTAACGAAAATGTAAGTCCGCAATATGTAGGCATTATTTCGGGTGGCCCAAGCTACGCTGGCGATGCCAATAGCAACGGTTATACTTTCGGAAATTCATTTGTAAGTGGCTCTACTGTAGGTTCTTATGCCAATACAACTTTGCGTTGGGAAAAACAAATTCAAAGTAACGTAGGCTTCGATATTCGGGTAGGAAAATACTGGTCGCTTTCGGCAGATTATTTTGATAAATCGGTTGATGGATTGCTTTTTACGCCTTCTATTTCGCTGTACTTAGGAACAGCCGCCGCACCTACAGCTAACATTGGCTCGACCAAAAGTAGTGGCGTTGACTTGAATTTGGGCTTTACGTATCCCATCGCCAAACAAGGGCAATTAAGCACTAATCTTACTTTTACTACCGCCAAAAACCTTGTTACGGCTACCAACTCAGACGGCACGGCTATTATTCCAGGAGGCTATTATTTCAACGGACAATCGCAAAACGTCACTCGTTTCCAACAAGGCTACGCACCGGGTTATTTCTATGGTTTCAAAACCGCAGGTTTATTCCAAAATGCTACCCAAATCAGCGAAGCACCAACCCAAACAGGAGCTGTACCCGGCGATATTCGTTTTGTGGATATAAACCAAGATGGAAAAATTACAGACCTCGATAAAACCATCATTGGCAATCCTTTTCCCGATTTTACAATGGGTTGGAACATCAGCCTGAACCTCAAAAATGTCGATTTTACGATGTTTACGTATGCTTCTGTGGGCAATGATGTGTATCGTGCGTATGAAAGAAATGCCATTTATTCCAACAAAGCACGCAGCGTTTTGGGTCGCTGGACAGGCGAAGGCTCGACCAACGACGCTACTCGTCCTCGTTTCTCATTTGTAGATGCCAACAGCAATATTAGGGTTTCAGACCGATACGTAGAAGATGGTTCTTTTGTAAAAATTAAAAACGTTCAAATTGGCTATACCCTCCCTAGCCGTTGGGTGCCAAGCAAGGTATTGAGCAAAATTAGGCTGTATGCACAAGTGAAAAATGCTTATACTTTTACCCGTTACTCAGGCTATGACCCAGAGATTCCGGGTGGAATCCTCGACACTGGCGTTGACCGTGGCGTATATCCACAAGCACGCACGTGGTCGTTTGGACTTGACGTAAAATTCTAGTTTAATTTTTAACAAAAATGGCAATCCTTATGGTTTGCTTTCTGAAAATGAATACGAAAAAATACATATATCCATTTCTTGTATTAGGCTTATTATGTGGTAGTTGCACCGAATGGGTGGACTATAGCCCCAAAGATGACTACAGAGTAACCGATGCCGATTACTTGCGGTCAGAAGCCGACTATCAAAGCATGGCCGTGAGCGTTTATACGCCTTTGCAATGGACAAATCAGGTTGTGCCCATTGGTGATATTGCCTCAGACAATGCTGTTTCGGGTGGTGAAAATGCTTCGGATGTACTTGATTTACAAAATATCGACGACCTCACGACCAATAGCCAAAACGGAACGTTAGCCGAAATCTGGAAATCTTGCTACGAAGGCATCAACCGAGCCAACTATTTGTATCAGTACAAAGACCTGAATCCTGCGGGCGTAGCTGTCAACTTTGCGAGCAAAGAAGCGTTGTATGGAGAAGTAGCTTTTTTGCGTGCTTATTATTATTTCACGTTGGTAAAAATGTTTGGGAATGTGCCTTTGTTTACCGATAAAAAACTAGGCATTGCCGATTCTCGTTCCCTCAAGCAAGCAACGCCAGCACAAGTTTATACCCAAATAGAAAAAGACCTCAACAACGCCATCGCTGTGTTGTCTAGCACCGACCCTAAAAATGGCCGTATTACCAAATATGCCGCCCAAGCCCTTTTAGGCAAAGTGTATTTGTATCAAAATAAATTTGATTTGGCTGCTACAACCCTCAAAAATGTGATTGATGGGCCTTATAGCCTTGTCAGTAATTTTGCGAATATCTTTTTGCAATCGGGTGAAAATGGTGCAGAATCAGTTTTTGAAATACAATATTCTAATGCTTCGCCTTACTACAATTGGAGTGCCGTGACTCGTGGACAAGGAAATTATGCGGTACAACAATGTGGTATCAGAGGACTCACAGGCAATAGTCCTTATGCGGCTGGTTGGAGTACCAATTTACCCACACAAGACCTTGCCAATGCCTACGAAGCTGGCGACAGCCGAAAAGATGTCACTTGTTTGAATATCGAAGCATACAAAACGGCGAATCCGAGCTTTAATATCACGTATCAGGTTGCTCCTTATAAAAATACAGGCTTGTACAACCAAAAATACTTGCCTCGTAAAGGTGAAACAAGCGGGCAAATTGAGTTGAATTATCTTAATAATCAGCGCATTATTCGTTTGGCAGATGTGTATTTGATGTATGCCGAAGCCCTCAACCGCAAAGCTAGTCCCGACGACGCTACCGCTCGTGTTTATCTCAATAAAGTACGCCAAAGAGCTTTTGGCGATACCTCGCACGATATTACGGCTAGTGGCACAAGCCTCAGAGATGCCATTTGGCAAGAACGCCGCCTCGAATTGGGCATGGAAGGCGACCGCTTTTTCGATTTGGTACGCACAGGACAAGCCGCAACGAAACTCAATGGCTTTAAAACAGGAAAACATGAGCTTTTCCCTATTCCACAAGCTGAAATTGATGTGTCTGGTTTAGTGCAAAACGCTGGTTATTAAACAGTAAGTACTCACTTTTATTTTTAGAAACTCATGAATATTCGACATATTTTAACAAGTATATGTTTGGCAATGCTAGTGATACTTACGGCTTGTCAAGACAAAATATACAACGACATCGCTTTTGTGGACAAAGCTAGTACGCCCAGCAAATTGGCGGCTTTGTTTGAAATCACGCAAGACAATACCGGGCTTGTCACCATCACGCCCAACGGCGAAGGTGTTGCCTATTTTACGGTGGGGTCTGGTTTAGCCAATACCACAGCCGCAAACGTAAACCCTGGTGGCAAAGTGCAGTGGAAATATCCCGAAGGTACGCACAACGTAACGATTAAAGGTTTTAATGTAGCAGGAAAAAGTGCCGAAACTACGCTTCCTTTAACGGTATCGTTCAAAGCCCCCGAACAAGTAGAAATGACGGCAACCATCGACACAAGCGATGCCCGCAAAGTAAACGTTACGGCAAAAGCCCAATACGAAACCAACTTTAAAGTTTATTTCGGCGAAGATGCCAACGAAGTGCCTGTGTCGTTCAACGAAGGACAAACCGTAAGCCATACCTATAATGCGGTGGGTAATTTTACAGTTAAAGTGGTGGCACTCAGTGGCGGTGTAGCCAGTACTACGGTTAGCCAAAATGTTAGCATTGTTAGTCCTGTAGCCTTGCCTTTGGATTTTGAAATAGCGGGACAAAACTACAATTTCGCCAATTTCGATGGCGGAGCGGTTACGGTCGTAAACAACCCACAAAGTAACGGCATCAATACTTCTAGCAAGGTTGGGAAAATGGTCAAATATGCTGGTCAGCCTTGGGGTGGTAGCCTTATCAGCCTCAGCAAGGCGATGGATTTTTCGGTGAATAAAACGTTTGGTATGAAAGTGTTTTCGCCTCGTGTTGGAGCAAAAGTTTTACTAAAAGTAGAAAATGCGACCGATGGAAGTATCAGTTTTGAAAAAGAAGTAAGTACTACTAAAGCCAATGCCTGGGAAGAATTGACCTTCGATTACAGTGCGATAGATGCTTCTAAAGCGTACCATAAAATTGTATTGATTTTCGATTTAGGTACAATGGGCGACGGTTCGGCAAACTTTACCTTCTTGTTCGACGACATCCGTTTGTACAAACCTACCCCTGTCGAAAGTCTGGGTATTCCGCTTACGTTTGAATCGGCTACTTTAAAATACGACTTCTTGAATTTTGATGGTGGTAGTGCAAGCGTGGTTGATAATCCTCAAAAAACAGGTATCAATACTTCGGCAAAAGTGGGTAAAATGATTAAATACGCTGGTCAGCCTTGGGGCGGTGCATACATTACGCTCGATGCTCCGATTGATTTTTCTACGAAAAAAACTTTTAAAATGAAAGTGTATTCGCCTCGTGTTGGAGCAAAAGTTTTGTTGAAAGTAGAAAACGCCACCGATGGAAGCGTAAGCTTTGAAAAAGAAGTAAGTACTACCAAAGCAAATGCTTGGGAAGAACTAACCTTCGATTATAGTACGATTAATGCTAGTAAATCGTACCAAAAAGTGGTGCTAATATTCGACCTTGGCACGGTAGGCGATGGCTCGGCAAACTTTACGTTTTGGTTCGACGACTTGTTGCTTCAATAAAAGTAGCAGTCTATTTTTTACCTTTTATTCTTGAAAAAAAATGAAAACAAATATAAAATCAATAGCCTTATTTCTTTTGGCAAGTACGCTAGGCTTTAGTGCCTGCAAACAAGCAGAATTTAGTTTTGGCGATATTGTAACACCCACCAATTTGGCCGTTACAGCCGACATCGTGGGCGTAGATGCCAACAATCCGAATGGAAATGGTACTGGAAGTGTGAATTTTGTAGCCCAAGCAACACAAGCACTTTCTTATAAAATCGACTTTGGCGATGGCAATACACAAATGGTACCTTCGGGAAAAATTGCTTACAAATACGTTACGCCCGGCACCAACGAATACACCGTTTCGGTCAATGCCGTTGGCACGGGCGGAGCAACCACAACGTTGAGCAAAAAGGTAAAAGTATTTGTTGCGTTTGAAATCCCTTCGGCTATTTTGAGTGCCTTAACTGGCACAGGCTCGAAAGTATGGGTGACAGACAACAACGCCGTAGGACACGTAGGCGTAGGGCCTTCCGATGGCTTTTCGCCCATCTGGTACGCCGCCGAACCCAATACCCGTCCAGCTTGCTTGTACGACGATGAAATAACCTTTGCTAAAACAGCCAACAACCAAGTGACAATGGCCCTCGACAACAAAGGTCAATCGTCGTTGATTGCCGCCGCTACTAATTTTTATGGACTTGCTGGCCCCGATGGTTGTTATGATTTGAGTACCAGTGGTACAAAAAACCTGACTTTTACGCCTGCTACTTCGGCTTCGACCAGTGCTAATTCGACAAGGGTGCAGTTTATTGTACCGGGCAATGGCATGGTAAATTTCGGTACAGGCGGCACAACGTATGAGATTTTATCTTTATCCGATAATAGCATGACCCTGCGTAATATTGGTGCAGATGGAAACGCTTGGTACATGAAACTCAAGCCTAAACAAACGACAACTAATACAGAGAAAAAATTGGTTTGGTCAGAAGAGTTTAATACCGACGGAGCACCTAATCCGAGTGTTTGGGGTTATGATTTGGGCAATAATAATGGCTGGGGCAACGCCGAGTCGCAATATTATACCAACCGTACCGATAACGTAGTGGTGCAAGGAGGAGTATTAAAAATTACAGCTAAAAAAGAAAGCTATCAGGGCTATAATTATACCTCGGCTCGTTTGCTTTCGATGAACAAATATTCATTTACGTATGGCAGAGTTGACATTAGGGCAAAATTGCCTTCGGGCGGTGGTACTTGGCCTGCTTTGTGGATGCTTGGCTCGAATATTCAAACAGTTGGCTGGCCTGCCTGTGGCGAAATAGATATTATGGAAATGGTTGGTAATCAGCCAAATAAAATCTTTGGAACATTGCATCATCCTAACCATTCGGGCGGAAATGCCGACGGAGGTAGTACTACGATTAGCACAGCTTCTACCGAGTTTCATATTTATTCGGTGGATTGGTCGGCTACGAGTATCAATTTTTATGTGGATGACAAATTGTTCTATACTTTCCCGAATAATAGCTCATTGCCTTTCAACAAAGATTTTTTCTTTATTCTTAACATAGCGATGGGTGGCAATTTTGGCGGAGCAATCGACCCTAATTTTACTGCTAGTACGATGGAAGTAGATTACATTAGAGTATATCAATAAATCGTGCGTAAACAAATGACGGATGCTTGATGTAGGGTTTTAGCAAACATCAACATCCGTCATACAATAAAAAGCCTACGTATATTTTTCTGTCCAATAAAACCGCTCTTTGATAATTCTATCTTTATCACTTTGAATGTATTGTAAAAACGCCTTGGCTGCTGGCGAAAGGTTTTTGCCTTTCGCCCATACCAAATGCCAAGTAGATTGCAAAGGCAAGCCTTCTTGCGGAATAATCTGTAAATCACCTTGTTGTAGTTCTCGCCCAATACCAATCAATGGCATAATAGAGCAACCCAAGCCTGCCAAAACCGCTTGCTTTACGGCTTCGTTGGAGGTAAGTTCCAGTTTTTTAGGCACATTGATTTGCTGTTGCGACAAATACGACTCCATGACGAGTCTTGTACCAGAGCCTTTTTCTCGGTAAATGAGCGGTAGCGTTGTAAAGAGGTCTTCTTGCTTAAACTGCACCCGACTAGGAGCAACCAAAAAAAGCTTGTTGGGCATCAGAGGCACTTTTTCAATTTGCAATGTTTCGGGTAATACCGATACCAACGAAAAGTCAACCTCGTTTTTTTCTAAATTCTCAAGCACTTTGGTTTTGTTGGTTACATCTAGCTTCAAATCAACGCCCGGGTTATTTTGCAAAAAATCTGCTAAGAAATAAGGCATCACATATTTGCCCGTCGAAACCACCGAAATCACCAAACGCCCCGTGAGTTGTCCTTTATACGCTAATGTTTTATAGTTGATTTCGTGTACTTCATGTAAAATCTTTTCGGCAGCTACGGCAATTTCTTTGCCAAAGTCTGTTACAAAAAGTTTTCGTCCCACTACTTCTGTCAGAGGAATATCAAATTGGTCTTGAAAATTCTTGAGTTGTATCGACACCGCTGGTTGCGTAAGGTGCAATTCCTCAGCAGCTTTCGTAATACTTTGCGTTTGGGTAATCTTCAAAAATACTTGAAGCTGATGTAACGTATAATTCATAAATTATATTTATATTTTTCATTGTAAATATAAATATAAACATATCAAAAACAAGCAGGATATTTGTCATAAGTTTTACAAAAAAATCAGAAAAGCGTAAGTGACTTTCTCTCGTTTTTTTGTGAAATATTAGGTTTATTATCCCAGTCCTCTGAGCCTGTTCGTATCCTTGCTTTGTAACTACTTTGTGAAAACCCCATCTACAATCCGCCAGATTTGTAAGGGGTTTTCTTTTTTTAGCTCTTCTGGTAAAAAATTTTCTGGAAAGTTCTGGTAAGCCACAGGTCGCACAAATCGTTTGATGGCATCGGGGCCTACTGCTCCAAAGCGTGCATCGGTACTAGCTGGAAACGGGCCTCCGTGTTGCATCGCAAAGCCCACTTCAACGCCTGTTGGTACGCCATTAAAAATGAGTCGTCCACATATATTTCTTAGTTTTTCTACCACATCTTCATATTCCAGTAGTTCGGCTTCGGTAGCCATGATTGTAGCCGTAAGTTGCCCTTCTAAGTGCTGCACTACGGTAGTTAGCTGCTGGCTATCAGTACATTGTACTAAGAGCGAGAAAGGTCCAAAAACTTCTTGATGCAAAGTCGGATTGGCTAAAAATGTATCTGCATCAACTGTGGCTACAGTTGCTTGTGCTTGGATAATACCCGTTTTGGCCATACCCGATTCGGCTGCGATTGTCACACCTTCTTGGGCGGTTACGACTGTTTTTTTCCCTTCAAAATTTTGATAAATTCCTGCATGAAGCATCGTTGCTGGGGCTGTTTGGGCGATGTGTTGCCCCAAAATGGCTAAAAAGCGGTCGAGTGCTTCGCTTTTGATACCAATGAGCAAGCCCGGATTGGTACAGAACTGCCCTACGCCCGAAGTAATAGACTGGGCATATTGCAAGGCGAGGGCTTCGGCTTGAGTTTCTAAGCGAGCAGGCAACAACACAACAGGATTGATGCTACCCATTTCGGCAAATACAGGAATAGGCTGAGGCCGTTGATTGGCCAAATCGAAAAGGGCTTTTCCTCCAACCAACGAACCCGTAAAGCCCACAGCCTTGGTTTCGGGATGGCACACGAGGGCTTGTCCGATAGCAAAGCTATGCCCCTCAATATGCCCAAATACGCCTTGTGGCAAACCCGCCTCTTGTACGGCTTGGCTGATAGCCTGAGCAACCATCGCAGAGGTTTGGGCATGAGCCGGATGTCCTTTGACAACCACCGGACAGCCGGCAGCCAGAGCCGAAGCGGTATCGCCTCCAGCCGTAGAATAGGCAAAAGGGAAATTACTTGCACCAAAAACCACTACAGGGCCAATGCCCATCAACATTTTCCGAACGTCGGGCTTGGATATTGGCAAACGTTCGGGTTGAGGGCTATCGAGGCGTGCTTCAACCCAAGAACCTTCGTCGAGGAGTTGAGCAAAAATTTCTAGTTGAAAAAGGGTTCTTTGTCGCTCGCTTCTCAGGCGGTCGTGGGGCAAATGCGTTTCGAGATGTGCCGTTTCAATGAGCGTTTCGCCGAGGTTTTGTATGCCTGTGGCAATAAGGCGTAAGAAAGCAGCTTTTTGTTTGCCCGAAACCTTTCGGTAAATAGGGTACGCCAACGCCGCTTGTTGCATAAGGGCATCGACCTGTGGAATATGTTCCATGCTAGTTGTCGTCGTCGTCATCAATTTTTTTCTTGACTTGCTTGGGAGCTTCGTAAATGAGTTTGCCCTTTTCGTCACGTTCTTGCAAAACGATGGGTTCTACTTTGTCAAACTTATCCTTACCGTATAAAGTTTCTTTTTTGAGTCGTCCCATTGCCCCAAACTGATGGTATTGCCGCCAACGCCCCACCTTTACACTGTCGTCGAGTTTACCTTCTTCTTTGAGTTGTCCGCCTTCGTAAAAAGCCCTGTATTCGCCCGTAACTTTGCCGAAATGTACGGGTACAACTTCTTTTATTTTCTTTTGTTGGGCATCGTAATAGGTAACATGGGCATCGGCGAAGAAGCCTTTTTTGTATTTTTCTTTATTGAGTAAAATAAAATCTTGGTTGTAGTTTTCCCATCGACCATCTTTTACGCCTACATAAAAAAAACCTTCTTCTACCAAGGCATCATTCACGTACTTGCGGTAAGGGCCGTGGCAAATTTCGCCATAGTCGGGGTCTTTGCGGATGGCATTGGTGATTCTTCTGAGTTTGGGGTCGTACCACCAAATTTCTTTGGCATAGATACTTGGTTGGGCTTCGTCTGGGTTGCGTAGTACGTTGATTTCTTCTACCGTAAAGCGGCTTCCTGTACCGTACTCGCCGATGCGTCGTTCAAATTTGATGCCTTCGTATTCGTCTTTTTTTCCTTTTTTTGTCTTGGTTTTAGCCTTGTTTTTTTTGACCTTTAGCCCCAAATCACTCGCCAAGTCACTGGTAAATGCCCCCAGTTTTTCGGCCTGTTCTTTGTTTTTTTTCAGGTCACTTTTCAAGTCTTTTACGCCTTGTTTGGCTTGGTTGAGGTTATCAAAAACATTGTCGTCGAGCAAGCTTGCCAGCAATCCTTTGCGACGAGCAGAGGTATCTACCTTGGGTTTGGCATTGGTCTTAAACTCTTCTTGCTGCCCCAAGGCAACCGAAGCACAGACAAGAAACAGCAGCAATATGGATAAACTTTTCATAGAAAGCACGCAGTCAAGGGCTAATGTATTACTTTTGCAAACGTAAAATACTAGGTATTATTTTTTAGTAAAAAGGAAATGCCCCAGTATGATTTAGGCAAAGTTAGGTATATCTCGACAAAATTGTTGGTTTCAAGCCCCTAAATCGAAACGGAATTTTGCCCATCGTTAATCAATGTTTTTCATGAAAAAGGAATGGTTCAGTACGTGGTTTGATTCGCCTTATTATCATATTCTTTACCAAGAAAGAAACGAACAGGAAGCCCGTGCGTTCATCGACCAGCTTACCCAATTTCTGCATATCGAGCCTTCGCATCATATCATGGACTTAGCCTGTGGCAAGGGTCGCCATGCGATTTATTTGAATCAAAAAGGATTTTCGGTAACGGGCATCGACCTGTCTCCGCAAAGCATAGCGTATGCCAAAAAGTTTGAAAATGAGCAACTTCACTTTTTTGTACACGATATGCGTGAGGTGTTTGAAGAACGTTATTTCGACTTTATTTTGAATATGTTTACCAGCTTTGGCTACCTCGAAAACGATGCCGAAAACATCAGGGCATTTCAGGCGGCGGCTCGTAACCTACGCAAAGGAGGCATTTTTGTCATGGATTTTTTTAATACAAATGTCGTACTCAATCACCTGAAACCTTACGAAGTGAAAAGCATAGAAGGAATTGATTTTGAGATTCGTAAGTTTGAGCAAGCAGGTTTTATCATCAAAGATATTCAGTTTAAAGACCAAGGCGAATCGTATCATTTTCAGGAAAAAGTACAAGCCATTACCCGCAGCGATTTTCAAAGATATTTCGATGCGGCAGGCTTGCACCTCAAACACATTTTTGGCGATTATCATTTGGGGGCTTTTCAAGAAGCTCATTCTCCTCGCATGATTTTTGTGTTGGAAAAATAAAATTTAATAAAAGGCATCTTCAAAATGCGTAATATGTGGCTCTTCTCTTACAAAAGTGACAGAAACGATGTCGAACCTAATTTGCTGTTGCCAATTGATTTTGAAGACATAAAAATCGGCGGCTCGCTTCACCAAGGCAATTTTGTGCTTGCCCACGGCTGTTTCGGGCATACCGAATTGAACGTTTTTGCGTGCTTTTACTTCTACAAAGACAAGAAAAATGCCTTTCTTTACGATTAAATCTATTTCGGCTTTGCCAAATCTGAAATTACGTGCTACAATCGTGTAGCCTTTTTCTTGTAAAAAAGTGGCGGCAAGTTGTTCGGCTTGCTTGCCTAGCTCTAGGTGTTCTGCCATGATAACAAAAGTGTATTGTGTGTTGATTTTCAGGTGATTATTACTATTTGATATAGATTATGATACAAAATAAATGGGTTAATTTCCAAAAGTTAGGGTTGATAGCTTACCAAGATGCGTGGGACTATCAGGAAAAACTCCATGCCGAAATTGTGGCAATCAAGCTTCAAAACAAGCAACTTTCGGATGAAGCTTGGCAACCAACGCCCAATTATCTGCTTTTTTGCGAGCATCCGCATGTTTATACGCTAGGCAAAAGTGGCAAACCCGAGCATTTGTTGTTAGACGAGCAAGGACTAGCCCAGCATCAGGCCCAGTATTATAAAATCAACCGTGGTGGCGATATTACCTATCACGGGCCAGGGCAATTGGTAGGCTACCCGATTTTCGATTTAGAAAATTTCTTTACCGACATCCACCGATATATGCGTTGCATGGAAGAGGCGGTTATCAGAACCTGTGCCGATTATGGCATCGTGGCAGGTCGGATAGACGGACTCACAGGCGTATGGCTCGACCATCTTGAGCAGAAAAATCCCCGTAAAATCTGTGCGATGGGCGTAAAAGCAAGCCGTTGGGTGACGATGCACGGATTTGCCTTTAATGTAAATACGGATTTGGGCTATTTTGGTCACATTGTTCCTTGTGGTATCGACGACAAAGCCGTTACTTCACTTGCCTTGGAACTTCAACGCACGTTGGCGATGGAAGAAGTAGAGAGCCTGATGCTCAAACACTTGCAAGAAATTTTTGATTTTCAATCCTAAGTAAATATCCTGATTTTTTACCCTATTTTTTAACAGGTAAAATAAAAATGTATGATTTTGCAGTAATTTCAACGCTCAAGCATTTATGAAAAAAGATATTGTATTTCCGGCTGTAGATGGCGTAAAAGTAGCCGTAGCAAGGCAGTTCGACGAGCAAGGCCATGCACTTTGGGAAGTATTTTTAATCAACCGCCTCAAAACCCCCATTGATACGGTTTTTGTAACGGCACGAGGCTACGGTGCTGACCCCGATGGTAATAAAATCAAAACCACATCGCTGCGGTATTTTTTCAAAGAAATTCCAGGCGAAACCATCGTAAAAGTTGAACCCATTTCACCCGATGTTTTTCATATTACAAATGAATATTGGGTGAGCTATTATATTGGCAATCAGATTTTTGATAAAAAATTTATCTTTGTTCCTGAAAGTATTCGAGAAGAAAACCTTATATTTATTCACCAGTTGAATCTGAGTGCAGTTTTACATGAATAAATCATTATAACCTTCTACGAATCATGTTTGATTTAGCCAAAAATCTCAAAAATCTTCTTTTTATCGACATCGAAACGGTGTCTGCTCATAGCGATTTCGAGCAAGTGTCGCCATCTATGCAAGCTTTTTGGCGTAAAAAAGCAAGCTATTTGCACAATCCACAGCAGTTAGACGAAGCCGATTTTTACTTTGAAAGAGCAGGCATTTATGCCGAATTTGGGAAAATCATTGTCATTGGTTTGGGCTTTTTGCATTGGAACGACCAGCAAGAACTTTCGCTCAAAGTAAAAACCCTGTACGACCCCGACGAAAAAGTACTGCTTACGCAATTGAAAGAATTGCTAGAAAGTAAATTCAATCCCAAAACGCTTACACTGTGTGCCCACAATGGCAAAGAATTCGACTTCCCGTATTTGTGCCGTAGAATGTTGGTCAACGACGTGGCGATTCCGTTGGCATTGCAGCTATCGGGCAGAAAGCCTTGGGAAATTCCGCACCTCGATACGCTCGAAATGTGGAAATTTGGCGATAAAAAGCATTATACTTCACTAGATTTGTTGGCAGCGTTGTTTGGGATTCCGAGTAGTAAAATAGAACTCAGTGGCGAATTGGTCAACAGCACATATCACCATGAAAAAGACATCGACAAGATTATACGTTATTGCCAAGAAGATATAGTGGTATTAGCCCAACTTTTGTTGAAATACGTATCTATGCCCTTGGTAAAAGAGGATAATATTGAAAGAATTTAGGATTTATCGGGGATGATTCAGGATAACTGCTGAATTTGTACAAGAATTGTTTATATTCAATCCATTGTATAGTCAGCATACATTCAGAGAACCCATGAAAAAAGTACTTACCGTAACCCTTTGCTCATTTTTATTATTGGGCTTCCGCATGGCTTTGGGGCAAATTTATACGCTTCAAAAAGCCGAAAAAACCTTGTCGTTGTATCGAGAAGAATTGGCTTCTTTAAGAAAAGAGTATCCCAAGAAACGTAATCTTCCAGAAGCAAAATTTTTCTTTTTTGGCATGGGCAACCGCCCTAAACTGCTCTACCGAGATGGCAAGCTGATTGACCTAAAAACCCAAAAGTCGGTGCGTCGTTGGAAAGTAAAAATGGCCTTGATTGTGCCTTCTGAGTATTGGGTACACCTAGAGCTACAAGATGGCAAAACCGTTGACCTTGTAGAAGATGCTACAGGCGTGTATGCCTACGAAAATGGACTTCAACTCGTTTTTGCCGAATCGAGCCTTAATTTACCCAGCTTTAGTGCTAGTCGCTTTCCTTTGATTTCTAAAGTATTACACCATGAAATACTCATGAATATCGACGAAGGAAAGCCTTTGCCTAATTTTTTGGTTTATCAAAAACCATGGTACAGAACCGCCGCCATGATGACAATGGCTTTGGCAAAAACGGATAATTTAGACCAGATTGCCGACTGGATAAAAAACCTCAATAGCCCCTTCGACCGCAACAACAACGGCTACGCCGAAGCCGATAATTTAGGCGAAGTGCTTTATATGTTGGGAGCAGTATCGGCAAAAGGGCATCCGCTTATCAATAAAATTTTAGACGAAGCCGACAATTTTGACAAAGGAGGCTATATCGCTGGCCGTACCGACATGGCATTGCATCCGGTATATCAGACCAAATGGCTCAAGTACGGTTTGAAGGCACTAGGCTTGCCCGATAAATACAAAATTCCGTCGATACCAGATAGCTATGGAACACTGTTTTGGTGGGAGTACCGACAAGAATATGTGGCAGGAGCTACCCTAGACAACACCATAGGCATGAATGCACCTCATTTTATGTGGGCAAGCGACCATTTTTTTAAACAAAACAACGGCATGATTTCGCTAAGAGAATACCCATTGACTTGGGAAGCCGAATCGCCAGAGGCCAAATATAGTAATCTTTCGATAGTCAATACCATTTGGGCCGACGTGAAAGTTTCGCCCATGAATGCCTGGCAAGCATCTGAAATGCTCTTGCTCTTGAATCCTTGATAACGCCCAAGATGCCGACACTTCTGCGTCCTGTGCTGAAAGGCACAGGACGCTTTCTTTTTACACACTGTTTTATACGTCAATAAATTTGATAATTCCTCTGGAAATATTTATGTTTGAAGAAAAAATATCACTCTAAGCTTAAATCCTATACCAAGTCATGTCTAATTTACTACATACGCTATTTTTCAGTTGTATCCCAAAAATACCCATCAAAAAATCTATAGCTCTTCTTTTTCTTGTCCTGTTTTTTTCTTGTAAGCTATTGGCACAAGAATTACAGCTTACTCATTTGCCTGCATCCCTTATCGCTCATCCCGAGCATCGTATAAAGCTTAACCTATTCTCGTATTTTGAAAAATCGAACTATAACCAATGTTATGCGTGTGTTTTCGCCGTTCGTTTTGATTTAGACCCAAAAACAGGGATTGTCAAAAATCTAAAATTTTCTGAGAATATTGTTGATACCGCCATCATCAATATCGTTCGGAAAGCAATTATTGATACACAGTCGATATGGAATCTCAAAAACTGTAAAAAAGCCAATCCGAGTCTTAGGTTTCTACAGCCCATTTACATCTTTATCAGTAAAAATGGTTGCTACGATACCTACAATAACGCTTTTCTCATTGATTCGGTACAAAAGCATATTTCCTCTTTGGTGAATTTACCCGAAAAGGAATGGAACAAAGATGTTCCTCTTTATGATGGAGAGTTTTTAACTGTACTTTCTACCATAAAATTTACAGGTATGATGCTCAATCCTATTATCGTCGGAGTGAATCGCCATACACGACCTGATGACTTTGTGATAAAAAAATAAAAGCGTCACGTTTTGGGCAACAAGACACGCATGCTGAAAAATCATAAATCACTTATACATAATGTATTAATGACAAATAACTATGGAAAAAAAACTAACGGTCATGTGCTATATGCTACTTTTTACTGGACAATTACTAGCTCAAGAAATACAATTGACCAAAGACACCAAGCTACAATCAGAACGAGAGATTGCACTTAAAATATTAACGAACCTAAGACAATCGACGTATGACAAGTGCTATGAGTTTATATTCGCCGTTCGTTTTGATTTAGACCCAAAAACAGGGATTGTCAAAAA
>JACCDQ010846665.1_pt1 | contig 20486 bp, 16 predicted proteins | sample 7446031 | NCBI WGS metagenome assembly JACCDQ01 (sample SAMN15323442, study PRJNA562643) | freshwater metagenome | isolation source: river surface water | place: USA:Blue River Watershed | collected 2017-08-17
GCTACCCACGTGAAGGAGAGCTGGTAAACGCAAACCGCGGTAAGAAGAATGGACAAGAACCAAAAAAATCCTTTTAAACGCATTTCTTGAATATTTGAATTTGAATTAAGGTTGCAAATATAGGATTTTGGATCCTTAAATTCAAATAAAAAATCTAAGCTTCTTCGGCTAAAGCAATTAAGCCCTCAGCAAAAGAATTCCAAGCCGCAGCAAGATCCAAATTCATGGCGCTGAGCATTTGGTTGCATTTTTCGATATCTCCTTGATTAAAAAGGTTTTGCACACAGTTTGCAAAATCGATTGGCACCAATGAAGGCAGTTCAAAACCATGACCTTGCGCCGCTAAACCTTCTGCCAATCCACCAACATTTGTACACAATACAGCACGCTTTTGGCTCAATGCCATGGCGCGAATGCCCGATTGGGTAGCATTGAGGTAAGGTAAAACGACTAAATCGGCAGCGGCGAAATAGGTATCGACCTCAGTGTCGGGAAGATAGCGATTGACAAATTTCCAGTTAGAAAATGGCAATTTTTGCAGGGCGCTGTGATAAATTTGAGCATCACCATAAACTTCACCTGCAATGAGCAATTGGTAGCTGTCGTCTAGCAAAGAAAAAGCCGCAATCAATTCTGAAAGGCCTTTATAAGGGCGGATCAGTCCGAAGAAAAGCAAGGTTTTTTTATGGGGGTCAAGACCTAATTGCAGCCGCGCTGTATGGACATCTAGCGCATTGGCTTCGCCTTCATAGGGCGGATGCGCAATGAGGGCAACTTTTGCCTGAGGCTTGAGTCGCAAGACATCCTTTTGAACTGCTTCGGACAACACTACAAATGCGTCGTATGAGTGCAGGAAAAGCCGATTGAAAACGGTATCAAAAAAACGTTTTTCGTGTGGTACTAAATTGTGGATGATGGCCACTTTTTTCGTGCGTCGTGGTAAAAAAAGCGTCCAAAAAAACATCATGGGTGCCATGAAAGTCATCCAGTAGCTCGTGACAAACACCTCGGGTTTGGCGCGTTTAAATCGCAGCGCTGAGCTCAGGTAGCTTAGCGGATTAAACGTGGAAACAACTCTTTCAAATTGTTGCATTTCAGTGCTTTCTTCAAATTGAGAGCTACCCGGAAACAGCACATCAGGATATTGTTTTTTAAAGGTATATGCTTCTACTTCCTTGCTTCTTGACAAAGCCTCTAGGGTGCGCAAACTGAATTTTGCAATGCCCCCGCGAAAGGGCGGTAGCGCTGAAAAAAAAAGCCATTTTTGCTGCTGCTTACTCATTGATTTGGATCGAGATTTTTGGCCTTGCAGCGCTCTAAAAATGCCTTGAGTTCTTTGTCGGTGAGTTCGTAGCCGTCGCGATACATCGCGCGTTTTTTGATGTTGCCTAGTTTATCGTAGACGGTGGTCCAGCCGTGCGGCAGGTCATTGAGGTAGTGCACATTGGATTGTAGCTCTCCGGTGTTAAAGTATGCTGTCCAGAGCCCCATGCGAAAACCATCTTGGTACGTCCCTTTGAGTTTGGGCTTGCCATTGTAAAAATATTCGAGATAGGGTCCGTTGCGCTTGCCGTTGGTGTAATTGACTATTTTTTGAATTTGAAGCTTTTGCTCCAACAGTTGCCCTTCGGTAAAGTAATAGACGCTTTTTCCATGCAACACATCGAGCTTGTAATTTTCAGCACTGACCAATTCGCCATTTTGAGCGTAGTTGTACCAAAGAGAATCTTTCTTTTCGCCTTTGTAAAAACCGTCGGCTAAGAGTTGTCCGCTTTCATAAAAAAGCAAAACCGAAGAACAGCCTCCAGGCAAGCCATGCTCCAATTCTGCTTTCTTTTGACCACTTTCAAAATTGTAAATAAACTTCCCGATAGGCTTGTCATTGAGAAAAGTGCCCTTGTATTGTAAAACAGAGGTGCCAGGGTAGTTTTTTTGCCATTGCCCCTGCTTTCTTCCCTGCGCATCGGTTTGATTGATTTGGGCACGTACCAGCGAAAAACACGCTACAAAGAAAAATAGTAGGATTGAAATTTTCATAAAAACGTACTGAGTTGGGCCAAATGGGCAATGCGTAAATCGGGGGTTTCTTTGATGCGTTCAATTGACTCCACCAAGATGGTGTACATCCCCAAACGTTGGCCAAATTGGATATCTGTATTGGTATCTCCTACCATGATAGACTTCTGAAAATCAATAGCCGGAAAAAGTGCTTGCGCTTCATGAGCCATTTTGGAACTGGGTTTTCTACGCTGGTCCTGGCCGTTTTTAAATTCGGTAGCTGCAAAAACATGATCGATGTGTAAACCCGCTTTCTGTAATTCGTCACACATCTTTTGGTGGATTGCGTCAAGCGCTGCCGGGCTCAGTAATCCTTTTGCAATACATTGTTGGTTGGTTACGACAATAATTTGAGAAAAAGCAGCGCCAATTTTAGCCGCATTTGCCAATAAGCCCTCAGTAAATCGGAAGGCAGACCAATCGAGGACATAGTTATCGAAAATGCGTTCATTGATGACGCCATCGCGGTCTAAAAAGAGGGTCCAGCCCGGACCTATTTCAGGAAAGGCTTTCATTCACCTAAACGACTCGAAATAAGGTAGTGATTGCGTGTACTTGAGTTGCGCCCAATGAGTTCAGCGATAAACCCTGCTGTAAAAAACTGCACGCCAATGATCATGACTACGAGCGCAACAAAAAAGTCGGTACGCGTAGACAAGCGCTCAGCTGTCGGGTGAATGAGCAGTTTATCGATGCCCATGTAGGCAAACAAGCCAAAGCCCAACAAAAACATAAACACACCAATTGCACCAAAGAAATGCATCGGTTTTTTGGCAAACTTACCCATGAAGGCTACAGTCATGAGGTCGAGTGGGCCATTCAAAAAGCGGTTGAGACCAAATTTAGTGACACCGTATTGTCTGGCACGGTGCACGACGACCTTTTCACCGATATTCTGAAAACCAGCATATTTGGCCAGTGCTGGAATATAGCGGTGCATATCGCCGTAGAGTTCTATGCTCTTGACAACTTCTAATTTGTAAGCTTTTAAACCACAATTGAAATCGTGTAAATAAATGCCTGTAATGCGTCGTGCGGCCCAATTGTAGAGTTTGGTCGGTATCGTTTTGGAAATAGGGTCGTGACGGACTTTTTTCCAGCCAGAGACGACATCGAGGTCATCTTGGGTGATCATGCGGTACAATGCTGGAATTTCGTCAGGGGAGTCTTGTAAATCGGCATCCATGGTAACGACCACTGAGCCCTTCGCGGCTTCAAATCCTACTTGCAATGCAGCAGATTTACCGTAATTTCTTTGAAAACGCAGGGCTTTAACCGAGGCATTTACTTGGCTCAATTGGGTAATGACCTCCCAAGAAGCATCTTTACTTCCATCGTCAATAAATAAGATTTCGTAGCTAAATTGCTGCGCTTCCATGACCCGGACAATCCAGTCGTGGAGTTCGGGCAAAGACTCTGCCTCATTGAAGAGCGGTATGACGATTGAAAGTTGCATGATCTGAATCTGAAAATCAAAGATACATTTTTATTGGCCTAATTTGACCCAAGAAAAACGTTGGCCTGCTATTTCGACAATATAGACGCCATTTGGCAAGCGCTGCACATCAATAGTAGTTTGATTGGGCCAAACAGTTGTGGTAAGACAGGACTTGCCATCCAATTGGAAAATTTGAACCTGACTTTCTGCTTCAACTGCGCCAATTATGAGTTGCTCCTGACCAGGATTTGGATACAATGTAAATGCATTTGCCTTGTCTTTGTGTTCCACTCCGGTGATCGCCTCGTTTGTCAGGCTAAAGTGATCAAATGCCGCCTCTGTGATATTTGGGTTTGAAGGATAATCTGCGGTGCGAATAAACAATTGCATCGAATTGGTAAAGGACAATAAGCCATTAAGGGCAAAGCTCTTGTATTCCCAAGTCATGGGCTGGGCTTGTGGCGCAATAATTTCTTCGAGTACGACCTGGTCTAGGCCATTACTCAAGACCACAAGTAAGGTGTCGTCGATATTACCCGGCCCATAGTAACAATAAAATGAGCGCGCATAATTGAGGTATGGCGTAGACAAATTAGTGAGGTTGAATATCGGTGAAATCAAGGTAGTAAAGCCTTTGTCCACATCGTTTTGATCCGTATTTGGCGTGCTGCCATTTCCCGTAACCATGGCTATGGCGCCACAGTCGAGGTTGGTGTCATCGCCAAAAACAGTACCGGTGGTCGGGTTCGGATTGACGCGTTCCCATAATCCGGTTTCGGCATCACCTACAACAGACCAACCAAAATCAAAGGTAAAGTCGTCATAAAATCCTTTGGAAAGCGCAATCACAAGCGTTTGCGTGCTCGCGTCGATCTGGGGGTTGCTGCAAAAAGTCTGATAGCCCCATTTCCCGATTACCAACTCGTAAGTATCTTGGTAGTACAGCGTAAAATCTTCCTGACCCAAGCCATTGGTTTGCCCTTCATGGGTGAGTTGTGGATGACGCAAACTGATTTGAACATTGGAAAGCGGAAGGCCACTCCCCTGCTCCACAACAGTAATTTGCAGATCAAATGGGGGAATAGGCAAGAGATTGAAATTCATGGTTGTGGTTTGTCCGGCAAACAAGTCAACTTGCATGGTTTGCGGATAATAACCTGGTTTATTGACATTGATGACGTAGGTACCGCCACTTGGCATTCCTGTTTTGTAGCTTCCTTGTGCATTTGTTTTTTCAGACATGGCAGCGCCGATGAGCTCCACTTGAACTTGCTCCAATAACTGACCACTGATCAGGTCCTTGACTACGCCTACCAAACTTGCGGCAGGCGCGTAATTGATTTGCAGCACAAAAAGCCCCTCTGTGATATCTGCTGCAACTGCTTTATTGGAACCAAAAAATGGATAGACACCCCAACAACCATCGTAGCCTGGCGTTTGCCCTTGGTAGGTGTCATAGCTACCGAGTTTGATCAGGTTTTGAGGGTCGTGCGCATCGTGCACAACGATGCCGTCGCTGTAATAACTCGTGACCAAGTAGGCGCCTTTTACATGCACGTTATGCGGAATCACGGAAGTGCCCTGCGTATTTTGCACGCGATCGCTTTCTTGAATTTGCTGTAAATTGCCGATGTTGTAGGCTGCGATAAATGCACCGGAAATTTCGTCTGTGGTATAAACCGTTTGGCCATCGGCGCTCGGCCAAATATTGTGGGTAAATAAATTGGGCGTTGGATGCGTAGCTAAAAGCACGGGGTTGGCATGATCCGATACATCTAAGATGCTAAAGTATCCATCGTAAATGTGTGCTGTGTAAAGTGTGTCATTGCGCTCATAGCCGTCGTGCACGTATGAAACATCGTATACGCCTACTTCTGAAGGTTGCATTGGGTTGGCATTCAGGTCGAGGATAATGACGCCACCTTCACCTCTATTGGCCCCAAAAATGTAGGCATAGCCGCTCGAAGAAGTAAAGCAAGTGTGTGCGCTTTGCCATGGATTGGCCGCGGGCCCTGTATAAAGCGTTGTCTGTAAATTAGTAGATTGCGGCAACGGATTGAGGTCAATAATGAGCAAGCCGTCTTCTGCTTCGGTGGTCACGTAGGCGTAGTTGCCATACACACATGGGTCGCGCCATATGGATTCAGAACCCGCCAACCAAAAAACTTCTTGCGGCTGGCTACCATTTGTAATGTCGACAATTGAGGTGCCTTTTGAGGTCCCTACGATGGCATATTCATTGCCAAGTTCATCGGTATAGCCCCAAACATCATTGAGGTTGGCGCCATGTAGTGCTTGGTAATCGATATGAGAAAGGGAATCTATAGAAAATTGGGCAAAGGTGGCCCTACCAACGAGCGAGAACAGCAAAAACAAAACATATTTCATAAATCTTGACATTGGTAGAATGCGTTTTATTGACGGATAAATTTTTGAGCATACGTACCGCTCGGAGTTTGGATCTCGATCAGGTAGGTTCCGCAAGGATACTTACTCATGTCTATAAAACTTTCTGCAAAATCAGAGGTGGCATGCATTTGCTCTTGATAAAGTAGACGACCAGTCAGATCTAAAATTTGAAGACTTGCCGCACCATTGAGCTGACCACTCAATTCAATGGTAGTAAGTCCGGCTCCCGGATTTGGATAAACCGCGATTTTTGGCGCCTGCACGTTTTCGGGCACATCGAGTGTGAAACCTACTGTAAAATCGTAGCGGTGGTAACGGCCAAAGTCGCCAGGGAAAAATTCAATGTAACTGCCCCCTACTTGTCTCAAACGCATCTGACCTGAGGTCTCGCCTTCAACTTGAGAAGAGTACCAAAAAGCCAAGCCGTCGTGGTCGGTGTCTTCGATAACAATAGAGTAACAGCCCGGTGCTAAATCAAAGGTGTCTTTGTATTGGGTGGTGTTTTGCAAGTTATTGCGTTCAAAAATGACTGTACCTGCATGATCGAGCAATTGATAGCTATTTTCTGTCGCTTTGTTGTTGGTAGTGAGCCAAATAAAGAAAGGCCCGTCGATGCGCTCCGGGGCATCGTATTTGACCGTCATGAGGCTATTTTGGTTGTATTGGTCTGGGCCAATAATTCCGTTGACGTCTGCAACCCAAGTGGTAAAAGTATAAGAGCTGTCTTGCTCATACCACCAGTTCATGTCGGTTACGGGTATTTCTACAACGGTTTGTTCTAGAAAACCAAGGTTGCCGGTCCAGTCATAAACCAAGTTTGAACCGTAATCTAGCCAACAGAAGATGCGGCAAGATGTGAGCGGTTGAGCCCCCGTATTTTTGAGGATAACGCGCGGGTTTTGACACGATGGATTCCATTTTGAATAGTATTCATAATTATTCGGATTGAGGACATCGACGATTGCGGCATCGTTTTGGAAATTAGGTGCAGAATAGGAAATGAGGTCGTAGGCCGCGATGTAATTTCCACCGGCCTGCCCAGGGTCTGTTGCAGGTACGGCATTGATGGCGTAATCCAGAGAAACGGTATCGCCTGGCGTCACAAAAGGTGTGAGTTCAAACTCGAATTCTTTGACCAGATCACCGGGGCACCAACCTTCGCGTGCATATGGCCATGTTCCGCCTTGGCTGATGTTCGGGTTGTCTCCGCAAACCATAGCGTCCCAAATGCTCCAATTGAAGCGCGGCACGCCATCTACTTTGATTTGATGGCTGTTGTTGACCCATTCGCAGCAAGCGTAATCGCCAACTTGGCCATGGCCAGACATTCGGGTCTTGATTTTAAACATGTCGGCTGTATCGCTGAGTACCACCGGCTTGGCTTGTAGTACGGCATCGGCAGCCATTTGCCCAAAATTATACGATTTGAATTCAGACCAAATTGGCTCGCGCTTGATGACATCGCGCGGCGGAATGCCTTTGATAAATGCAAACTTCAGATCGATGAGCTCTTGGGTGTTGTGGGCAGCGAGGTCTACCAAGCCGTGAAGATATTGCTGGTAGTCCGTGACGTCGTAGATCCAGGTGAAGCCGTTGGGTCCGAGGTCGAACTGAATGCCATAAGGGGTAATGTAACGTGCAAGTTCTACGTCGTGTATGATTTCAAAAGGTGGGTTGTAGTAAGTAAGCGATTGGTTTTGGAGCGTTTGTGTGGTGAGAATTGGGCTGCTACCGAGCAATTGGCCATTGAGGTCAAAACTGTTGTTATTACCCGCCTGCACACCAATGTAGGTGCTGACCAGTTCGAAATGATGGTGCAGTGGTACTTGTTCAAAAATGACTACCGGTTCTTTAAGTTGAAGTTGCGTCACGGTATTGCTTATTGGGTTTGGCGCCATATTGCCTTGCCCAAACTGAAGGAGTGGTCTTTGGTTTTGGATGCTTTGACCGACAAATTTGGTGTTATTCGCTTTGATCATACCCATTTCAGAAGGCATGAGCACGTGGTCATTTGGGCCAAGATCGCGGGTGTATTTGACGTTATCGAAGTCATGGTAGAGCACCAAACTAGACCAATTCGGATGCGTAGCGTCTATTTTCTTTTCATAATAATTCGCGATCGTAGCTGCACTGAGCGCTGTTTTGTAAATGCGCAGCTCATCCAAGCTCCCTTTCCAAGAAAGCGTTTGGTCACTCGCATTTGCACCGATCACCAAACGATTGAAATAGCCCATCACGCGGTTTTTATTGGTGCCTGCTAACCAAAGTTGCCCGTTTTTATAAATGAACATTTGGCCAGTTGGCTGGTCCTTGACAAACGCCCAATGGTTCCATTCTCCATCGATTTCGGGTGCTGTAGCCAACTGATTGATGCGGTCGTAACCGGTTTCGTCGCCGGCATCAAAATAAATGTTGTTGTTGCTCCAAGGCATATGGATATTGAAGATGCGGCGGCCTGCGGTATCGAGTGCCTCCATAAAGGTGGTGTTTTGCCCTGCATTTCCATTTCCTTTGGCCCAAAATTCAATTGTGAACTGATCGCCAATTTCTTCGTTGGCAAATGAAGAGAGCGTGTGGTTGGTACCACTGAGTTCCAACTGCCCATTTCGACCGATATAGCTAGCCGCCATTGGCGCCGTGTTGGCATCCATTAGAAAATCAATGGCCGTTGTAGGAAAATCATTGCTGATACTCAACTCAATGAGCAAATTACTCACGCCATCCCAAATAAAATCTTGGTAAAACACAAAATTGTTCCAGCCAGGAAGCAATGGTGGCATAGACATTCCGGGTGCGTGAGAGGCGCGGTAAACTTCAGTAAACACCGGATTGAGAAATTGAGAAAGTGTATTTTCTTGTGTGCTCGCCATGCGAATGACCGGATGCAAGAGCGGACCACCCGTAGGCGTATTCAAGCGCAAAGAACTGAGCGCACCTGGCTGAATTCCGGCGGCAAAAAGCTCTGCAGCATGCAACAAAAATTGATACTTACTGCCTTGCTGATTGGTCAAGAAAGGCAAGGTCGAAAATGTGCCGGGGCTGTTGATAGGTACATAGGCCAGGGCTGCACCATTGCGGATGAATTCTTGAACTTGATATTGGTCTGCGTCCTGATAAGGCAAGGGCTTGAAGTCGATTTGAGCGGGTGTGGCCCAATTCATCATAAATTGCATGCCATTGACGTGCGTGGAGTCTAGTTGGCCGGTGTGGTCAAAGACACGTGTGTAGGTGAGGTAATCCCACTCGCCGCAATCGTATTGGTCCCAGGTGGTTAGGGGTGAGCACTTGAGCTTATAGTACATTTGCACTTTCTCAAAACGCTCGGTATCTAAAGAAGCTGGAAATTGAAAATTAGCCCGACGAGCGGTAATGGAGTCAAAGGTAAAGGTTTGCACCCAAGTTGTGTCTTGGGCAAAAAGCTGTACGCTCGAAATAAAAAAGCAGGCAAAAAGTAGGTATTTCATAACAAGGACGAATTGTAGTCCTCTAAAATACAAACAATTTGAGATTAATTGAAAAACAATTTAAGGGACAAACTTAGTGTCTGACGCAATTCGGTACGTTCAATGATGTAATCCAAAAAGCCGTGCTCAAGCAAAAATTCGCTGGTCTGAAAACCTTCTGGTAAATCTCTACCAATTGTCTCTTTAACCACACGTGGCCCTGCAAAGGCAATAAGCGCGCCTGGTTCGGCAATGTTGATGTCACCGAGCATGGCAAATGAAGCGGTCACGCCACCTGTGGTTGGGTCTGTGAGATAGGAAATATAGGGCAACTTGGCTTCGGAAAGCTGGCCAAGTTTGCCAGAAACTTTTGCCATTTGCATTAGGGAATAGCCGGCTTCCATCATGCGCGCGCCACCAGACTTGGAAATGATCATGAAACCTGCTTTTTCTGCAATAGCTACGTCAATTGCACGCGCGATTTTTTCACCCATCACAGAACCCATTGATCCACCGATGAAGTTGAAATCCATGGCTGCAATGACCAAGGGCTGACCTTCGAGTTGGCCTTTGGCGGTGCGAATGGCGTCTTTGAGACCTGTAGCTTTTTGGGTAGCAGCAACACGATCCGTGTATTTTTTGGTATCGGTAAATCCTAGCGGGTCGCCAGATTGCAAATCGGCATTGAGCTCTTCGTATTTTTGTTCGTCAAAAATAAGGGCAAAGTACTCGGCAGCGCCAATGCGCTCGTGATGCGAACAGCGGTCACAAACGTAGTTGTTGCGCATGAGGTCTTCGCTGGTGTACAGTGTTTTGCAATTGGAGCAGCGCACCCAAAGCCCTTCTGGCACTTCCATTTTTTCGCTTGTGGAAGTGGTAATACCTTCTTTATTTCTTTTAAACCATGCCATAATTTCAATTCAGCGTGTTGATGTTATTTAAATCCGCAAAAGACTGCTCTAAACGCTTCACGAAAGTGAGTTCACCTTCGCGCAACCATTTGCGAGGATCGTAGTATTTTTTATTTGGTTCGTCGGCACCATTCGGATTGCCAATTTGGGTACGAAGGTAAGCCAAATTGTTTTCAATGTAATCGCGCACACCTTCTGTAAATGCAAATTGCATATCGGTGTCGATGTTCATTTTGACCACACCATAACCAATGGCTTCTCTAATTTCTGCCAAGCTAGAGCCCGAACCACCATGAAAGACAAAGTCTACAGGATTTGCTTCTGTTTGAAATTTTTCCTGGATGTAGGTTTGTGAATTTTTCAAGATTACTGGCGTCAATTGCACATTGCCAGGCTTGTATACACCGTGTACATTGCCAAATGACGCGGCAATGGTAAAGCGCGGTGAAATTTCTAGGAGGGCTTCATAGGCTGCGGCAACTTCTTCTGGCTGGGTATATAACTTGGCGTTGTCTACATCTGTGTTGTCTACACCATCTTCTTCACCTCCAGTGATGCCCAATTCGATTTCGAGCGTCATGCCTATTTTGGACATGCGGCGCAGATAATTTTGACAAATTTCGAGGTTTTCGGCAAGCGGTTCTTCACTCAGGTCAATCATGTGAGAGCTGTACAAAGGCTTTCCGGTTTGCTCAAAAAAGGCCTCGCCAGCATCTAGCAATGCGTCTATCCAAGGCAAGAGTTTTTTGGCGCAATGATCGGTATGTAAAATTACTGTAGCGCTATAGGCCTCGGCGAGCGCATGTACATGGTGTGCACCAGCAATTGAACCTAAAATAGCGGCTTTTTCTTGATCATTTGACAAACCTTTGCCTGCAAAAAACTGACCTCCTCCATTCGAAAACTGAATGATGACAGGTGCATTGAGTTTGGCTGCAGTTTCCATTACCGCATTGACCGTGCTGCTGCTCGTGACATTGACGGCAGGCAAGGCAAATCCTTTTTGTTTGGCAAGTTTGAAAATTGCTTGCACTTGATCGCCTGTGGCGACTCCGGGCTTGATCATTATTGTATGCTTTTGTTGTTGATTGATGCCACAAAATTAGAAATTATCTGCGATATAATATTTGCAGCATTTTTGCGTTTATGTCTCAACCGTTAATTCAGCCTATGATTAAAAACACTTACCCAGCACAACCTACACCAAGCGCCACACTTCTACCCGACCCAAGCATTCTTCAGTTTCTGAAAATGTACAGTCGCTCAATAGAAGTCATCAAAGGAAAAAACGCTGCGATTTTAGTAGGTAAAAATTAAGCAAGCGCCTTCGGGCGCTTTTTTTATGTCCTTTGGTTTAGTAAGTAAGTGAGGATTTCTAAAACAAGCTCCAGAGGTAATTCTTGATTGATTGGGAATTGCACAGCCCCTTTTGAATACTTGTAGCCACGCCTTTCAAATTCACCAGCAAAATGAGCAATTGCTTTGGCACCAGGATACAAGCCAATATGCTTGGAGTAGCCCGCATAGTGAATGAAATTTTTGCCATTCCATTGAAATGTCGGAATGCCGTAACCCATTTTTTGGGTCAAATTCGGGACGTTCGCAGCGATAAAATAGTGCAGGTTTTTAAGTTGAACTTGCGCGTGTTCCGGAAAACGAGCAATGTGGTCTGCGATATCAGCATGCATTATTGTTCGCAATAAATTTTGAACTGATTTAAAATCGCTTGCCAACCACCTTGTTGTAAATCGAGCGGGTTTTCTTGCTCGGGCTCAAAGCGCTGCTGCAGCACCACGAAATTTTCACCCTTGATGAATTTCACTTCCACCTTACGGCCATCTTCGAGTTCGGTTGCAATAAAAGCCAGAGGTTCGATTTCCAAGAAAGTAGCTTTCAAGTCAAAACCAAAACTACCGTCTTTGGCCTCCATGCGGTAAGTAGAGGCGCCACCTACCCGAAAATCTACATCGGCCTTCGGGCAACACCAAGAGGGGTGTGCAAAATTCCAGTTGACGACATGTGCAGCTTGCGTCCAATTGTCCCAGACAGTGGCAAGTGAGGCTGAAATCTCTGCACTCACTTCTAAGAATTCTCGCTTTTCCATCTGACAAATATAGCCAAAGGACACTTTTATTTGGTAAATTTAGCCCATGCAATTTGAACTGGTTTCTGACTACAAACCAACGGGAGACCAACCCGAAGCCATTCGCCAATTGGTCAGTGGCCTCCATAACGGCATTCAACAACAAACGCTACTGGGTGTTACCGGCAGCGGCAAGACCTTTACAGTGGCTAATGTCATCAAAGAAGTGCAGCGCCCTACCCTCATTCTATCTCACAACAAAACACTTGCCGCACAACTTTATGGCGAGTTCAAGCAGTTTTTCCCAAACAACGCGGTAGAATATTTTGTATCTTATTACGACTACTACCAACCCGAAGCATATATACCCTCGACCGGTACTTTCATCGAAAAGGACCTCCAAATCAACGACGAAATCGAAAAACTGCGCTTGGCCGCCACCTCTGCCCTGCTATCAGGTCGCCGTGATGTCATTGTAGTGGCTTCAGTGAGTTGTATCTACGGCATTGGAAACCCTACTGAGTTCAAGAACAGTATTTTACACCTCAAAAAGGGCGATATCGTCGTGCGCAATAAATTTTTGTTCCGGCTCGTCGAAAACCTCTATCAGCGTTCGGGCACCGATTTTCAGCGGGGGCAATTCAGGGTTTCTGGAGACACCGTAGACATCTACCTCGCCTATGCCGACTACGCCTTGCGCATTGGCTTCTGGGGCGACGAAATCGAAACCATTGCAGCCATCGATCCGGAAAGCGGTAAAACTTTAGAAAAATACGAGCAAATCGATATTTTCCCGGCCAATTTATTTGTTTCGAGCCCAGACAACACGCGCCAAGCCATCACCCAAATCCAAGACGACCTCATCCCACAAGTGGCAGCATTCAAGGAGGAGGGCAAGCTCGAAGAAGCCAAACGGCTCGAGGAGCGCGTCAATTACGACCTCGAAATGATCCGTGAGCTCGGCTATTGTTCGGGGATCGAAAATTACTCCCGTTACTTTGACCGCAGGGAGCCCGGCGAGCGTCCATTCTGCTTGCTCGATTACTTTCCCGAAGATTTCCTGATGGTGATCGACGAAAGCCACGTGACGCTCCCGCAAGTGCGCGGCATGTATGGCGGCGACCGCTCGCGCAAAATCAACCTCATCGACTACGGCTTCCGTTTGCAAGCCGCCATAGACAACCGCCCGCTCAAATTTGATGAATTTGAAGGCTTTCTCTCGAATGTAATCTACGTTTCAGCGACACCAGCCGAATACGAATTACAACAATCTGAAGGAGTGGTTGTGGAGCAGCTCATTCGGCCAACAGGCTTACTAGACCCGCTCATAGAAGTGCATCCGTCTAAAAACCAAATCGACCACCTCATCGCGCACATCCAAGAAAGAAGGGCTGTAGACGAACGCGTACTCGTGACCACCCTCACCAAAAGAATGGCCGAAGAACTTCAAAAATACCTAGACCGCTTGGGCATTCCGTGTCGCTATATTCACTCTGAAATCGACACCATTGAGCGCGTTGAAATCCTGCGGCAGTTGCGCTTAGGTGATTTTGATGTCCTGATTGGCGTCAATTTGCTGCGCGAAGGCCTCGACCTCCCAGAAGTTTCGCTTGTTGCCATCCTAGATGCCGACAAAGAAGGTTTTCTGCGCAATGTGCGCTCTTTGGTGCAAACTGTTGGCCGCGCTGCGCGAAACGTAAATGGAAAGGTCCTGATGTACGCCGATAAAATCACAGATTCCATGCAGCGCACCATTGAAGAAACCGCTCGCAGGCGCCTGACACAAGAAGCCTACAATTTGGCGCACAACCAGGTACCTACTGCGCTGAAAAAATCCAAGGACAAGATCATGGAGTCGACTACAGTTGCCGACGGAGACCAAAACACACGTCAGGTCAAGGTATTGCAAGCAGAAAAAGAGAAGAAAGTCGCGTTCCAACACGACACCCAGTTACAAAACCCAGAGGAGCGCGCCAAAGAATTAAAAACCCTCAAAAAAGCAATGGAAAGTGCTGCCAAAGACCTCGATTTTATCGAAGCGGCACGCATCCGAGACCTCATTAAAGCAATTGAAAAATCATAATTATGTCTACAAACAAAGCACTTCAACAATTCCGAATCATGGCCATCGCAGAAGGCTTCTCCTGGTTGGCATTGCTCGTCACAATGTACCTCAAGTATGGACAAAACATGCCCGAACCCAATAAATGGGTGGGCTACATCCACGGTTTTCTCTTCCTGATTTATTGTTTTTACATCGCCTACTTCTTATTGATTCAAAAATGGTCTTTTGTCAAGTGCTTGGTTTTGTTCCTGACGGCCTTCTTGCCTTTTGGAACGTTCTGGGCTGAAAAAAAATATTTAAGGTAACCAAGGGTACCATTTTTTAAATTCGGGAAAATAGGATCTCCCCCATCATTTCATGCGTTTGAATTGGTTCACGTTGCATAAATTCTTATATTAGAGGCAACTAACCCTACTACATCATGAAAATCATCAAAAGATTATTATTTTGGAGCATCTTCCTCATAGGTATTGTGCTCATCATCGCCCTCTTTTTACCCACACAATTCAGCGTCAAACGGAGTGTAATGATTGTTCAGCCCGCAGATTCCGTCTTTCAATACGTCAAACAACTTAAAAATCAAGAATTGTATAGCGTGTGGTGGAAAGCCGATCCTCAAATGAAGAAAACCTACACAGGTACAGACGGAGAGGTTGGCTTCATCAGTGCCTGGAAAAGCAAGGATACAGAAGTTGGCGCGGGCCAGCAAAAAATTGTCGCCATAGAAGAAGGAAAGCGAATTGACCTAGAACTCACCTTTATTGAGCCCTTTGAAAGCACCAATGATGCGTATATGTCTACCACAGCACTCGATGCCAAAAACACCCGCGTGAGCTGGAGCATCAACGGTGAAATGCCCTACCCCATGAACATCACCGGTTTGTTCATTGACATGGAACAAACACTCGGAGAAGACCTCGAAAAAGGACTAAAAAATCTCAAACGTATCCTCGAAAAATAAAGTTGTTAACTTTGTTGAAAATTGAAGCACATGTCAAACCAATTACTTAAAGGAAAAAGAGGCATCATCTTTGGTGCATTGAACAATCAAAGTATCGCCTGGAAAGTGGCACAAAGAGCCCATGAAGAAGGCGCAACTTTCGTCCTCACCAACGCCCCAATCGCGATGCGCATGGGTGAAATCAACGAATTAGCAGCCGAAACTGGCAGCCAAGTGATTCCTGCAGACGCAACCAAAATCGAGGACCTCGAAAATCTTGTCACACAAGCACAAGAAATCTTAGGTGGCAAAATAGATTTTGTATTGCACTCTATCGGCATGTCTCCTAACGTACGCAAAGGCAAGCACTACACCGAAAACGACTACAACTACTATGGCCAAACCATGGATGTTTCAGCGATGTCTTTACACAAAACCCTCGCAACATTATACAAGCACGACGCCATGAACGAATGGGGTTCTGTGGTAGCGCTTTCTTACATTGCCGCTCAACGCATTTTCCCTGACTACAACGATATGGCCGATGCCAAGTCCTTACTTGAGTCCATCGCACGCTCTTTTGGCTACCACTACGGTATCAAAAAGAAAGTGCGTGTCAACACCATCTCGCAATCGCCAACCGTAACTACGGCTGGTCAAGGGATCAAAGGCTTTACAGAGTTCATCAACTTCTCTGAGCAAATGTCTCCACTCGGCAACGCAAGCGCAATTGCCTGCGCAGACTACTGCATCAGCATGTTCTCAGACCTTACCAAGTACGTCACCATGCAGAACCTCTTCCACGACGGCGGATTTTCTAACACGGGCGTTACCCAACAAGTTATTGAGCGTTTCGGCGATCAGTAACCCAAAGCTTTTCTTCAAATTGACATCAAAAGGCTGCTCATTGAGTGGCCTTTTTTTTGTTTAAAACAAATCACCCCCCCCTCCTCGACATTTTTTTCGTAATATCGGTGTACACAAGTTTTGCGCAATCCGATTTATTTGAAACTCTCCAAAGAAGACATACTACGCATACAGCAGCAAGATGAGCGCTTTTTATTAAAGCTCTATAACGATTCATTCCCGCTAATGATGTCTGTCGCCGTGCGCTACAAAAACAACCGCGAAGAACAACTCACTGCCGTACACAATTCTTTTTTGAAGATGCTGCGTTCGATCCATCAATTTCACTTGAATAGTTCTTTTGAGGCATGGATTTTACGCATCTTGCGCAACGAATTGATCGACGAATTTAGACGCACAAATAAACAATCCAATATTAAATTCACCGAACTCAACCACGATATCGCCACTGAACAATTCAATTTCGAACTATTAGAAAATGCCGAACCTACCCAACTATTACATTTCCTTAACGAACTCCCTCCGGCTTCAAAAATTGTATTTAACCTTTATGCTATCGACGAATTCAGTATCAAACAGATCAGTGAAGCACTGGGCATCTCGATTGAAACTGTCAAATGGCATTTGAAAACGTCGCGCAAAACCCTGCGTGCACGCATCTCAACCCTGAAACCTCAAGCCAATGAAAACGAGTAAGAAGCAGTTTGATGACCTCTTCAAAGAAAAGCTCAAAACCATACAATTTGAGCCATCTGTTGCCGCCCAAGAAGCGCTTTTAAAAGCGCTCAAACGCAACAAAATCAATCTTGTCAAGAAAACTTGGGGCAAACTAAGTTTTGTACTCATCCTTGTGAGCACCCTCGTCTACTTTCAGCATCAACAAGAACAACATACTGATCAAGCCCATTATTTTCAATCTCAAACGCGTGTTGACCTTTTCAATACGTATCCGTCTAGCGACTTTACAAGATTATTTGATCTCAAACAAAACAATACGCAAACGCAGCCAAGTAAACCCATTTTGGCTATTGTGGCACAACTTCAAACCAATGAGCAAGTAACGGAAAAAGAACGATGGGACCCCCTTCAGCTGACACAAAAGAGCATACGGCCTCAATTGAAATCACGCACCCAACAAGTTGCACCACCAATTCAACATGTTTTTGAATTTGAAGGCGCTGCACTTATTGAAAGCAAGAGTTCAGCTAACCAAACACTGCTTTGCGGGCAAAATAAAGCGCAGACCAAACTCATCATTGCCCAATCAAAAATTGCCAAATTCTCAACAGACAGCGTGGCAAGAGATCAAGAAAGTGGCGTTTGCAGACCCGTCGGCTTTGACGAAAACGCGGTCATTCAATATACCGTATTTGACAAGCGGAGCTTATTTAGAAGATTTCAAGCCGAAAACATCCATTGGGGGCTTGTCAGAACGACCAAAATAGCCAAACCAGCGCGCAATGCAGAAGAAGAAGTAGCCAAACCTAAGGCAAAAACGAACAAGACTGCGACCACAACCCACACCAATGCGATCAATCCGCAGGCCAACCTACATGTGCACAGTACAAGACAATATGTAGAACCTGAGTACGAAGAATACAGCTACAATATCAAAAACGACAGCCTCATTTTTATCAGTGATCGCGTCAACTTCGTCGTGATGATGGATGCGCAAGGTACCATATTATCAAAAGCCCAGATTGAAATTACTGAGCCCTATGTGTATTACTTAGGTGAGAAGCGCGCTTATTTTGATCAGAGCACAGGTAAAGTCTACATTTGCGTAGCAACACTCTACCACTTCAACTTTTATGAATTGGAACCTGCCAATGGCAAAACAACCTATTTATTTCACTTAGACGACGTCTGGCCCAATCCTGAATTCCAAATTGAAAATGGAAAATTAAGCTACATCAAAAACAATATTTCGCACCAACAGCTGCTCTAATCTTGCTTCCAATCTAATCTTGACTTCGTGTACGGGATTTGCGCCTTATCTAAGGCTGTGTGCAAAGCCAAAACACGAATTTGGTAAGCCTCAAGTTCAGTTTTAAATTTGCTGTACTCTTGTTCCACCATCTGTAAGTTTGCCTTGTGTGTTTTACTTACGCCTGTCGTGTTTTCGGAAAGCTGGTAGTCGATCATGCCCAAACGGCTTGTGAAAGTTGGCGCAGTTTCGAATTCGTGCTTTGTTTTGAGCTCCTCACCGTAGAGTTGTTCGCGAAGTTGTGCTTTTATGAGCTTGAGTTCGCGGATTTCTTTTAGGAGCATCAAATCGGTGTTCGGGTAAGTAAGTACGGCCTTTTCTAACACAGCGAGTTCTTCATTGAGTTCCTCGAAACGTTTTTCTGAACCACTCACCTTGCGGTTGAGTTCGGCAACGCTTGCACGGAAGGCATCCAAAGCAGGCTGATCCTTCGCGATCAGCGTTTGGTTGTTGAGTCCCTTCACGACAAACGGCGTGTTGCCAACGAGTTCTTCCACTTGGCCGTTGTGGACCATCATGACTTTCACACTGTAAGTACCCGGTACTACCAATGGGCCGCGGCCGCCATTGCCAACTGGATTGGTACTCGCCTTGCGCAAGTTCCATTGCTGGCGCACCAATCCTTTTTGCGGACTGCTGCTCATGCGGCGAATTTCGGTTCCTTTGGCATCCGAAATGATCCAAATAAGTTGCGCAGCTTCGTCGAGTGACTCAGCTTTGAGCGCTTCGAAAGTTGGGTAGCTCACGTCTTTTTTGTCTTTTTCCAATTCCTTTTCTTTGGTTTGGCGGTCGCTCTTGAGTGAAGTTGGAACTTCTTTGAGGTGTAAAGTAAAAGTGGCGCCAAAACTAGGGTTAGTGGCAGACCACATGTTGTGCCCTTGAAAACCAGTGCCCTCTAAGCCCAGCGGATCAGCTTCAATGTAGAGCGCTGCATCTTTCACTGCAAACAAATGCGCTTTCTTCTCTAAGTTCTCTTTGGAGAGTGTGCGCAAAGGACTGTAGTTGTCGAGAACATAAAAACCGCGGCCAAAAGTGGCGGCCACGAGGTCTACCTCGCGCTCTTGGATGTCGAGGTCATATACCGCAATGGTAGGTAAACCAGAAAGTTTGGTCCAGTTGAGGCCGCCGTCAGTAGTGAAATACGCCCCAAATTCAGTTCCGACAAAAAGTAAATTTTCTACAACAGGATCTTGTTTGAGACAGTAAACCGTGCCGCGAATTGGCAAGCTAGCTGCAATGTTTGTCCAGGTCTTGCCTTTATCGGTAGACTTCAATACATACGGTTTGAAATCTCCTTGACGCTGTGCATTGAAACAGGCAAAGACTACATTTTCTTGGTGGACTGATGCCGTGAGCATATTTACTCGGGTGTTCAAAGGAACGCCTGGGAAGGTTTGGTATTTTGTCCAGTTTTGCCCGTCGTTTTCGGATACTTGTATCAAGCCGTCGTCGGTACCTACATAAAGTAAGCCTTTCTTTTTAGGCGATTCGTCTAGGGCCACAACATTGCCGTAAATGGTGGTGGAAGCGTTTTTCATGACGGCGTCAATAGTCCAAACTTGGCCCATGACTTCAATTTCATTGCGGTCAATTTGCTGCGTGAGGTCTGGGCTAATGGTTTGCCAGTCGTCACCTTTATTTGTTGATTTAAACAATTTGTTGGCAGCAAAATAAAGGGTGGACGCATCGTGTTTGGAAACAATTAAAGGTGCGTCCCAGTTCCAGCGGTAAGCAGGCTCGCCAACTGCAGGCATCGGCTGAATTGGCACTTTTTCACCTGAAGCGCGGTCGTAGCGCACGAGCCAACCATATTGAGCTTGCGCATAGGCAATATTCGGATTCGACCAATCTGTAGCCGATTCAAAACCATCCCCGCCATTGGTGATGAACCAATCGGTATTGAGAATTCCGGATACATTTTGCGTAGCCGAAGGCCCTCCCATTGAATTGTTATCTTGCGTGCCGCCGTAAATGTTGTAAAATGGGGTTGCGTTGTCGGTTACGACCTTGTAAAATTGAATGATCGGCAAATTGCCGTAGAAGCTCCATTCTTTGGCATGCGTGTAAGTTTCGTATAACCCACCGTCGCAACCTACCAGCCAATGGTTGGTATTGCTGGGGTCTATCCAAATGCAGTGGTTGTCTACGTGTTTGTTGCGCTCTCCGGTTGGTACAAAATTTTTGCCGCCGTCGGTGCTGTGGTGCATGTAGGTGTCCATCGCAAAAACCTTATTTACATCTTGTGGGTCGCAGTTGATTTCTTGGTAGAAATTACCGCTAGTAGA
>JACCDQ012081044.1_pt1 | contig 20486 bp, 16 predicted proteins | sample 7446031 | NCBI WGS metagenome assembly JACCDQ01 (sample SAMN15323442, study PRJNA562643) | freshwater metagenome | isolation source: river surface water | place: USA:Blue River Watershed | collected 2017-08-17
GCCGAGTTGATTTTTGAAGATAAACATAAACTGCATCTTCCAAATAAAGCATTTGCCATTTTATACAGAACGAATGCTCAAAGTCGTGCTTTAGAGGAATCACTTCGTCGTCAAAATATTTAATACAAAATTTATGGTGGTATTAGTTTCTACCAACGTAAAGAAATCAAAGATTTGTTAAGTTATCTACGATTAGTCGTAAATCCCAATGATGAAGAGGCGTTAAAACGAGTTATCAATTATCCCGTTCGGGGAATTGACGAATATTTCGAACCACCTCCCAAAGCGGAATTTGATTTTGATTCGCTAAATAAATCAAACGTGTCAGTGTGGTATTACCTATGCCTCGAACAGGATAATTAATAACACGTTTTAGCGCTTCTTCGTCGTTGGGATTGACCACCAACCTCAAATAGCTCAATAAATCTTTGATTTCTTTTCGTTGATAGAAGCTAATACCACCGTAAATTTTGTATTCAATGTTCTGTCGACGAAGCGATTCCTCCAGGGCACGACTTTGTGCATTGGTACGATACAAGATAGCAAATGCTTTATTGGGGAGGTGAAGTTTGTGTTTGTCTTCAAAAATGAGTTCAGCGACCTTCCGTCCTTCATCATTATCAGAAGGATTGCGCACGATTTTGATTTTATCTCCATCTTCATTGGCCGTCCAAATTTCTTTTTTTAGCTGTTTTTTATTGTTTGCAATTAAACTGGATGCGGCAAATACGATATTTTTTGTACTCCGATAATTTTGTTCCAACTTAAAAACCGCAACATTTGGGTAGTCGCGTTCGAAGTTGAGAATATTTTCAATGTTTGCACCACGGAAAGCGTAAATACTCTGCGCATCGTCGCCCACAACACAAATGTTTTGATTCACAGCGGCTAAGCGTTTGGTAATCATGTATTGAACATGGTTGGTGTCTTGATACTCATCCACCAAAATATACTTGAATTTATGCTGCCACTTATTTAAAACATCGGGGAATTTCTCTAATAATTTGTATGTGTTCACCAAAATATCATCGAAATCCATGGCGCCTGCCTTGAAGCAACGTTCCGTATATTGTGCAAAAATTTGCCCAAACAATGGTCTTCCAGAGGCCTTATCGGCATTTACCAATTCTTCGGATTTTGCATAACCGTTTGCCGTAAGTAAGTTGTTTTTGGATAAACTAATTCGCGACAAAACCAACGATGGTTTATATACCTTATCGTCTAAATTAAGTTCCTTGATTATCGATTTGATTAAATTTTTGGAATCTTCGGAATCGTAGATGGTGAAACTTGATGGATAATTCAATTTGTCGGCTTCCTGACGCAGAATTTTGGCAAAAACGGAGTGGAATGTACCCATCCAAATATTCCTTGCTTCGTTTCCAACAATGGTTTCGATACGATTTCGCATCTCGCGAGCTGCTTTATTGGTAAAGGTTAAAGCGAGAATATTAAACGCATCGGTACCTTTGTGCATGATATTGGCAATTCTAAACGTAAGTACTCGCGTTTTACCAGAACCTGCACCAGCAATAATCATTACAGGGCCTTCTGTATGGAGAACAGCCTCCTCCTGACTGGGATTCAAGTTGGTTAAAAAAGGGGGTTTTTCGTCGGAGTTATGCTGATCAGGCCAATTCATCATCCTACAAAAATAAGACTAAATTGCATGAATTAATTGTCGAGAAACGGCGAAAGGCTGTAATTAATTAATTTCGGGAATTGGAATTTGTGGTAATGCAAAACTGAATGAAGAACCTGCGCCTTCCGTGCTGATCACATGAATGGTGGAGCCATGCGCCTCAATGATGTGCTTACAAATGCTTAAACCAAGTCCACTTCCCCCAGTTTCTCTGCTGCGATGCGAATCCACACGGTAAAAACGTTCAAAAATTCGACCCAAACTGTTTTGAGGGATACCAATTCCGTTGTCGGCCACTTCAACAATAATTTTTTCGCCCGTGGCATAAATGATGTAGTCGGTATTGCCTTTTTCTTTACCGTATTTGATGGAATTATAGCCCAAATTAACCAATACTTGTCTGATTCTAGAACGATCCCCATACACCATGGGGTTTTCCGTTCTACAGGTGGCGAAAAGTGTGATTTCTTTTTGTTTGGCTGGGATTTCAAGTTCATCAATAACTTGGTTAACCAAGTCAACCATATTGAATTCAGTTTTTTCAATGCTCAAAAATCCACTTTCATATTTGGTAATGGCATCTAGATCGCTGACAATTTGTCCCAAACGTTCAGCATTGTTGTTTGCTTTTTTAAGAAAACTTTTTAATAATTCAGGATCCATTTCGGGATCATCAAGTATCGTTTCAATGTATCCTTGAATAGAAAAAAGTGGTGTTTTTAATTCGTGAGCTACATTTCCTATATAATCGCGTCTGTAGTTTTCAAGAGTTTGTAAGCGTTGCAACTCTTGTTTTCTAGCTTCAAACAGCGTTTTGAACATTTCCTCAATATCCTTGGCTTGAAGGCTTTTTATGGTTTGCGGGGGATGGGAACCGCTTTTGCCTGCAGCAGCCGGATTTGCAGAAGTTTCACTTTGGTTGAACGTAAAATCATTCGTTTTAAAACTATTTGAAAAGTTTTGATTGGAAGAACCATACGTTTCGCCCTCCGTGGTAATGAGTTTTTGGAGATTTTTTAAAACACGTTGTTTTCGACGTTGCCAAAACCAAGCCGAAACCACCATCCCCAATCCTCCGAATAAAAGAATTCCCAAAACAATTTGCCAAATGTAAAATTCAACCATCTGCATCTAATACAAAGATGATGATTCTATTCATAAATCAAAGTTATGGATACGTAAAATTTCAAGCAGTTCAGCGAATATTGGCGTATCTTTGTCGCATTTATGAGCGATAATAATCTTTTTGACAAAATTGTTTCTCACGCCAAAGAGTACGGCTTTGTTTTTCCTAGCAGTGAAATTTACGGTGGATTAGCGGCAGTTTACGATTACGGACAAAACGGTGCGGAATTGAGGAATAACCTTCGTCAGTTTTGGTATCTTTCCATGACTCGTCTCAACCAGAATATCGTTGGTTTGGATAGTGCCATTTTTATGCATCCAAAGGTTTGGAAAGCCAGTGGCCACGTAGATGGATTTAACGATCCGATGATCGATAATAAAGACAGCAAAAAGCGTTATCGTGCCGATGTTTTAATTGAAGATCATCAAGAAAAAATTCGCCAGAAGATTCAAAAAGAAGTAGAGAAAGCCGCTAAACGTTTTGGCGAAACTTTCGATGCAGAAATGTATAAGTCCACCAATCCACGTGTAATGGAATACCAGCAAAAAATCGATGAAATGGATTCGATTTTAAAAGAAGGATTGGAATCAGGTAATTTAAATTTAATCAAAGATTTGATTGAACGCGAAGGGATTGTTTGTCCCATTTCGGGTTCAAAAAATTGGACCGATGTGCGTCAGTTCAATTTAATGTATAGCACTCAGATGAATGCCTTGGAAGGGGGAGAAGAAGCATTGTATCTAAGACCCGAAACCGCTCAAGGTATTTTTGTGAATTATTTGAACGTGCAAAAAACGGGAAGAATGAAATTGCCGTTTGGTATTGCACAAACTGGTAAAGCATTCAGAAATGAAATCGTTGCCCGTCAGTTCATTATGCGAATGAAAGAATTCGAACAAATGGAAATGCAGTTTTTCTGCAAACCCGGCACCGAGTTGGAATGGTACAATTACTGGAAAGAAGCACGCATGAAATGGCATTTGGCTTTGGGCACTCCCCAAAATAAATACCGTTATCACGATCACGTAAAATTGGCGCATTACGCTAATGCGGCAGTGGATATTGAATTCGATTTTCCCTTTGGATTCAAGGAAGTGGAAGGAATTCACTCCAGAACTGATTTCGATTTAGGTCGTCATGAAGAATTCTCAGGAAAAAAATTGCGCTATTTCGATCCTGAAACAAACGAAAGTTTTATACCTTACGTAGTAGAAACAAGTATCGGATTGGATCGCTTGTTTTTGCTAACGTTGTCGCAAGCTTACACTGAAGAACAAGTGGATGGCGACACCCGTACGGTATTGAAATTACACCCAGCAATTGCCCCAGTAAAATGTGCTATTTTACCATTGGTAAAAAAAGATGGTTTGCCAGAGCTTGCTGAGAAAATTTACAATGAATTGCGTTTTGATTTTAATGTTTTCATTGAAGACAAAGACAGTATTGGAAAGCGTTACCGCAGAATGGATGCTATTGGAACACCATTTTGTATTACCGTAGATCACGATAGTTTGGCAGGTAATGATGTAACCATTCGTTATCGCGATTCCATGCAGCAAGAACGCGTAAGTATTGATCGTTTGAGTGAAATTCTTCACAAAGAAACCGATATGAGTGCCTTATTGAAGCAACTGTAAGAATTAATGCTAGATTCAATTGATTGAATACAATTTTAAAAATATCCCCCGAAAAATATCCCCCCAAAATATGAAAAACAGTATCGAACAACAGAACTTTCAAGGAGAAAAGGTATTGGTGCGTGTTGATTTTAACGTGCCTTTGAATGATCAATTTCAAATAACCGATGACTCACGAATGAGAGCCGCAGTTCCTACCATCGAGAAGATTTTAAACGATGGCGGATCGGTTATTATTATGAGTCACTTAGGTCGTCCAAAAGAAGGTCCAACCGATAAATACTCGTTGAAACACATCGTTGCACATTTGTCGACATTGTTGAATAAAGAATTGAAGTTTGCAGCAGATTGTATCGGTGAAGATGCTGTTAATTTGGCTGCTGGATTGCAAGCGGGTGATGTGCTTTTGTTGGAAAACTTGCGTTTTTACAAAGAAGAGGAAAAAGGAGATGTGGAATTTGCAGGCAAATTAGCTCGTTTGGGTACTTTTTATGTGAATGATGCATTTGGTACAGCGCACAGAGCTCATGCTTCTACAGCGGTTATTGCTCAGTTTTTTGCTGGTAAAAAATCATTTGGTTTTGTAATGGGCAAAGAAGTTGCAAATGCTGAAAAAGTGGTGAAAAGTCCAGAACGTCCATTCACCGCAATTGTTGGTGGAGCAAAAGTTTCAGATAAAATTCTCATTGTAGAAAATCTGTTGAATGTTGCCAATAATATTATCATTGGTGGTGGAATGGCTTACACGTTTTTTAAAGCACAAGGTGGTGAAATCGGAAATTCATTGTGTGAAATGGATCGTTTGGACACCTGTATCGATATTTTGAAGAAAGCCAAAGAAAAAGGCGTAAATATCTATTTGCCAATAGATTCCGTGGTTGCGGATAAGTTTGCCGCAGATGCAGAAGCGAAAAATGCCCCTAGTAATGAAATTGAAGCAGGTTGGATGGGATTGGATATCGGAACTCAAGCCAGCGAAGAATTCGCTCAGGTAATTCTGGATTCTCAAACCATTTTATGGAATGGTCCAATGGGCGTTTTTGAAATGGAAAAATTTGAGAATGGAACCAAGTCCGTTGCTGTTGCTGTGGCAAAAGCGACAACGGGTGGTGCATTCAGTTTAATCGGTGGTGGAGACAGTGCTGCTGCGGTTTACAAATTTGGATTTGAAAATCAGGTAAGCTATGTAAGCACCGGTGGTGGCGCCTTGTTGGAATTCTTTGAAGGTAAAATTCTTCCGGGAATTGCTGCGATTGAAAGCGAAGAACTAAGCGCTTAAATTTTAACTATCGAGAAGCTTAAACCTAACTGTCGAGTAGTTTCAATAACGTAGATTTCTCGTTTGCTGTTATACACGAACAGCGTTGATAATACGCCTTCATGATTTCTTTAAGAGGATGATTTGAAGGCGTATTTTTTATTAGATAATCTTTGTCTTGCTTTAAGTGCTTTTTATAGCCCAACATATCGGGGGTATTGCACTGAAAACTGAAACGCAAGAATCGGATTTCAACATTATTGGGATCCAATTGCACGCTTTTGTTGAGGAAATCATTTGCCTTCGCGGCATAGTCCAATTTATCCGGAATCCAACTGCTTTCTCTCGCCATAAGAGCCCAAGCGGTAGCGTTATAGGCTAGTGCCAATCCTGATTGAGGGTAGGAATCGGTTTGTTTTTTAAGTTGGGATATTTTTTTATCGTTGGTTAAGGCTAATTTGTAGGCAGCGCGAATCGTAATGAAGTTGGGTTCATTCAAAACAATTGAATTTGTGGACGCGTTTCCCATCCCCAAAAAAACCAAAAATATAAAAAATGTTATTGCTAATATCTTCTTCACTCCAGCTTAATAACAAATCAAAGCCATTTTCGTTTGCGGAAGAAGTAAAGGGTTCCTAAAGAGGAGATGACCATCAATGCCATAGAGAAGCTAAATCCATATTCCCATTTGAATGCAGAAATGTGTTCAAAGTTCATGCCGTAAACGCTGGCGATAAGGGTAGGAGGCATGAAAATGACACTGGCAACCGTAAAGATTTTGATGATTTTATTCTGTTCAATATTCACCAGACCCATGAAGGTATTTTGCAAATATTCCAATCGCTGGAAGGTGAAATTGGCATGATCAATAAGGGAATTAATGTCTTTAATTACAATTCTAAGTCGTTCGTAATCATCACCTTCAAATTCGCGACTTTTAATAATTGCCGATAATACACGCTGTTTATCCACCGCGTTTTGGCGAATTTCCATGGTTTGTTCCTGAACACGTGAAATTCTTAAGATGAGTTCTTCATCGGGATTACCACCGAAAGAAACCTCTTTGGAAAGTTCGGAAACTTGACGTGATAAATTCTCGAGCAAATCTGCATCGTTGTCAACACCCACTTCAAGAAGCGTGGCCATGATCTGTTTGCCGGAATGGAAAAAACGCCCTGACCCTTTAATTTTCTTTACACAATCGGAAAATGCGGTTAAGTCATTGTCGCGATAGGTAAATAGAATTTCATCTTGCAAGATGAAAGAAACGGCATTGGAAATGAATGTATTGCCTGTAGTACCAAATTGAAGGAAGTTGCTATTGGCAATAATTTCATCGTCGGTTTCAAAGTAGCGCGAAGAACTTTCGATTTCGGTTTGTTGTTGACGCGACTGGAATTTGAATTCGAAATTTGCTTCTACATCAGCGATTTCAGAAGGAGTAGGGTTTTGAAGATCAATCCATACCAAATCCTCCATTGACTCCAATTGAGACAATGTTTGCACTTTGTGCACGCGGTTTTGTCGTTTGAAATAAACGCGCATCATGATGTTTGCAACTTCGAGGTTCTGAGTCCATTACTTACGGAGGTGCAAAGGTAGGGAAAATAAATGAAATTAGGTCTGAAAAACGTAGTACTAAAAAATACCCGCCCACAGTACGTGTAACGCCCACCAGGCTAGGTCAATCAACCCGATCCAGAATCCGATTTTTGCCAATAATTTAAAACGCTTGAATCTACCCCAAATACCAAATATCACCGCTACAAGTCCAAAAACCAATCGGAAAATTTGAAGTCCAGAGAAAAGCCCAATAATACCAGCTAGAATGGAAATAATTCCCTCATACGGTATAAAGTCTCTCGCATCGAATAACTTTTTTTTCTTTTGTGTATTCGAGCCATTTAATTTTGAAATAACGTGCTCTTTTATCACTGCTCGTTCTGAACGATTTGGTAAAAAGGAAACAATCTTGTTTTGAATGAAAAAAGGTTTGCTTCCTTCAGGGTTAATTTCAACTAGGGGAACTAGGGGATATTGATATTGATATTGGGGTAATTTCGTACAAATTCGAGGAGGGGCATTGGTTATGAACGGATACTTTATGTTGAATGTAATATTGGGAACAATACTCGTGGTTACTTCAGCTTGACTATTCCCAGTTTCAGCTTCTCTGTTTCCAATTTTAGATTCATGATTTTCGATTTTGGACAAGGTTTCGGAAGCATCAGATTTGAAGGAATCGGAAATCTTTAAAGGCTTTTCCGATTGCAATGCCGTAGTCGTTCCGCATCTAAACTCCCTGTGTTCGCCGCGTTCACGTTGTTGCATTGTGCCGCAAGATGCAAATAGCAATGCTCCAGCAACTACGAATCCACCAATAAAATTTGTACCTTTCATATCGTAAATTTAAATTAAAATTTACTTTTTACCTACTTATTTAACCTCTCAACGAATTCATTCTTTCAACATTTCCATGTAAATATCGTAAGCTCCATCGCTAACAAATTTATTTCCATTGGTTTCGCTTTTGTTTTCCTCCATAGGGCTTCCTTTGAATTGAAAGTAAATTCGATCACCATCTTCTTTAATCAAGATAATTGATATCAACAAAAATTCATTTTCCGCTACTTGCTTGATTAGCTGTGGTTGATCAGGCGTGCCTACCAAACTGGATTTATTCAAACTGAAAACCGTTTCTACTGTTCCCGAAATTTTCGCCTGAACATGCATACCTTTTTTCAAATTACTTCCCGAAGATTGAAGTTGTGCTATCACCTTGAACGACCCATCGCTGTTGATACTGGGGTCAATTTGCGTAACTCGCGCATTGAGTTTTTGTTCGGGATGATCAATTTCGGAAGCAATCAAACCCTGTCCCAATTGGATGGCGTTTTTGTCGCGCTCAAATGCAGTAAGTTCCAAAAATGCAGAAGAAAAATTGATCACTTTTGCAATTCGTTCTTCTGGTTGATAGAATTTCCCATTGTTTACATTGGATTCCGTAATGATTCCTGAAATGGGAGAAATCAACGGAACTTGTGCGCTCAAATTACCGGCTTGTAATTTATCCGTTTGAATGTTAAAAGATGTTAACAGTTGCTTTAAACTTTGATGTTTTACCTGAATCATTTCGTAGCTCGATTGCGCATCAATCCATTCTTTTTCACTGATCGATTTACTGCTCCATAACTTTTGGAAACGCTCGTACTCGGATTGTGATTTTTTTAACTCAATTCGACTTTGTAAAAAGTCGCGCTGAACTTCCAAGAAATACGGATTTTCTACCACCCCAATGGTCTGTCCGGCGGTAACAGTTTGTCCATCTAATACCGTCATTTTTTTCAAATAACCCGCATATGGAACATGGATTTCCATCGCTGATCTTGGGTCAATATTGACCATGCCATTGAGTGTTTTCTCCGCTTGGATATTTACTTTTTCGGGGGATGTTAACTCGATTTTTAACGATTTTAGCTGTTCCGCAGACAAACTGAAATTAACTGATGAAACCGTTCCCGCTGAATTTTGGGTAGAGTCGGTTGAATTATTATTTGATTGACAAGATAACATACCAATAATGAATATCAGTACCCCGGTCATTTTATTTACTTGTGTCATAATTGTAGTTGAATTAGTTATTGGTTTTTGTGAAGAACAATTGGTCTCTAATGAGTTCTATTTGGTATTCGAATTTGGTTTGAATAATGGATTGATTCAATTCAATGATTTGCTGCAGTAATCTGCTGAAATCAGTGATGTTCACCTGTTGAAATTGAAGCTGTTTTAAAGCAATTTCTTTGGAGTTTAACAAAAGCGTTTCCATGGGCGCAATGTCATTTTGTATTCGATCTTCAAGCGCGTTGAGTTTTGCGTGGTGCTGGATCTTCAACGATTGTAATTCCCATTCTCTATTTTGGGCTTTTATTTTCGACCCTTCAATGGCTTGGGATTGAGCTTTTAATTTGTGACGATTTCCATTGAGAATCAACGGTGCGGAAATGCCTAACTGAACACTTTGGAATCGATTATTTGAATTGAAAAATCGTTCTGTACCTAAAATATTTTGGTATCCATTAAACGATTGATTCATGTAACCCGCCTGTAAATTGGGTATGAATGAAGCTCTCAAATTTGAGTACTTACTTTTTTCACATTGGATTTGAAGTTCTGATTGATCTTTAAAAACGGTTTCAAAAACGGGACTTCCAGCATTTGATAGATTACGTATCGATTGCAAATCGTTAAAACTTCCCTCCAAATTAGGCAACGGATATAATTTCAACCAGTTGGAAAGTTGCAATTTCTTTTCAGTCAACGCATTTTGGTTGTTTAGTTTCATCAAAATGACTTGATTCAATTGAACTTGAATGGGCAGCTCATCCAAACTATTACTTGCTCCTGCACTCATTCGGTTTTGAGCCACTTTCCATGCCATTCTTGCTAAACTATCCATTTGCTCCAACCAGTTTAATTGGTTTTCTAAGTACAGTATTTCTTGAAACAAAACAGCCACCTGAAATTCAGTTTGTATGACAGCTTGGGTCAAACGATTTTCTCCAATAGCCCGCAGGGCCTTTGTTTCTTGTGTACTCGAACGAACCCAAAGTGGATTGTTGATTTGTTGCTGAACGGAAAATTGATTATCGCCATACCAGCTGTTCACTTGTCCCAATTGAGCATTCAAAGAAGTATTACCACCCCAAGCACGAATTTTTTCGAGTTCTTTTAATTGTTCGACTTCGTTATTTAAGGTTTGAATTTCCGGATGATTGCTTTTGGCAATTTCAACGCATTCTTTGAGCGTTAGCGATTTTTTTGGGGGATTGGGGGTCGGATTGCTGTTATATATAGCTTGACCTTTTTCGATTTGCCCTCGATTCAAAACAGCGTAGCGGTCTGCATAATTATTGGCCCAACTGAACTGCCGTCCCCCGAAAAGAACCAAAAGAAGTATTACGGTATGCAAAACATTGAAACTTCCCGCAGTTTCTGTGTTACCGGAATTTGAGTTTTGGGGATGTATCTTATCAGTAGAATTGACATTTCCAGCCTTCTTTTGCTTGCGATTTTCAATAAAATGGTACATCAATGGCAACAGAAATAAGGTGATTAACGTAGAGAACATCAGACCACCAATTACCACAGTGGCCAATGGTTTCTGAACTTCAGAACCGGGTGTGGTACTCATAGCCATTGGTAAAAATCCCAATGATGCCACTAAGGCAGTAACCAATACCGGACGAACACGATGTGACGCACCAAGCAACACATTTTTCAATACAAAAGGACTGTTGTGCATATTGTGATTGAACTCTGTTAATAATACAATTCCGTTTAATACAGCCACGCCAAACAGCGCAATAAATCCAATTCCCGCAGAAATGGAGAAGGGCATATCGCGCAGATATAAAGCCATAATTCCCCCAACCGCAGATAGCGGAATGGCGGTAAAAATCATCACTCCTTGAATCATAGAATGAAACGAGAAGTACAAGATGGCAAAAATTAAAATCAATGAAAAGGGTACGGCAATGGATAATGTTTTCTTGGCTTTTTGAAGGTTTTCAAAGGCCCCGCCGTAGGTAACATAATAGCCTGGAGGCAATGTCATTTTTGAATTTACCTTGTCTTGCAGGGAATGAATTAAGCCTTCCACGTCAGAACCACGAACATTAAAACCAACAATGATTCGGCGTTTAGCTTCTTCGCGCTGAATTTGATTGATTCCATTTACCACTTTGATTTGTGCAATTTGATGCAATGGAATTCGTTCGCCCGTTGGAGTAGGGATCAGTAAGTTTTTAATGTCATCGATCGATACCGCCTTATTTTCAGCTTTATTCATTTTTACCACCAAATCAAAACGCTTTTCATCTTGAAATAGTTGACCAATTTTGGCACCGGCTAAATGAGAATTAATGTATTGGTTCGCCTTTTGGATATTGATTCCCCAACGTCCCATAGCATAGCGATCAAATTCGATGGCAATCTGTGGCATTCCCACCATGCTTTCGGTGTAAAGGTCGGCAGCATCTGGCAATTCTTTGACCAATTCCGACATTTGATGGGCGTATTCTGTCAGGGAATCCAAGTTTTCGCCGAAAATCTTGATGGTAACATCTTGTTTGGCACCGGTCATTAATTCGTTGAAACGCATTTGAACGGGATATTGAAATCCAGTGGATAATCCCGTAACCGAAGAAATCGAAGCGCTCATTTTATCTGCTAATTCATCGAAAGTTTTGGCGCTGGTCCATTCCGATTGATCTTTCAGAATAATCATCATGTCGGCCGCTTCCATGGGCATGGGATCGGTGGGAATTTCTCCACTTCCTACCTTGGTGACCACCATTTTTACTTCGGGGAAGTTTTTCTTGATAATTCCCGCCGCTTTTTGTGTGAGTTCTAGAGTTTTGGGGATATTACTTCCTGTGATCAATCGACTTTCTACGGCGAAATCGCCTTCTTCAATGCTCGGGATAAATTCACCTCCGAGCTGAGTCAGCATCCACATCCCCAGAACAAAAAGTCCCCCTAATGGAAATAACAACCATTTTGGACGACGGAATGTCGCTTTCAGGATTTTGGAATAATTTCTTTGAATGGAATCAAAAATGGTGGAAGTGATTTTTAGTTCCTTGGGATTGCCATTTTTAAAAAACAAGGCCGACATTACCGGCACATATGTCAATGTTAAAATAAACGCACCAATCAAAGCAAAGATGACGGTTTGTGCCATCGGAATGAACATTTTACCTTCGATGCCGTTTAGGGTGAAAATTGGAAGATACACCACCAAAATAATCAACTGTCCAAAAGCGGCACTATTCATCATTTTTGAGGATGTTTTTTCAATGACGGATTCTGAATACTTCTTGGATTCAGGTGTAGCTGTTAAAGATGTGGAGTTGTTTCTATTGGAGAGTACAAATTGATGAATGATGGCTTCAACGATAATTACAGCTCCGTCAACGATTAGACCGAAATCCAACGCGCCTAAACTCATTAGATTTCCACTGACGCCAAAAATATTCATCATGGTCAATGCAAACAACATGGCCAACGGAATGATGCTCGCTACAATAAATCCAGCGCGGAAGTTTCCCAAAATCAATACCAGAATACCTATGACAATCAGTGCTCCTTCTGAGAGGTTTTTAATTACGGTATGAATGGCGCTATCAACCATTTTGGTTCTATCTAGAAAGGGCACAATTTCAAGTCCAGGTGGTAAGTTTTTTTGAATTCGTTCAATACGCTGTTTGATGTTATCGATAACCACGCGACTGTTTTCGCCTTTTAGCATCATGACAATGCCTCCAGCAACTTCGCCTTCATCATTGTAGGCCATAGCCCCATAACGTTTGGCTGCCCCTAGAGAAACCGTTGCAACATCTGATACACTGATTGGGTCACCAGAATTCGTGTATTTAATCGGAATTGCGCCAATTTCATCCATGTTTTTGAGTAAACCTTCGGTCGTAATAACCAATGCCTGAGCATTTTTCTCTATGTATGAACCGCCGGTGTTTTGGTTGCTTTTCTCCACGGCAGCGATGAGTTCATCAATTCCTATTTTGTATGCATTGAGTTTCTCGGGAAGAATGTTGATTTGAAACTGTTTAACTTCTCCGCCAAAGCTGCTTACATCCGCCACACCTTTTACACCCAGCAATTGTTTGCGAACCATCCAATCTTGAACCGTTCTCAATTCCATTAAAGTGAATTGTTCTTCAAACCCTTTTTTTGGTTTGAGCGTGTATTGATAAATCTCACCTAAACCAGATGATACAGGTGCCAAATAAGGCATGTCTGCGCCCGGTGGCAGTTGCGAACTAGCGCCTGATAGGCGTTCACTCACTTGTTGACGTGCCCAGTAAACATCGGTTTCATCGGAAAATACCAACGTCACTAAACTTAATCCAAACCGTGAAAAGCTACGCATTTCCTGGAGTCCAGGAATGTTACTCAGGTTTTGTTCTATGGGGAAAGTCACCAATTTCTCTACATCGCCCGCTCCCAACGAGGTGGAGGTGGTAATTACTTGGACTTGATTGTTGGTGATATCAGGAACAGCGTCGATGGGCAATTCCAAGGTACTTTTTATTCCAATGCCGATTAAAATCAACGTTCCAAACAGGACAATGATTTTGTTCTTTAATGAATAAGAAATTATATTTTGAAGCATTTTTTTGATTTTTAGGGGATGGATATTCTATCCGAAATGATGAATGGTGCAATAAATGACCATATTGAGAATCATAATGCCATGTGAACAGCATAACGTATCGCTACGATGGGTGCGTTAAAAAAATTGGTAAACTACCAATACGAATATCGAACAATTCGATATCCTAGATTAGGCTTGTTTTGGGGGATGCCAAACGCTGTGAGCTAAACCAATAGAACAAATCGAATTGTCGTGAGGTTTGAACATCGGATTCAAGGGTTGGACATATTGAGCTAGAGTAAAAAACTCCAATTCGCCACAGAACATGGCGTTAAAATTCAAATTGATGGATTTGAAAGGCAGTTGTTGGTGTTCCGGATGAAGGTTCGCTTCGCTTCCGAAATAGTGCAACTCCAAAAAATCAGCAAAAGAGATTTCTTTATTAAGATTTTCTGGTTTTTGAGTATGTTCTTGATAATGCTGAACAAGAACTGGCAAACCCGACAAATGATAAAGTGGGGTTTGAGTAAACGAATACAACACTAAAAAAATCCCGAAAAACAATCGAGAAAACTGGTTTTTAGCGGCATTCAATTTCCAATTCAAAGTGTACAACTATTAAAGTTGGTTAAAGATACTCTTTATTTTTAATTCTAACACACCAAATAGGGCTTCTCTGAAGATTTTTGTGCTCATTTTCGATGTGCCAGCTGTTCTATCAGTGAAAATTATGGGATGTTCAGTAATTTTAAATCCTTTGCGAACCGCTCTAAACTTCATTTCAATTTGGAAAGCGTATCCGCGGAATTTAATGCGGTCAATTCCCATTTCTTCCAAAACACGACGCTTGTAGCAAACAAAACCAGCTGTTGTATCGGCAATTTTCAAACCGGTGATAAACTGAACATATTTACTCGCGTAATAACTCATTAACACTCTACCCATAGGCCAGTTAACAACATTTACAACGCCACCCACGTATCTCGAACCCACGCAAACATCAATTTCTTGATTGTTTTCGCAAGTTTCAATCAGTTTTGGTAGTTGATCTACTGGATGTGAAAAATCACAATCCATTTCACAGATGTATTCGTATTTTTTATCCAAGGCCCAGTGAAATCCAGCTATATAAGCAGTTCCCAAACCGTTTTTCCCTTGACGTTCAAGGATATGCAAACGATCAGCGTATTTGCTTTGGTTGCTTTTAACAACTTGAGCAGTTCCGTCGGGTGAATTGTCGTCAACAATCAATAAATCAATCGCTTTTGGCAAAGCCATAACCGTATCGATCATGCGTTGAATGTTCTCAATTTCGTTGTAAGTAGGAATGATAACCAAATACGGACTCATCTTGGGTAGAATAATTTCACAAAAGTACAGAATCTTTGCAAATTCTGGGGAGGGATTCCATTAACTTTGAATAATAAACGCTGAAATTCAATAAATTTCTTAAGTAAACCATAACTTAAAATTGAACTTATTGAAAACTCAGGATAATTCGAACATTCAGAATTAATTTCACAAATCAGTATGACGCTCAGCCGCTCTAACATCCCCCAAAATAGAAAAGCCCTATTCCTAGACCGAGATGGAGTTGTAAATCACGACCCAGGAGATTATACCAAATCGTTAGAAGAATTTGAAATTTTGCCCACCATCATTCAAAAAATGAAAACATGGTACGATGCAGGGTATTTGATTATCATTATAACCAATCAAGGCGGAATTGCGAAAGGATTGTATCCACTTGAAGAAGTGGATGCGATTCATCAATATTTACAAGGAAGATGCATCGCTGAAGGTTTTGAAATCACGGATTTCTACTTTTGCCCTCATCACCCAGATTTGAGCGGAAAGTGTTTTTGCAGAAAACCGGGTAGCTTATTAATAGAAAAAGCCATTCACCGGTATCAAATCGATCCGAATTTGAGTGTGATGTTTGGGGATCGTGAACGCGATGTTCTATGTGCAAATGGCGCTGGAGTGAGGGGAATTCAAATTCCAACCAATAGCGAAATCTGGTCGGTTTCAGAATTTGAAAGCGGATTTGAAGCATAACAGCATTTTTGGCACACATTTTGAAAGTTGATTGAGAAAATAGTATAATTGCACATCGTATATGAAATCATTTATCGTTGCCCTCGTAGCTCTAGTTAGTAGCTCATTGTTTGCTCAAACTGTTCCATCCGTTTCTGTAAAAAATATCAACGGAGAAAAAATTGATTTCAAAAGTGTAATTGATTCGGGTAAAATCAACGTCATTTCATTTTGGGCAACTTGGTGCGGACCTTGTATCAAAGAATTGCAAGCAATCGACGGTCACTACGCTGATTGGCAAGAAAATTATAACATGAAGCTCATCGCTGTTAGTATCGATGATGCTCGTAACGTAAAGAAAGTAAAGCCAAAAGTGTTAGGCGAAGGTTGGTCGTACGAAATTATACTCGACGAAAACCAAGATTTAGCCCGTGCAATGAATGTAAACAACCCTCCAATGACTTTCATCGTTGATGGAAACGGTAAAGTAGTTTACACCCATCAAGGCTACACTCCCGGCGCCGAAGATGAGCTAGAAGAACACTTGAAAGAACTTTCAGGTAAGTAATTCTTTAACCCCAATCCAAACTTTATTACCTTTGCGGCATGGAAAAACCATCCTTGCCTTCAGGTACCCGTGACTATGGTGTCGACATGATGTCCAAACGCCGTTTCATACTTACAATTATGGAACAGGTGTTTAGATCACATGGATTCGGACAAATCGAAACGCCAGCATTGGAAAATCTTCGCACCTTACAGGGTAAGTACGGGGATGAAGGAGATCAACTCTTATTTAAGGTGTTGAATTCGGGGGATTTTTTATCCAAAGCTCCCGAAAATGCATTGGCTGAAAAAGATTCGAAAGCAGTGGTTTCCAGTATTTCTGATCGCGGATTGCGTTACGATTTAACTGTGCCTTTGGCGCGACACGTTGTAATGAATCGCGATAAAATTACTTTACCGTTTAAACGTTTTCAAATGCAGCCCGTTTGGCGCGCCGATCGTCCCCAGAAAGGAAGATACCGCGAATTCTGGCAATGCGATATCGACGTAGTAGGATCAAATTCTACCGTTTCAGAAGCTGAATTAGTGGAAATGTACTTCGAAGTGTTTGATCGTTGTGACTTAAAAGTGGCTGTTCGCATCAATCATCGAGGAATTTTGGATTCATTTTTACCCATTTTGGGAAGTCAGGAAGCCTGGAATTCCTTTATGGTGGCCATCGATAAGTTCGATAAAGTGGGTCAAGAAGGCGTTGCCAAAGAATTGGTTGAACGCGGATTGTCGCACAGTTTGGATGCCTGGAATTGGATTTGCGAAACTGCTCAAATGGAAGATTTTAATTCATTGATTTCTGCGCTTGAGGCATATAAACCCATCCAAAATGAGTCACTTCAAAAAGGTATTGCCGATTTGAAAGCGGTTTACGCTTTGGTGGATGGTGCGTTGGAACAATCGAAATGCAAGTTGCAGTTTGACTTGCGATTAGCTCGTGGTTTGAGCTACTATACGGGATGTGTTTTTGAAGTGGTAACCATCGATGAACGCATCCCTTCAGATTTTAAAATTGGAAGTATTGGCGGCGGTGGTCGTTACGATAATTTAACCGGTGTTTTTGGATTGAAAGATGTTTCCGGTGTGGGAGTTTCCTTTGGATTGGATCGCATTTACGATACATTGGAAGCCGGAAATTTATTCCCTCAAAACCAAAACTCAAATTCAATTTTGATTTGCTGCATGGACGAGTCTGCTTTAGTAGTCGCTGCTGACATTGCTCGTAAATTGAGAAATTCGCAGTTGAATTCGGTTGAAATCTACCCAGGTGCCGTGAAATTGAAAAAGCAATTGGATTATGCTAATGCTAAACAATTTGGTTGGGCCATCATTTTGGGAGAGAACGAAATTCAACAAAAATCAGTAACGTTGAAAAATTTAATTACCGGAGAGCAAAGAACAGTGGCTAATGCCGATATTCATTCAGCGATTAGCAATAACCATTAATAAATACAAGATACACCATTTATGAACGATCATTATACCTTAAGTCAAGCACTCAATACACTCAATCAATCTGTTGAACTTACGTTTTCCGTAAAGAGCAACATGGAGAAAAGCGTGGCATTCTTGAAATCGTACTTAGAAAAGGCTTCTGCACCCGTGTATGGCGTGAATACCGGATTTGGGTCGTTGCAGAATGTGGTGATTTCCCCAGATAAACTGGAACAATTGCAAGAAAATTTACTCATTACTCACGCTTCGGGTGTTGGAGCAGAGTTGCAACCCGAATTGGTAAAAGCCATGATGTGGTTGAAGTTAGTAAACATGAGTAAAGGGTATTCTGCGATTCGTCCCGTCGTGTTTGAACGATTGGCGCTCATGTTCAATCAAAATGTAATTCCTTGCGTAACGGAACAGGGTTCTTTGGGGGCTTCGGGGGATTTAGCCCCGTTGTCGCAAATGGTTCTGCCGTTAATTGGGAAAGGGTTTGTTCGAGTAAATGGTGAGAAAATCGCGTCATCTGAATGGTTGAAAAAAGCGCAATTGGAACCCATTGCTTTAGGTCCAAAAGAAGCTCTGGGATTGATCAATGGAACGCAGTTCATGCTTGCACATGCGGTTGAAGCGTTCCGTAAAATTCAAGAAATATTGGCCTGGGTACCTAAAGTTTCTGTGGCATCTTTAGATGCGTATGATTGTCGCACAGAGCCGTTTTTCGCACCGATTCATCGCGTTCGACCTCATGCTGGACAAATTAAAGCTGCTGATGAAATTTTGAAGCATTTGCAAAACTCTGAAATTGCACAATTGCCGAAAACTCAGGTGCAAGATCCGTATAGTTTCCGTTGTATTCCTCAAGTTCATGGAGCGAGTTACACCGCTTTAGAACATTGCTTTTCCGTTTGGGAAACTGAATTGAATTCGGTAACCGATAATCCCAACGTTTTTGAAGAGGAGAATTTGGTTGTTTCCGGGGGAAATTTCCACGGACAGCCTTTGGCTCTTACATTGGACTATGCGGCAATGGCAATTGCTGAATTGGCGAATATTGCAGAACGTCGAATATACTTATTAGTGAGTGGACAACGCGGATTAACGCCGTATTTGGCCGATAATGCTGGAATTGATTCTGGATACATGATTGCGCAATATGCTGCGGCGGCATTGGTAAGTCAAAACAAACAATTGTGCACTCCCGCAAGCGTGGATAGCATTGTAAGCAGTAACGGACAAGAGGATCACGTATCAATGGGTGCAAATGCAGCAACTAAATTGTTGCGCGTTATTGAAAATACTAGGAATGTGATGGCGATAGAGTGGTTGTGCGCCGTAGAAGCGTTGTCGCAACGTACAGAATTAACCGGTAAAAAAACATCCCCCGAAATAGATGTGTTAGCAGAGAAATTCCGCAAACAACTAGGCGATAAATTGAATCACCACGTTACGCCGATGCAGGAATTGATTGAAGAAAGTTATCGGTTTTTGTTCTGATTAACTTCAAATCAACCCTTCATGCTGGTTTGAATCACATTCCAAATTTCATCGCGACCCAACAAGGTTTCAGATGAACTTATGATGAATGGAGGACATTCTTCCCAATCTTTCAGCAATTCTGCTTTGATGTCGTTGACGCTTTTTGTGATAACTTCATCTTTTAGTTTATCGGCTTTTGTGCCCACAATGACCATTGGAATTCCATCTCCACCACAATCGTTAATGAATTCTATATCAATTTTTTGAGGGGGGATTCTTAAGTCAACTAATACGAAAAGGCAGAACAAATTAGGACGATTTTTCAAGTAGTATTTGATCATTTTAGAGAACTTAAAACGATCGGTTTGAGATACTTTAGCGTAGCCGTAACCGGGCAAATCGCAGATTTGAAGTACGTCGTTGATTTTGAATAAATTCAATGTTTGAGTTTTGCCGGGTTTAGAACTGGTTCTCGCTAATTCACGGCGTTGTACAACCATGTTAATTAACGATGATTTTCCCACGTTACTTCTCCCGATAAATGCAAATTCGGGTAAATTGGTGTGAGGCATTTCAGCGGATTTCTCCCAGCTTCCTAAGTATGTGGCTTCCTTGACGTTCATTTTTGTAATTATTGCAAATTTTAGTGACGTTTTTTCAACGCAACTCGTCGGATTCTATGTAAGTTGCCCAAATAATAACCCTATATTTGCAGAAAAATTCAGCAACCTTGAGCACCGCAGTTAAACCCAATCCCCAATCCGACAGTTCAAAGAAACAACAAGTCGAGGAAATGTTCGATAATATTTCTGGGAATTATGATTTTTTAAATCATTTTTTGTCGTTGGGAATTGATTATTCTTGGCGTAAAAAAGTGCGTAGAACCATTGCTAAAACAGGAGCTAAGAACGTTTTAGACGTTGCAACAGGTACTGCTGATTTAGCTATTGAGTTAATTAAAATTCCTGGACTCAAAGTTACAGGAGTGGATATTTCTCGTGGCATGTTGGATAAGGGAGATATAAAAATTGCCCAGAAAAACTTGACCGACCGAATTGTGCTCAAGCAAGCGGATTCTGAAAATTTACCTTTTCAAGATGGTGAATTTGATGCGGCAACCGTGAGTTTCGGTGTTCGAA
>JACCDQ011138364.1_pt1 | contig 20476 bp, 21 predicted proteins | sample 7446031 | NCBI WGS metagenome assembly JACCDQ01 (sample SAMN15323442, study PRJNA562643) | freshwater metagenome | isolation source: river surface water | place: USA:Blue River Watershed | collected 2017-08-17
CACCGCAATTGGTGTGTCCTAAAACTAAGACATGGCGTGCACCCAAATGTGATAGTGCGTATTCGATACTTCCGATTCCCATTGAATCTAAAGATTCGCCGGCAGTGCGAATCACAAAAATTTCACCCAACTTTTGATCGAAAAGAATTTCGGGAGGTACTCGCGAATCTGAACATGAAATAACGATTGTGTGAGGTTTTTGACCCGATGCAAGTCTTTTAACATCGGCCGGAGATTGCCCGTCTTTGCGCAAGCGTTGTTTTACAAATCGAGTGTTTCCGTTTATCAGCCAGCCCAAAGCTTTTTCGGGCTCAACGCCAGCGACCTCTTCATGTGCGTGGGCATTATGCGCTGATGCAGAGGGTTTCATGACTATGGTGGGTTCTTCAGCGTGATCATCTTTTTTATTAATTTTATTTAATTGTTTTTCAACTTCATCATGTGCCGCTTGTACATTGGCCGAAGTTGAAACTTGCGTTAAATCTGCAGACTTTAATGGAGGAGCTTCGACGACTTTAACCGGAACATCCGAATTGCGTTGCGGAGCTTGATTTGTAGCGCAAGAAAAAGTGAATAATAAAGAAAGCGAAATAAGTGCCGTACTTAAGTTTTTGTTTGTCATACGGTCAAGTGTAACCACAAATAAATGCAATTCAAGAAGACCCAGAGGTTAGGCTAGCTCTGTATTTCTAGAACTAATTTGTTTTGAATCGCAGATAATCTTGCCATGTCGGCGGGGCTCCGCCAGGCATAACTTCAAAATCAATTATAGGTAACCACGCCGGTGCTTTCGGAATTTTCAGTAAAGGCATTTTCGCTTTTTCGGGAGTACGATTGGCCTTGGTCTGGTTACATTGGCGACAGGCGGTTACGACATTAGTCCAAGTTTTTGGCCCACCTTGTGAGGCTGGTAAGACGTGATCGATAGTTAAATCTTTGTATGGAAATTTTTGAACGCAGTATTGGCAGGTGTAGTTGTCTCGGATGTAAACGTTTTCGCGGCAAAAACGTACTCCATCAATTTTTCTTGGTCTGATATAATTCTTAAGGCGCAACACACTGGGAAGTTTGAACGTGGTGCTGACTGATCTTGCGAAGGCGGTATGGTATTCGAGTATTTCAACCTTATCCTGAAACCACATCATTAAAGCCTTTTGCCAGGTGATTATTCGCATGGGCTCGTAGCTTGCGTTCAGAACTAATGCTTTAAAACTCGTCGTAATAGCGTCCGATATAAGCATATATATAAATTATCGTATCGCTTCGAGGCATTTTCAAGAGCAATTACTTAATAGCCAGTATAAGCGAAATTTTTAGGTTTTTAGGCTTGTTCTGAGATAGGTTTGCAGTTAGAAACTAGACTTTTGACTAACTCAAAAAACAATACAGAAAGGAGACGTTCATGTCTCAAACTACTACACCTACTTCAAGCCGCGTCATCGCATTTAATTACACATTGAAAAATGCTGCCGGAGAAATTCTTGATGCTTCTGAGCCAAATCAGCCAATGCCTTTTTTAGAAGGTCGCCAACAAATTATACCGGCTCTTGAAGCTGTTATCGCAAAATTAAATGAAGGCGATAAAAAGAAAATTACATTAACTGCAAAAGATGCTTACGGCGATTTCAGAACTGATATGATCATGGAAGTACCTAAAGAAGAATTGGCTCACCTTAAATTAGATTTAGGTGCGCATCTTCAGCTTCAGCTTGAAAAGCAAACGCGTATTGTTAAAGTTACGAAAATTTCAGAAACCCACGTTACGTTAGATGGAAACCATCCGCTTGCGGGAGTTGATCTTGAATTTGACATTGAAATTGTGCTTATTAGAGAAGCTACGGCTGACGAAATTAAGCATGGTCACGCGCATGGTCTTCACGGACACGCGCATCATCACTGAGCGGCAAAAAATTGAGGTTGGGCTAGTCGCTTGATCTTTGACTAGCTTTATGACAAATACTTGTCTGAAGACAGGGCTCAATTTAGTCTGGTTTTCAAGATCCCGAGTTTGGTAAGTTTTGTAAATAAGTTCTGCTTGTTTCTTTCTTTCGCGCTTCCGGGGTTTCTAATAAACAGCCTTCGGAGGAACGAAATGGCAAAAAAATTATACGTAGGGAACTTAGCATTCTCTGTAACTGATGACGAATTGATGCAAGCATTCACATCTTTTGGTAACGTTGTATCTGCACGCGTAGTTATGGATCGCATGACTGGTCGTAGCAAAGGTTTCGGATTTGTAGAAATCGAAGACGATGGCCAAGCTGATGAAGCAGTTAACAAAATGAATGGTCAAACAATTGCTGGTCGTCCAGTGCGTGTTTCTGAAGCGAAACCGCAAGAAGATCGTCCACGTCGTCCAGGTGGCGGTGGTGGCGGTGGTTTTGGCGGCGGCGGACGTGGTCCACGTGAAGGTGGGGGCGGTCGTGGCTTCGGTGGTGGCGGCGGTGGACGCGGTCGTGACGGTGGTGGCGGCGGAAACCGTTACTAGTTTTGACACGGTCATAACTAGACCTTTCGATTTTTGTTAATATTAAAACGAAAATTAAATTAAGATCCTAAGTCATGCTTAGGATCTTTTTTTTTCTTATCACTTCTAGTTTTTTATTTTTCTCTTCATCTGTCTTTGCAAAAGAAATCGTTTTTCTAGGAGACTCGCTGACTGAAGGCTACGGGGTCGCGCAAGAAGCTGCATTTCCTCAATTGATTCAAAAGAAAATCATCTCTGACAAACTTGATTGGAAAGTCATTAGCTCGGGATCAAGTGGTTCAACGAGCGCATCGACCTTAAGTCGTTTGAAGTGGGTGACTAAGAATAAGCCGGATTATGTATTAATTTTGATGGGAAGCAATGACGGTCTTCGTGGTCTTAAGATCGAAGAAACAGAAAAAAACTTATCTGATGCACTGAAGTGGGCGAACGAAAATAAAATCAATATCATATTGGGCCAACTTTATGTGCCTCCAAATTATGGAAAAGAATATTTTAAAAAATTTTCTGAATTGTTTCCACGTTTGGCCAAAAAACATAATGTGAAACTGGCTCCGTTTTTATTAGATAAAGTGGCGGGCTTTCCTTCGTTAAATCAGGCTGACGCCATTCACCCGAATGAAAAAGGGCATGCGATCGTTGCCGATACGATCTACAACTATTTGAAGAAAGAAGTTTTTAAACCATGAGTCTTACAATTCAAGGTCTTTCTAAAAGTTATCAACAAAACACAGACAAGCTTCACATCTTAAAAAATCTTGAACTAGAGGTAAAAAGTTCAGAAATTGTAGCCGTGGTCGGAGCTTCGGGTAGCGGTAAATCGACTTTTCTAAGTTTAGTTGCCGGCTTAGATCATTTTGATCAGGGTGAAATCAAGATCAATGGCAAAAGCATTAAAAATTTAACGAAAGCAGAAATGACCCAGTTTCGTGCTGAAAATATTGGGTTTATTTTTCAGCAGTTTCATTTGATTTCGCATTTAACTGCCTTTGAAAATCTAAGCCTGCCGTTAGAGATACTAGGAAGAGATTTTAATGAAAAAGAAATCTTACAACATCTAGAGAATGTGGGGTTAGCACACCGAGCGACTCACAAACCCACCGAGTTGAGTGGCGGCGAATGCCAGCGCTTGGCTTTAGCAAGAGGATTGATTATGCGTCCGAAATTATTATTGGCAGACGAGCCTTCAGGAAATTTAGATAGTGAAACTGGGCAAAAGGTCATGTCTTTGTTTTTTGATCAGGCCAGATCTTCAAAAACCACTACGGTCTTAGTTACTCATGATATGGCTTTGGCATTGAAGTGTGATCGCATTTTCGTTTTACAAGAGGGGCGTCTGATTGAACGCTAGTCGTATATTACACCTGGGCTGGCTTGAACTGATTCGATTTAAAAGAATCACATTCTTTTTGATATTCAATTTTACATTGGGGTTGGTTGGTTTTTTTCTTCTACAGATTTTTCAACAAAGTTTAAGTTCTCAAACAGCTGAAAAGGCGCAAGTTCTTTTGGGTGGAGATCTACGCGTTGAGGCCCGCAGAGCATTTAGTGAATCTGAAGTAAAAGATTGGGAATCGAAACTTCCGTTTACGAAGAAAAGTCGTTTTTATTCGATGTTCTCGATGTTACAAACCTCTGAAGATTCACGATTGGTGAATGTCGGTGTGTTTGATTTGAATTATCCATTGTACGGCAAATTTAAAATAGAAGGTGAAGAATTTTCGTCAGATATTCCGAAAGTTTGGGTTGACCCAGAAATTAAAGAACTACTGAAATTAAAATTAGGGCAATTGGTATCGATTGGTGAAGCCCAATTTCAATTTGCTGGTATTATCATTGAAGATCCAAGTCGTCTATTTCGCGGAACGGGCTTTGCCCCGCGAGTTCTTATTCATGAAAATTATCTAGAAAAATCGCAATTGCTAAAACCAGGAAGTACATTCACTGAATCGTGGCTTTATGAAATTCCGAATACATCGGATTTAGCTGTTGCCAAAAATGAACTTGAAAAATTAATCAAAGATCCGGTTGTGCAAATTGAAACGGCCGCAGATAGCGCGCAAGATTCAAATCGAGTTCTGAAATACTTTACCGATTATTTGGGTTTAGTAGCCTTGGTCGCACTTGGGCTTTGTTTCTTATGCGGCAGTTACTTGTTGCAGTGGACATTTCAAACCAAAAAGAAAAGTATTGCGATATTTAAAACACTTGGGCTTTCTGATACAAAAATTTTGCTTCTTTATCTTTGGCAAAGTTTTTTAATATCGGTTATTTCGTGTGTGTTCAGTATTCTGATAGTGCAAGGATTGTTACCAATCGTCCAAAAGTTGATGATTGAAAAGTTTAATTTGCCAATTCAACTTGAAGTTAGCGGAATGTCTATTTTGTTGATTTCGTTGATTGGTGTCGTTGGTCCATTATTAATGACGGTGCCGCAAATCCTGCAAATATTTGAATTGCAAGCTCTTCAGCTTTTTCAAAATTCACAGATCGAAGTGAAAAGAAGTAAATGGTATTTTTTGTGGGTCATTGTATCGTTAGCCCTTTTTTGGCTGTTATCAATTTGGCAAAGTCATTCTATTATAATAGCTTCAAGCTTTGTCGGCGCACTGATCTTTTTGGTTTTCATTTTAGGTTTCGTAAATCGCGGTTTACTTCAATTCTTAGAAAGATCTTCAAATGGAATGCATTGGTTAACTCGCTATGCAATTAAGGGTCTTACGCGTCGGCAAAATTCGACGAACTTAGTTTTTATCACAATGAGCCTTGCGACTTTGGTTTTAAGTTTACTTCCTCATATTAAGTCTTCAATTCTTTACGAAATAAAACCAGATACGATTTCAAATATTCCTCAGCTATTTCTTTTTGATATACAGCCAGAGCAGGTCGAGCCTATAAAATCGATAGCTCAAGAAATATTGAAAACTGAATTAAAAATGCGACCGCTTGTGCGTTCACGCATTTTGAAAATAAATGATCAGCCCTATGAACGTGCCGTAATTAACGAAGGTTTTCAAACTCGTGAAGCTGAAAATGAAGCTCGATTTCGTAATCGGGGCGTTAATTTAACATATGCCAATAACTTGCAAGAGTCTGAAACTTTGGTGAAAGGGCAGTTTGTTGGGGCCGCTGTTCAAAATCAACTTCCGCAAATTTCTTTAGAAGAAAGGTATGCAGAACGAGTTAAAGTCAAAGTAGGTGATAAAATGACTTTCGACGTGCAAGGAATCGAAATGCAAGCCCAGGTGGGTTCGATTCGACAAATTCGTTGGACTAGTTTTCAACCCAATTTTTTTATTTTGTTTCCGACCCAAGTTTTAGAAGAGGCTCCGCAAATTTTTCTAACCTCTGTGCAACAAGCTGAAAAGTCTCTTGTAAAAGTTTTTCAAAATGAAGTCGTTGCAAAATTTAAAAATGTTTCAATTATTGACGTTTCTCGTACGATCGAAAATTCTTTGGTTTATATCGATCAAATGTCAGTTGGATTGCAATTTATGGCTTGGTTGGCGGTTTCAGTAGGTCTTTTTGTTTTCGTGATTTTGTTGAACACACAGTTGCGTGAACGTTTGCAAGAAATGAATTTAGTGCAAATTTTAGGGGCTAAGCAGAACCAAATTCAGCGTGCAGTATTTATTCAGTTTTTGATTCTGATTTCTTTATCTTTAGCGGCTGGGGTTTTATTGGGGCTTGTGGCGGCCTGGCTTTTAATGAGCTACTTTTTCAAAATTCAAACCGTCTATGATATTCAGTATTTAGGTTACTTAGGATTGGTACTTTTACCTTTAGTAATCGGAACGATTTTTATGGGTCTTCGCCCTTTGAAAAGTCTAAATCCTATGGACCTGATTCGCCAGCTGTAGTATCAAGTGAGGATGAATAAAAGTTTAGAACATCAGATTGATCAAGCGGCGCAGCTACTTAAAAGCGGCGACGTGGTGGGTATACCGACAGAGACAGTCTATGGTTTGGCGGCCGTTATTCATTCTGATTCTGGAATTAAAAAAATTTTTTCAACAAAAGAGCGTCCCTTCTTTGACCCGCTGATCGTTCATGTGGCTTCGTTAGAACAGGCTCGCTTTTGCACGACAGACTGGAATTCTTTAGTCGAGGTTTTGGCCCAAAATTTTTGGCCGGGCCCGCTGACGATGGTTCTTCCAAAGTCAGAATTGATTTCTGATTTGATTACTTCGGGTTTACCAAGTGTGGGTTTAAGATGGCCTCGGCATGAGATTGCTGAAAAAATTATTCAAAAAACCGGGGCGCCGCTTGCGGCTCCAAGTGCGAATAAATTTGGGCGTACCAGTCCGACAAAAGCATCGCATGTACGTGAAGAATTTAAAGATCAAGTTTTTGTAGTCGAAGGTCAAGATAGTGAAATCGGTATCGAGTCGACAGTGCTTTCGATAAAGCACGATATTGTTTCTCAGAAAGATCAATATCGCTTGTCGGTACTTCGTAAAGGGGCCGTGCTGGCATCGCAAGTTGATCGCGTATTAGCCAAACATTCATTCGATTATCGCTGGAGTGAGACCATTGATAAAAAAGAATCTCCGGGGCATATGAAGCATCACTATATGCCAAGCATTCCTTTTGTGATTTGTCGAAATCCAGCGCGTAAACTATCTGAACTTTCTGAAATTTTAAATTCGAAACTTAAAGAGCTTCCAGACGAAATCGAGGGAGTAAAAATAATTAAGCCCGCAAAGCAGATTGCTCGTATAGAATTTTTAAAGTTGTCGGCCGATCCTGCGCAGGCAGCACGCGAAATTTATTCTCAGTTACGTGCGGCAAGTTCTCGTAACCCCGATGCTTTGTGTTTTATTCAGATGCCAAGCCATTCGGGTGAAATGTGGGAAAGTATTTTTGATAGGCTGTACAAGGCGGCCTCACTTATTGTAGATTAGCAGCATGAAAGTTTTTGCACATACACGGGCCGCTTTAAGGTTGGCTCAATTTCTTTTTTTGATTTCATTTTACTTTTTAAACGCGTTATTGATTTCGGTTTTGACTCGAGATCTTCTTCAAAGAAGAAAAAAGCTTATTCAAAATGGTAAAAGATATGCTCGCCTTTTTGCAAAGGCCTTCAGCTTGACGGTTGTTTGTAAAAATCCAATTCCTGAAAATGAAAATTCATTGCTGATAGGAAATCACATTGGTTTTGTTGATATTGTGACTTTATTTGCGATTTGTGATGGAGTTTTTATTACCTCACTTGAAATGAAGAACACGCCAGGGCTTGGTCAAATTTGTGACTTAGCTGGTTGTGCCTATGTTGACCGTAAAAACCGAATGAACATTCATGAAGAATTGCGCGGGGTCACTGATGTATTGAAGCAAGGATTTCGGGTGATCTTGTACGCTGAATCAGTGGCTTCGAACGGAGAACAAGTTCTTCCATTCAAAAAAACTTTGATGATGTCGGCTGGCTTAGCTGCGGCTCCGTTAAGACCATTTGTTTTTAACTTCAGAAAAGTGAATGGCGGCCCTGTTCTGTTCGAGCATCGTGATTCTCTTTGTTGGTACGGAAAGCAAAATTTTTTGTCAGCGATTTGGCGTACGATGCATTTAAGCTCAGTTGTTTGTGAAATTGAATTTTTGCCTTTGATACACCCTAAAGCAGATGATGATCGTACTGTGCTAGCAAAACAAGTTCATGAAATGGTATCGGCAAAATACATTCCGTTTAAACCGGGTATGAATTTGATTAGTCAATCGCAGCCAAACATTACGATTCAAACAGTTTAATCCATTCGCTGTATATTGGATCTTTTTTTATTTCTTCTAAAGGTATGAACTTTAAAGAGGCTGAGTTGATGCAATATCTTTGTCCGCCAAGTTCTTCGGGGCCGTCATCAAAGACATGTCCTAAGTGTGAATCGCCCAGTTGACTGCGAACTTCGACTCGAGGTCGCCACAGTTTGATATCTTCTTTGAAGACCAAAGTGCTTATACTTATCGGTTTCGCAAAACAGGGCCAACCTGTACCTGAATCAAACTTATCCATCGATGTAAATAGTGGTTCTCCGGTGACAACATCAACATAAAGACCTACTTCGTGGTTGTCCCAGTATTTATTTTGAAACGGAGGCTCGGTAGCCTCTTTTTGAGTTACTTGATATTGCAGATCATCTAAAATTTTTTTGAGTTCTTGTTGGGGTGGTTTTTTAAAGAGCGCCATTTTTTAATTTGATGGCGCTTCTTCGTCAGAAGATTCAGCAGGTCGACGTTTTTTCATCGCCTTCATTTCTTTTTCAAGTTGTTCAACACGTTTCATAAGTTTTACGTGTTCGTTGAAAAGATCTTTTGAACCCTCGATCAGAACCGGAACAAGACCCATGTAATTTACACTTTTTATTCCCTGAGGGCTTGTGCGAACTAAGTGGGGCATTTCTTGTTCAATTTCTTGTGCAATTAACCCCGTGTCGAAACGACCGTCTTTGATCCAATTGAAAGAGTGACCGTGTAATCTGCGTATTTGTTCAATACCCGCAGATTTTTCGATATTTGTTTTTAATCTTTGGTCTGAATTAAATAAAAACATATCCGCTTGGGCATTACCAATAACAACAAGGCGTTCGCTTGGGGTTGCGGTCCCAACACCTAAGTTACCTGTGATGTAAGTCGTTCCGGCGACGACAGCCGTATTACCTGCAACCGGAGTCGATGTTCCGACCCCTAAAGTACCACCAACGATACGAGAGTTACCCGCGATAACTAATGGTTCGGCCACAACAGGTGTCGTCGTATTGATACCAACGCGACCGAATAACAACGAATTACCCGTTACAATCAAGGCCTGCGTTGCGGCCACGGCCGGTGTCGTCGTATTAATGGCAACCGAGCTTGTAAAAAGCCCGTCTCCGTTGACTGTCAATTTTGATGGAGGAGCATTTGTACCAACACCGACGCGGCCAACAACTGCGTCACCAAAGAAAATATCGGCCGTATTTGCCGGAGTCATTCTCCAGAAGCTGTCAGTTTGTTTACCGATGGCTACGCAATAATTTAAATTAAATGGAGCGACAGTATCAAAGCGTACATGTAAAAAAACGTTGTCTTGAATTTCTGCAGACCCGCCTGCGGCACCGGTTTTTCCCATCACAACTCTTAAAACAGCAGATTGGCTTAAAGCATCGTATTGGCCCAGGATATATCTTTGATAAGTTAAAAGTCCGGTACGATCTTGTGTTCCTGATAAATATCTAACAGCCCCAGGAAATGCCGTGCCATCTCGAAGTCGAATGTAATTGACCGAATTAGTTCCGCTGATATTTGCAACGGGAACGTTGCCAGGGGCAGTCATTGAATTCAAGCAGGCAGCAGGATCAGATAAAAACGCACGAATTTCACTTGAGGCTTCTTTTTGCTGATCTTTGGCTTGTGCCCCACGTTGAAATCGGATTACGTTATCCATCATCGACATGAAACCCAGTGAGATAAGCGACAATAACCCTACGGCTACCATCACTTCGACCAAACTGAAACCAGCTTGTTTATTATGGAACTTATGATTCATTATTTTACCTTAACCCAGTGGCGACCATTGACTTCGATTTCTTGCCCAGGGGGGCCAAACTTTGAATTTGCTTCTGGCTTTTTGTACGTGGCTATTAATCGTTCTGGATAATTTCTTTTTTCTTCGAGGGTCATTTCAGTCAGAAAACCGTAACCATCATTTGTTAGTGGGGTGCCGGTCGGGTATTGTTTGTCGACGTAAGCTAAAACCCAACCACTGATAGCAATTGGAACTTGTTTTTTCTTTTCGGAATCGCTTCCAACTGAAAACCCGAATGTATCAGAAGCTAGACCTATGACCGCCATTTGACAGCGCTCACTGCAAATTTCTGCACCGATCGGAGTATCGACATAGCATTTTCCTGGAACTAGCTCGTCATTCAAATCTTGAAAGTCAGCTACGTCATTCCAGACGGCTCCCCAAACTCTTTGTGCTTTGAGTTGTCCCATCTGTGCAAAAGTCACGGGATTTGCAACAACACTTGTTCGAGTAACAATTAAATCGGCTCCACCTGCGACTGTGGCATTTGCATTTCCGTTGGCGGTGTTAATTGTACAGTTTCTTAAATATGAAACGCCCGCTGCATCTGCAGGACTTCCAATAATGAGAACTCTTAAGAGTTGGCTTAGTTTCATCATGAGACACCGACTTTCAATTTTTTTGTGGTAATCTGTATCTAGGTTAACTAAGATTATTAATGATGAAAAGAAGAGATTTTATATCTTTAATAAATGCTATTTGGTTGTTTACAACTGGGCTCTTTTTGAGTCAAAAGAAACAGAAAGTATCTTCTTATGTTCAATCAGACTCGACTTCGGCCCAAATAGAGACTTATCAAAGTGTGGTTCTTGAATCTGCTGAGAAGTTCGTGTTGCCAGTGAATCCAACTGAAGGATTTTCTCTGAAAATAGTTATCGATCAAGATAAGCTTCAAAAACAGCCCGCGATCGTGGTCGCGGAAAGCCATCAAAGTATCGAAGGGCAGACCCAAGAAATTGAAATGGATGTGGCGGGTGTCTACTTGTTTACTTTCATCCAAGCGAATTCTTTTTGGGCGGTTCAAAAACAAGAAGAGCAAACTATTTTAGCCTAGTTTAATTTAAGACAGAAGCCATTATAACTTCACGAATTGAATTCGTTAAATAGATTGAATAGTTCTTAATTTCTGAAGCCTTGATATTTTTTTCGATTACTTTTTTTAAGCCAAGTTCAGGTAACTTGATTAGACCCTGTGAAATTACAAATCTTCGATAAACTCCATTAAGGCAACCCGATTCTAGATTTGGAGTCATCACTAAGTTTTCTTTCGCATCAAAAAGAAAAATATTGCATCGGCTGGTTTCAGTTATTTCATTTTTGTCATTGATCACGATAATATCGTCGGCATTTGGATTTTTTTGAGTTAAAAGATTTTGCCAAATCTTTCGATCTGCCCATTTGTAATTTTGTTCACCCAGGCCAGACGGAAGTTGAATTGTCGATAAGATCTGTAAAATCGGTTGATTCGAATAAAATGAAGCGTCGACTATTTCAATTTTTGAATTGCGAAAAAGACTTTCAGAATTTAATAGAAGGTCATTCGATGGGTCTTGTGGTGTGCTATTAGGAATTACTAATCGAAGAATTTGTTGCGGTTTTGTTCTTGGCGCAAATTCTTCTTCGATTAAATCATAAAAGTTATTAATGGCTTCGAAAGTTATATTTACCTTTTTAAAAATCAAAGATTCATAAGTGCGTTGTGCGTGAAATTTTTTAAGAAAAATTTTTCTTTCTTTAAATTTTAAAGTGTCTAGAACAGCCCAGGATTTATTTAACATTGAGAGTTCCGGTTTTAAGCAGAAACTCGTTCCATTCTGCTTCTGGATTCGAATCATGAACGATGCCGCATCCGGCGTGATAGAAAAGATTATCTTCATGATGGATAAAACTACGAATAGCTATGCTCAAACAGAAGTCGTTACCCTGCCACCAACCTATGCTTCCGGTATAGACCTGTCTTTTAATGCTTTCAACTTCTTGGATCACCTTTAGGCTTTCCTTTTTGGGGCACCCTGAAATAGAGCCACCTGGAAAAGTTTTTTCAAGTACGTGACATAAGTTCGATTCAGAGCGAACTTCAATTTCTGAATAGGTGTGTTGAATGTATCCCAATTGCATTCTTTGGCGGTGTAAAATAACTTTCGAACTGAATTTTTCAGATATTGAATTCAAATCGTTGCGAAGTAAGTCAACAATCATTGAAAGTTCAGCGTCTTCTTTTGTGTTCTGAATAAGTTCTGAAGCAAAGTCCTTATTTTGATCTAGGCTGCCTTTGATTGGCATCGTTCTTAAAACTTGATTTTCTTGTCGTAAAAAAAGCTCCGGAGAAAAGCTAAGCACATTGACAGTTTTTAAAGGCAAGAAGGCTTTGTATTGGCCACGAAAATAATTTTGAAAATGGGCAAATAAATCTTCGCTTTTTTCTTTAGTTTTACAAACTAACGCTGCCGTCAGATTGGCTTGATAAATGCGCCCTTTTTTGATTTCGTTCACTATCGCAATTGTTTTTTCAATAAATTCTTTTTTTTCAACTTTGGGTGTGAAGCGCAGGCTTTCTTTAATTCGGCTAAAATTCAATTTTGAAATGGATTCGTTCCAATTGAAAAAATCAAATTTCTTTAGAATGAAAACAGTGGCCTTTGCCGCAGGGTATAGTTGGGTTTGGGCTGTAAATATTTTTTGAAATTCAAATTCAAAATTAATTTGAACGATTTTCATTTCATTTGGATATGATTCTTCTATATTTTTTAAAAAATCAATGACCGAGACGTCATCAGCGCAATCAAGTCGATTATAGCTAGAAGAAAAAATTGACTGATCATCTTTATAAAAACAGATGATCGGATTCATATATGTAACCACTTCTTTAGATAGCCAAGATGCAAATCTGGGGCTTCTGTTAAAAATGATTCGGGATGAAACTGCACGGCCATCCATTTTTTTGAACGATGCTTAAACCACATCGGTTGATGGTCGTCTGCAGAAGTAGCCAATAATTGAAATTGATCTGAAGCTGCATCGACTTTGATTGAATGGTATCGGGCAACCGAAAGTCCATTGAATTCTTGAACACTTGAATCGAAAGCTAATAGCTTTGATGTCTTACCATGTCGTGGAGGCGTGTAAGTTGAAACTTTCAAGCCACAACTTAGAGCCATCATTTGTAATCCTAAACAAACACCGAAAACAGCCAAGTTCTTATCTATTGAACGAAGCATTTCTAAACTGTGTGGGTAATCTTCTGGAGACTTGGGGCCTGGAGACAAAACCAAAACGTCGAATTGCTTACTCAGAAAATTAAAATTCTGACTTTCTAAAAGTTGTAGGTGATTGATAACAACGATTTCTTGAAACAAAGGTTTTAACCAGTGCCTCAAATTTTGTGTGAATGAATCGTCGTGATCAAGTAAAAGAGCTTTCATGTTGGCCGCAACTATCACATATACGGGGATTGCAGCCAACCGGTTTCAGCTGGGCTCATGGGAGGGGCTAGCTGAGGGCAACGACATAACTAACGACTAACTGAAGGAACCATATGGTTATATTTAACTTATCGAAATAATTACGTTTTTTAGATACAAAGCCTTGCCCAGCGACAAACCTCTTAGTTGGAACTCTCATTAGTAACCCCTCTTTATTTACATATGACTTATATATGTAAATAGTATGTAAATAAAAACTTTGCAACAAAATCAAAATCTAATTTTCAAAAACTAGATGATTGAAGAGACTTTTGATTTAAAAACGAATTTAATCGGGGCAATTAGACCCACAGAGGTTCTGCCTGCTTATTTTTTATCTTTTCAAATAATGAATCGACCGATAAGGCGTCGCAATAAATTTGGCTTTTCCAAGATTCAAATTGAGCAGGCCCATGAAAGTCGCTTGAAGCGATGATTGGATAGCCTGACATGTAAACTTGTTGCGAAAAATGATTGGCCGTAGCGCATTCCCAAGCGTCAAAATATTTTTCAAAGCGTTTGCGATTTTCCCAAAGATAAGTTGTTTTAAATTCAAAGGGTTTTTCCCAAATGGGATGTGCCGCAATCGAAAAAAAATTTTTCTTTTGTGAAAGGAGTATTTCTATATCTTGATTTGGATCAACAAATCTATCGATATTTAATAAAACGATATGCGCTCCCTCTGTTCGTGACCAAGAGTTCAAAGTTATTTCGACTCCTGGAATGAGGTGCATATTGTAAATTTTAAGCGCTCGATTTTTTTCCTCGCTTAAAGTGGTCAGATACTGATCCATATTTTTTTCATTCAATGATAATTTTAATTTACGTGTAACAATTCCTGTTAATGTTTTTGAGTCGGCTAAATGATCAGTGATAGCAATTGCGCTAAAGCCCTTCGAACCATAAAGATCAACAATGTCTGGTATAGAAAGTTTTCCATCGCTGAAATTAGAATGGATATGAAGATCGATCAAATGACGTTTCATTATAAATTAAATGTGACATATAAATCGAAAAAGTTGACTTCAAGATTTCGTCAAGAAGGTTATTATCTATTGCCTTAACCGAATCCTAACTTTTTTTCTATGTCACGACCTGATTTAATGTTCGTAATGTTTCAAAAGAATTTTTCTTTTATCGAAGCGCCAGTTTATCAAGGTCAAAAGCATTTCGGCGTTTCTTTAGGCCCGAGCTTTCTTAGGCAAGTTTTGGTCGATCAAAATTTTCAATTTGATTTTTTACATTTAGCTGAAAGGCAATCGACTGACAAAATTTCGAATTCGATTTATGAAGAACTAAGTTACCTAACCGAAAGAGAGTCTCGTCGAGGTAAGCTGATGTTTGTAGCGGGCGGCGATCATTCGTTATCAATTGGCAGTATACAGGGGCTTTTGCGAGTGAATCCAAATCTTAAAGTATTGTGGATCGATGCTCATGGAGATGTGAACACAACATCTACCTCTGTGACGAAGTCGTTTCACGGGATGCCGCTTTCATTTTTGTTGGGTATCGATTCATTTTTTCAAAAAAGTGAATGGTTTGAAGAAACGTTGAAGCCCGAAAACTTAATTTACGTAGGATTGCGCGATTTAGAAAAATCAGAAAAGCTATTCTTAGATCGTTTTAAGATTCAACATTTCTCGGCTGACCAGTTTAAAAAAGACAGTCATTTTGTAGTAAAAGAAATTCAAAGATCGCTGAAAGAAAATCAAGTTCATATTAGTTTAGATTCAGATGCATTTGATCCGTCGATTGCTCCTTCAACGGGGGTTCCCGTAAAAGAAGGTTTATTATATTCGGATGTGGAAAATCTTGTTGAAAATGTTCTGAATGTCGCGATCGTAAGTAGTTTTGAGTACGTTGAGTTGAATCCGCAAATATTTAAAATCCAACAAGATGTATTTCAAACGGCTCAATTAGGTATTGAAATTTTCAAATTGGTTTTAAAAACACATTTAAAAAAGCAACAACAATCAGGAGGTAAAAATGGTATCTATGATCGATTCAGTTATTCAAAAGGGTCAGGTTTACATGACCCGTATTTCGAAATGGAGCCATAAAGTTGATTTACAAATTGATTGTGGTCCATATCGTTTGAAGATGGCTAAAAATAAATCAGAAGTTATACAGTGTTTTAAACTTCGCCATGAAGTGTTTTGTCGAGAATTAGCAGGGCGTTCGACAAAAACGGGATTAGATTATGATCTATTTGATTCGCAGTGTGATCACTTAGTTATTGTTCATCAGCCAACTCAAAAAATCGTCGGCACCTACAGAATCAATTTTTCTGAAGACCCTTTTAAACTTTACACTGAATCAGAATTTAAAATAAAAGATTGGATCGATAAGTTAGATAGTTCTTTTATCGAGCTGGGGCGTGCATGTATTCAAGCGGAACATCGTCGTGGAATCGTGATTTCTTTGCTTTGGAGAGGTATTGCTGAATACATGAAGATCGCAAATGCAGAAATTTTGCTGGGGTGTTCAAGTGTAAAAGTGACCAATACAAGATCGGCAGCATTGGTTTTTAAATATTTTGAAATCAATGGTCACTTAGGTTCTGACCTGTTTACGCCTCATGATAAATATCAAATGAAAGATTTTTTATTTTGGATGATGGTCTTCGCCAAAGGGCTCAATCAACAGCAAATCATCGAAGCCGAAAATAAAATACCTTCACTATTGAAATCATACATCAAGGCCGGAGCCAAAGTTTGCAGTTATCCCGCTTTAGATATTGAACTGAATTGTATCGATTTTTTGACTGTATTGAAAAGATCTGAACTTGATCAGAAATTAGTAAAGAAGTTCAATACCTGACAATTAAGGTTTTCTGTCTAAGGTTTAGACGGCCCTTTGGTATTCAAGGCTGTTATTGTGTTCATAAGCAAGCATAGGTCGTGCAGGTTCTCGAGGACTGGCAGGAGAACCACCCCTATGAACTATTTAAAAAGACTGATCACAATTATTGCTGTTGTTAGTTCAGTACCGGCATTTGCTTATGATATCGATACACATTTTTACGGAACCTATTCGATGGCCCGATTCTCAGGGATTCGACATGAAATCGCTTTGAAAATAGCGACCGCTACGCAGTGGATGGACGAATCTTATCTTTCTGATCCCGTTAGTATGATTTTGCTTCCGCAGACGGGTTTAAAAAAACGTCGTCTATTGCACTTTCCGGCTTCGCGCCTTGCAAATAAATTGACCGTCGATCAATTAAAAATTCCATTTTTTGACCCATCTTCAAAACTGCCTTTGAAAATTTTAACTGAGACCGAAGCCGAGCATGAATTTGCCACTGAACTTTTTACGGAAGGGTTAATGGAAGGTAACTTAATGAAGGCCGGTGCGGGTCTTCATACTTTGGAAGATTCTTTCGCCCATGCGGGAACATTTTCTGAGCTTGGACATGCTCACTTTTGGCATAATGTTGATCGCCCATTTATTGATGAAGCTAACGTCGAAAAGTATTTTCAAATGACTCGAGCTGTATTTAACGCCATGGTGGCGATGCGTTCTTTGCTGCCAATGGATGCCATTGATACTGGTACTTATGGTGGAGCCATTACGCCAAACTATAAAATGACGGCGTCTGATTTAGCAGACCTTTATAAACAGGTACCTGCAGTTAAAGCGACGATTTCAAGAAAAATTTTGAATGATCCGACTTACGTGCGTTTTGCTTTAGAAAATGTATTTCAACGCGCGAAACAAGCCAACTATGTTAAGGATGGATACCAGGCCTATTTGGGCCAATTTCAATCGGGGCAAGATACTTACCAGGCTGCAGCTTCGGTTGCTAAAGTTTTACCAGATCAACTTGTTGATATCAGAGCCGTTCTATCTGATACAGGCTACAATCCGAATATCGATGCAGATTATGTGCTTTCTTTGGGTGGCATTTCTGAATTGTTAGGTAAAATGATGCTGAAATTCATCACTGGAATCGTGCCGAGACCCTTAACAGTCTATCACTTGGCTGAAAAAGAAGAAGATGGTCCACTTTGGGTGCGCGAGCTTGATTTGCGAGTTGCGAACATGCGAGCTCTTGTTTATCAAATGTACAACAACGATATTTATTTTGTTAAAAACAATTCAAGTTCTGAGACTGGTTTCTTAAAAGAAATTGCAAAAAGCCCTGAGGCTCGCCCGACCATTCCGAAGTTGGCAAACGGTGTCGAACCCGTGACCTATTCTTTAGATGAGAAGGCTGAATTTAATTATATGATTTTTTCATTTTTATTTCCGAAGCTGTCAGTGTATACGAAAGATCAAATTCCGCTTTTGGCTGAATTTATTGGAAGCACAAATCAGCTTCTTAAAAAAGACGTGAATTTTGCCGATAAGCTTGATGGCGTTACGAATTACTTTTCAAACGCCCTTGCTTCTTTGCGCGAAGGAAAAGCTATTAATCCGGTGAAGGCAGTTAAGATCGCAGAAGAAGATCTTTTAACGGCTCACATTGTTCCGAATGTTAAAAATAAGTATTATAAAGTTCCTGAATTATTACAAAAAGAAATCAATAAGGGCGAATTCAAGGCATTAGTTGATGCACCTAAATTGAAATCGATCATCGAGCAAAGCAAGGCTAATCGAATGTAAAAGTGTTCCCAATGTTAAGATAGTATTAAATTTATTTATTAAAAATTTCAATATTTGACGACATTGGGAATATTAAGTGAACTCGAAAAGATAAAAACAAGAATAGCTTTTCATTTCTTTATTTAATGTTATACAAAATCCTTTCAATAAAGGATTTTGTATGAACTTAAATATTTTTTTCAGCACTTTGTTTTTCGCAACTATTTCTTATGCGAGTTCTTTTAATTGTTCATCTACAAAAACTCTTCGCGATGTTTTGAGACTCGATTTAGATAAAAATAAAAATCTAGTTGCCATTGCTGAAATTGCTCAGATGCCATTTTCAAATGGCCAGGTCGTGGGTCAGTTTTCAAATGTTTATTCGAAAGTAAAAATAGATAAAGCGGGGACTCAGTCTGTTTGGTTTACCGATCATTACACTGAAAGAATCACATTGAGGCTGAATATAAAATTAAAATTTGCACAAATTGAAATCTTTGATACCGATGAGTGGAAAGTAACAAGAAGCGAAAATTTAAAATGCGATTTTGAAGGTTATTACGAGCATTAAAAAAAAGCGCGAAAATTTTAAAATTTTCGCACTTTTTTGAAAATCAATTAAAATTATTTTTTCAATTGAAGTAAGCAAGAAAGTTGAAGAGAGCTGACTTGGCCAGCTTCGTGGCGGTACATCGAAGTTACAATTAATGAAGCGTCACTTATTTTCTGGATTCTAAAATAATTAAGTGTTGACGTTGGTCCACCGAAATTGTGGCCCGGACCTGCGGTTCCGATGCCGTCATGACCTTGCTGAATCAATTGCGCTTCTAAAGAGTCTTCATTTAATCGAACTGTACTTTTATTCGAAGTCGGCAAGGTAAGTTCAATCTTTAAAGGCAGTTGTTTTTTAGTTTCATTTACTATTTGAATATTGAAACCTTTACTTTTTGTCATTTCTGAAATTTTGTAAACAAGACGATCTGTTTGTCTAACTTTAAAATCAACGCCACTTTCGCCGTTGCGATAGATCCGCATAGGAACATATACGCCGTTAACCAAATCTGCAGTTTGAGCTGATCCATTATTCATCGTCGGTGATAAGAATGAACTATAGATTGAAGATATCGCCAAAGGCGCATCCTTGCATTTTTCTTGCTGAGGACCTTCAAGACAAAGACATTCTTCGACTTGTTGATAGGTTCCAGCGATATTCAGAGGCATTTCTTTATTTGCAAATGCTGAACTTAAAAAAAGCAAACCTGTTGTAAGCGTTAAAAACTGATACTTAATTTTCATTTGAATTCCTTTGTTATGGTGAGAGCTGAAGACACTGCAAGCGACTGACCAAGTTTCAAGTAAGCAGCTAAATAAATTTAATTGTTTCTGGCAGGTAAAATTGAATGAAGTATCAATTTTGACGAGTCAAAGAAGTAGACTTTTAACCTTTTTCGCCATCATTCAAGACCAAAGTCTTCATACATATTCTGAACAAGTTTTTTTATGAAAATAAGTCTAGTTACATTTCGGTACAGTTCTAGATCTCAGGCTGAGACATCTCAAGATATCTTGAGATTATGCCGATGTTAAGGGTAGCAGATTTTGTCTATTTGATATGTTGAGTTAACTTGAGGAGAACGTTTGTGACCACACTTTTGCAAAAAATGAATAGATATTTTAAGCATTTGGCGTCGGCTCAAAATCAAAACAGCCCCGGCCTTTTGATAAAAATCGTGTCATCAGGATTTTTTGTACTTTCTTTAAGTTCTTGTATGCCGAAGAACGAACAATTAGATCCTAGTCTGATTTATTCAATCGGTGCAGGATCAGGAACGTCTTCAGATTTTGCAGGTTTAACTTCAGTTGAAACTTTATCAGCGACGAAACTTAAGTTGAATTGGAATAATTCAACTACTTCAGACACTTATGCCTACAATATTTATGACGTCAGTTTAATGTTTTCACCGAAACTGGTTAAGACTGTTAAAGCCCCAGCTGATTCGGTAACTTTAACAAATTTGAACTCGCAGTCGCTTTATGTTTATCGAGTTAGAAAAGTAACGGCAGATCAAAAAGAAGATTCAAATACAAAAGATCTTCCGGGTATTCCTTACGGTGGGGTAATTGACAACACTGTTATTTCGTCAACCTCAGTTAGTGTTAATATTACTGACGCCGGCAATTCGGATGCGGTTCGAATTTATTGTAAAATTGGGATTGCGGCGGTAACAGAAACTCTTGTCAAAGAAGTCACAAATCCAACGTCTACTTCAATTACCTTAACCGATTTAGTTCCGGGCGAAACTTATGTTTGTCGATCAGTTGTCTCAGTGGGTGGATACGAAGACAATAATAAACAAACGACAACGTTCATTCCGCTAGGGCAAG
>JACCDQ011547616.1_pt1 | contig 20474 bp, 17 predicted proteins | sample 7446031 | NCBI WGS metagenome assembly JACCDQ01 (sample SAMN15323442, study PRJNA562643) | freshwater metagenome | isolation source: river surface water | place: USA:Blue River Watershed | collected 2017-08-17
ATGAGTCGCTACTGCTGGCGATCAAAGATCTAGGATTTGAGAATCCGTCAGAAGTGCAAGAAAAAGCGATTCCAGTACTATTGGAACAAAACACAGACTTAGTGGCTTTAGCACAAACAGGTACAGGAAAAACAGCTGCTTTTGGTTTTCCTTTGATTCAAAAAATTGATGCTGAAGATAGAAGTACACAAGCATTAATTTTATCACCAACGCGCGAATTATGCTTACAAATCACCAATGAGATTAAACAATACTCAAAATACGTAAAAGGGTTACACACTGTGGCTGTTTATGGTGGTGCAAGCATTACTGAACAAGCACGAGAAATTAAACGTGGAGCACAAATTATTGTGGCTACCCCGGGTAGAATGCAAGACATGATTAACAGAGGCCTTGTAAACATCAAAAACATTAACTTTTGCGTTCTTGACGAAGCCGATGAGATGTTGAACATGGGTTTTTATGAAGACATCGTATCGATCTTATCTGATACTCCAGATGACAAAAACACTTGGTTATTCTCTGCAACAATGCCTGCTGAGGTAGCACGAATAGCTAAAAAATTTATGGCTGACCCGGCAGAAATTACTGTTGGACACAAAAACTCAGGATCAGCTACTGTATCTCACGAATTTTACTTAGTAAATGCTCGTGACCGATACGAAGCCTTAAAACGTCTAGCCGATGCCAATCCAGATATTTTTTCGGTTGTTTTTTGTAGAACAAAACGCGACACACAAGCTGTGGCTGAAAAATTAATCGAAGATGGTTATAGCGCTGCTGCTTTGCATGGAGATTTATCTCAAGCACAACGTGACGGGGTAATGAAATCATTCAGAGGTCACCAGATCCAAATGCTAGTAGCTACAGACGTAGCGGCTCGTGGAATTGATGTTGACAATGTAACTCACGTAGTAAACTATCAATTACCTGACGAAATTGAAACCTACAACCACCGTTCTGGACGTACTGGACGTGCTGGAAAATTAGGAACCTCTATCGTTATTGTAACGAAAAGTGAATTGCGTAAGATTTCTTCTATTGAAAGAATCATCAAACAAAAATTTGAAGAAAAAACGATTCCATCTGGAATTGAAATTTGCGAAATCCAATTGTTACATTTGGCTAACAAAATCAAAGATACAGAGGTAGATCATGAAATTGACAATTACCTTCCTGCTATTAATGAAGTACTAGAAGGATTATCTAAAGAGGAGTTGATCAAAAAAATGGTATCGGTAGAATTCAATCGATTTATCAACTACTACAAGAAAAACAGAGATCTTTCTACTCAATCTTCTAGTTCCGACAGAAAAGAGCGTGATGGCTCTAACAGAAGTACAAACACAAGTGGTGCAACTCGTTACTTCATTAACATAGGGGCTAGAGATGATTTTGATTGGATGCAATTAAAAGATTTCTTAAAAGAAACATTAGATTTAGGTCGTGATGATGTTTTTAAAGTAGATGTAAAAGAAGGCTTCTCTTTCTTTAACACCGATGCGGAACATACTGATAAAGTAATGGATGTTCTCAACGGATATGACTTAAACGGAAGACGTATCAACGTAGAAATTTCTAAAAATGATGGAGGCGGTAGACGTGACCATAATGGTAGAAATTCTGGCGGAGGATTTGGCGGAAGAAGTAATTCAACACGAAGAGAAGGCGGTTTTAGAGGAGAGCGAAGTTCAGCTCCAAGAGAAGGTGGATTCAGAGGTGAAAGAGGGTCTAGAAGAAGTGATAAAAGAGAAAGCGGTTTCTCAGAAAGAGCTCCTAGACGTTCTGAAAGTTTTGGAGATGCATCAAGACCAAGAAGATCAAGAAGAGATTAACCTCTATTGTTAATTTTCTTATAATTATAGAAAAACTACAAAATATTAACTACTGATTTATTACTTTTAAAGTCTTAAATTAGCTTATGAAATATTTTGTAGTTTTCTTTTTTATACTACTTTCAGCAAATCTTACCGCTCAAGAAGTAGAACCTTCCCAAAAAGTATCGGGAATTATTGTCAATGACAATACAAACCAACCCCTTGCTAATGTTAACATTATAAATCTAAATAAAGTGCGTGGTGCCACTTCGGATGCTAATGGGCGATTTGAAATAAATGTTCAGGTAAACGACACTCTACACTTTACCATTTTAGGTTTTCAACCACTACGAGTTAGAGTAACTAATGACTGGATTAAAAACAAAAGTACCCGAATTCAATTAACTGAAAAAGCGATTGCTTTAGAAGAAGTTATCATTAGACCTTTCAACTTAACTGGTTATCTTGAAGTGGATTCAAAATTAATACCTACTAAGGAAAATTTCCGTTACAGTATTTCGGGTCTAACCCAAGGTTATGAAGCTGGAGAATATTCCCCAAACGCCTTTGGAAGAGTAATGGGCTCTATTTTTAATCCTGCAGATATGCTCTATAATTTCTTTGGGAAAAAGCCAAAAGAACTTAGAAAATTAAAGGAGATGAAAAAAGATGAGACCGTTCGAAAACTTTTAGAATCTAAATACGACAGAGAGACTGTTACCGCACTTCTAGGTATTGACACCAAAGAAATTGCGGAAATTTTACAACGTTGCAATTATTCTGAATCATTCATCCAAACAGCTAACGATTTACAAATTTTAGATGCCATCAGTGGATGTTACGAAGAATATAAAGTATTAAAAAAGAAATAATTAATTTCCTATTATAAAAAAAGCCTCGTTTAATAATCAACGAGGCTTTTTTTAAAATTACTTCACTGGAATATTTCCTAAAATTTCTACTAAAAATTTCCAGAATTTTTGAGCTGAAGTTATACTAGCTCTTTCATCGGGCGAATGGGCTCCATGAATGGTGGGTCCAAACGATATCATATCCATTTCAGGATAATTTGCCCCTAAAATTCCACATTCAAGACCGGCATGACAAGCTACTACTTTTGCCTTTTCATTATTTTGCTTTTCATAAATAGACGTTAGCACCTCTAAAATTTCAGATTTAGCATTTGGTGTCCAACCCGGATAAGAACCAGAAAATTCCACTTCGCAACCCATTAACTCAAAAGCAGAACGCAAAGCATTTGCCATATCCATTTTAGCGGATTCTACAGAAGAACGCGTCAAACATTGAACAGAAAGTTGGCCGTTACCCAATACTACTTTGGCAATATTGTTAGAGGTTTCTACCAAATTATCAAAATCAGCACTCATACGATACACTCCATTATGCGCTGCATACATGGCTCTAACAAAATAAAATTGAGCAATCGAAGGCATTACTTTAGCTGGAACTTTTTCCATTTTATCGAAACTAATTACCAAATTAGGTTCGGTACTTTGCAACTCTGATTTGATTTCATTGACAATTTGTTGCATATCAAACACAAATGCCTCATCATACACTTCAGCAATAATTACTTTTGCCACACTTTCACGCGGAATTGCATTGCGCAAACTACCACCTTCTATTGATGCTATTTGCAATCCAAAATTATCAAAGCCGTCAAACAACAAGCGATTCATAATTTTGTTAGCATTCCCTAAACCTTTATGAATATCCATTCCAGAATGTCCTCCATTTAAACCTTTTACCGTAATGGTGTACCCAACAGAACCTTCTGGAGTTTGTTCTTCGTCGTATTCAGCCGTTGCTGTTACATCAATTCCTCCTGCGCACCCGATATCAATTTCATCATCTTCTTCGGTATCCAAATTCAATAAAATTTGCCCTTGCAAAATGCCTCCTTTTAAGTTCAAAGCGCCCGTCATTCCAGTTTCTTCATCAATTGTAAACAAAGCTTCTATAGCAGGGTGTGGAATGTCTTTACTCTCTAAAATTGCCATAATTGCAGCAACACCTAGGCCGTTGTCTGCCCCTAAAGTAGTGCCTCTGGCACGAACCCAGTCTCCATCTACATACATATCAATACCTTGAGTGTCAAAATCAAAAACAGTATCGCCATTTTTTTGATGCACCATGTCCAAATGTCCTTGAAGGACAACAGGTTTTCTATTTTCCATTCCTGGAGTAGCGGGTTTTCTAATGATTACATTACGAATCTCATCTTCAAAAGTTTCCAATCCTAATTGGTTTCCAAAATTTTTCATAAACTCGATAACACGATCTTCTTTTTTAGAAGGACGTGGTACCGCATTCAAATTGGCAAACTGATTCCAAAGCACCTTAGGCTCTAAATTGCGTATTTCTTGGCTCATTTATAGTAACTGTTTTTAAGTATCAAACAAGCAAAGTTACAAAGTTTAAACTCGTTATGAATTGATATTGTGATTATATTTACATCCTAAAATAGATTTTGTGAAACGCCAATACCTACTTCCTTCTCTTCTACTATTTCAAATCATTTTGATTAAAATATTTGGTTTTTTCCCAAAGGCTGTTGAACAATGGTATAGCAATGGCCTTTATCCAATACTATCTAAATCATTGCGTATCGTATTGGGCAGCATACCATTTTCAGCAGGAGACATTCTATATTTCATCCTTATTGTAGTAGGAATTCGATGGATTTGGAATACCCGGAAATCTTGGAAAACGAATTGGAAAAACAACACCCTTTCCATAGTAAATTGTATTGCTGTATTCTATTTTGTCTTTCATACACTCTGGGGACTGAACTATTATCGTGAACCTCTTTTTGAAAAAATGAAAATTGAAAGAGACTACACCGATGCCGATTTATTAGTTTTTACCCAAAAATTAATTACTAAAACGAATGCTGTTCAATACCAAATTACTTCTAATAAAAATACCAAAATAGTATTTCCTTATTCGCAAGAACAAGTATTCAAAATAAATTTGGATGGCTACAAAACCCTAGCAAACAAATACCCTTTTTTTCAGTATTCTGAATTGAGCACTAAAAAATCTCTTTTCAGCTTACCGTTAACTTATATGGGATTTGGTGGTTATTTGAATCCGTTTACCAATGAAGCTCAGGTCAATTATTTAATGCCAATGTATAATTCGCCCACTACTAGCTGTCACGAAATGGCTCACCAAATGGGGTATGCCAGCGAAAGCGAATGTAATTTTATTGGTTTTATGGCGTCAATTAAAAACGAAAATCTCTATTTTCAATATTCTGGTTACAGTTTTGCTTTACGGTATTGCTTAGCCAACTGGCAAATACGCAACGAAAAAATATATTTCCAATTACTGAAAAAAGTTCACCCAGGAATCATCAAAAATTTTAACGAAAGTGATGCTTTTTGGAAATCCTACGAAACACCAATAGAAACTGGATTTCACCTCTTTTACGATAGCTTCTTAAAATGGAATCAACAAAAAGACGGTATGGAAGGGTATAGTAAATTTGTCAATCTGATGGTGAATTATTACAAAAACAAACCACTTTAATTGAACACAAATTTCACAAATAATCACAAATTCAGTTAGAAAGAATCTAGCCTTAACGGCAACAATAATGTAACAAAATAACACAAACCGCTACTAACCCCAATATGAAATCAGATTTAGAACATTCTTTTGTAAAACAATTGCGGGAGAATCAGAATATAATCCACAAAATTTGTCGATTGTATACTGAGGACGAGGATGCGCACAAAGATTTGTTTCAAGAAATCACGATTCAATTGTGGAAAGCCTATCCCAAATTTAGGGGTGATAGTAAATTTTCTACCTGGGCGTATCGAGTAGCCCTAAATACAGCTATTACTTTATACCGAAAGACAAAACGTTCCATAACTACCGTAGGATATGAAGGTAACCATCATTTTGTCCCTGAAGTCCATTACAACTACGAAGAGGAAGAACAACTCAAATTACTATACAAAGCCGTTTACCAATTGAATGACATAGAAAAAGCCCTCATTTTTATGTATTTAGAAGAGAAAGATTACTCTGAAATTTCAGAGACACTAGGGATTAGCGAAGTCAATGCAAGAGTAAAAATGAACCGAATCAAAGGAAAATTAAAAAAACTATTAAATCCTTAAGGAATATGAAAGAGCTGGATTTATTAAAAAAAGATTGGAAAAAGAACGAGAGTTCTTTTACACAACTAAGCGAAAAAGACATTTATGCTATGATTCACAAAAAATCATCTTCAATTGTGAAGTGGATTTTAATTGTGAGCATATTGGAATTTGTGGTTTTGAATGGGATTGGATTATTTTTAAGTGATGATAACATGAATGCTATTAGCATTAATCATCCTTATTTGGGTATTATTGATAAAATAAATTATATCATAATTGTAAGTTTTATTTTCATTTTTTATAAAAACTACAGAACCATTTCTTCGCTTGATTCATCAAAAAAATTAATTAAAGGAATTTTAAGAACAAGGAAAGTTGTGAGTTATTATATTTTTTGGAATATTATTATAGGAGGAATCGTAGGAGTTTATAGTGGAATCACTGGTTTTAATGATGGTTGGAATGCTGGAAATCAAGCTGACTCTCAACACAAAAAAGTATTAGACGAGAATAACTTTTTTGCTATAGCATTCATAATGATTATAACCATGCTAGGGATATGGTTATTTTATAAACTTCTATATGGAAACTTTCTAAAAAAACTCAAAGACAATTACGAAGAACTTCAAAAAATAGAATCATAAAAAAGAGGCATAAGCCTCTTTTTTTTATACTAACACTCCCATTTCCGTAAAGAATTAAGTCGTTCTTGTTCTTCTAACTCTTCAGCCGAAATTACTTTTAGAAAGGAAGGATGTTGCTCAATGGCATATTCTACTTTTTCTACAATTTCGTCAATAGTGTCTTTTTCATAATCAATTTCTAAAGGTTCTTTGATAATGAAAGATTGCAAAATTCCTTTCTTTTTCATACGAAGTCCTTTTTTATCAAATGATCGTCTGAAACCATCAATTACAATAGGAACCACAATAGGTTTATGTTGTTTAATAATATGTGCTGTTCCTTTTCGTACAGGTTTAAAAGACTTGGTCGTTCCTTGTGGAAACGTAATTACCCAGCCGTCTGCTAAAGCTATTTTAATGTTTTCTGTATCATTAGGATTAACTTCTCTTTTTTCAGTTACATCGACTCCTTTAGATCGCCATGTACGCTCTACCGTAATAGCTCCTACATAAGCCAAAATTCGAGGTAATAGTCCTGCTTGCATTGTTTCTTTGGCAGCAACATAGTACAGATTCATCTTTGGTTGCCACAAATAGCCTACGTTTTTAATCGAATCGGTGCGACCACTCAAACTGGCATTAAACACATGAAACATAGCTACCACATCTGCAAAATAAGTTTGATGATTAGAAATAAACAAAACATTGGTATCTGGTAATTTTTTGATTATCTCTGAACCTTCAATCTGCAATTCATTAAATCCTCTATAACGTCTATGCGTCAAACATCCTAAGATTCGGATGAGCCATTTTTTAATAAACAGGATATGACCAAAAGGATTTCTTTTTAACAATCCCATATATAATGTATCTTTTTAATATTTTCAAGGGAGCAAACATACAAAATTTATTTTTGGGTACAAATGGACGACAAACCGTTTAAGTTTACGAAACAAAAGTCTTTTTAAAAACCTCTTTCAACTCACTTAGTATCATTGCTGTAGCTCCCCAAACAACATGATTTTCAATTTCGAAAGCAGGAACTTTAATTGCATTAGCATACGAGGTAGTAAGTTCTGTTTCAATTACAATTGTATCGCTCAAGAAAGTCGTAATGGGCATCTCAATAATTTCGGCTACTTCCAAAGTATCAGGAATAAAACTGATTTCTTGCTTACAAATACCTAAAAAAGGATACACCATAAAATTACTAGGTGGAATGTATACTTGTGTAAAAGGTTTTATAACTTCTATTTGATTGGGATGTATTCCAACTTCTTCATAGGTTTCTCGAAGGGCAGTTGCAGCAAAATCAAAATCTTCTTGCTCATGCTTACCTCCCGGAAATGCGATTTGCGCTGAATGTACCCCTTCATATGAATTTCGAACAATTAATACTAAATGTGTTTTCCCATTTTTTGGATAACATAACATTAATACTGCAGCATTGCGAGGACTACGAGTTTCTAGAGCAATATTCTTCATACTTTCTAGACGTTCTATGGGTGCCATTTTTGCATGAGCAATTGCTGCCGGTAGGTCTGACGCAATTAATTTTGGAACATAATATAAAAAATCTTGAAAATCCATAATCAACGTCTATTTTTGTAGTAACAAATAATCATAAATATACTATAGAAAAAACAAGTTCACAACTTTCTTTTTCTAAAATAAAATCATGTACAGTAAAGAAGAAACTCAACGATTAAAACAAGAATTCTGGATTAGCTTTGCCGAAAAGTATCCTAGAAAATGGATGTTATACGACACCAAAATAAAAGACTTTTCGTTTAAGTTTTATGCTGATAACAAAAAAGCACAAGTACTTATTGACATTGAACCGAGAAATGAAGAAAAACGCATCGCCTATTTTGAAAAACTAGAAGCACTAAAAAGTATCTTAGAAGAAGAATTTATTGCAGAGCTAGTGTTCGAAAAAAATTACTATTTAGAGAACGGAAAAACCATTAGCCGTATTTGGGTAGAAAAAAATAAAGTGAGTATCAATAATCGTAACCATTGGGATACTATTTTTGATTTTTTCAACGAAAAAATGACTGCTTTAGAATTATTTTATTTTGAATACGATGAGTTTATCAAAGATATTGAAATAGAATAATTAATTAATGTTAAACAAGTTGTATACAATAATTTGATCTCCATAATTAATATACAATTGTTTTCTATTATCCTGCTTTTTTCTAACTATAAGTGATAGAGTACAGTCTAGTCCTTCGTTATTTTTACATGTAAAACTATATACAATATCTGTATCGCTTTCTGAAACAGGTTGGTATTCTATAATTTCAAAAAGCTGAATTATTTGAGAATAAATAACAATTCTATTTTTATTGGTATCCAAAGAAACCATCATTTTTGACAACTCTAAATCGGACCAATCACCCCATTTCCCTTTTTCGTTTTTTTCAAGAACACTAAATCCCGAAGTACTAAACTTGTAGACTTGCGCATAGGATGATTGCTGCCAGATTAGACTAATAGCAAAAAAAAGAAAATATTTAATTATTGTATTCATTCGTACAAATTAAAAAGTCCATTTTGCACTTTCTTTTTGTGCCAATTGGAATTCTGAAATAATCGTTTCAAAAATTTTTCTAACTGATTGAATCTCATGAATCAAACCCGATATTTGACCTATTTCTAGCTCTCCATCATCTAAATCACCCTCAAACATACCTCTTTTTGCTCTAGCTCTCCCTAACAATCCTATTAAATCTTCTTTGGTAGCCCCTTTAGCATACAATTCTTGTACTTCTTGGTAAAATTTATTCTTAATCAATCGAACAGGAGCTAATTCTTTCAAAGTTAATTGAGTATCTCCTTCTCCTGTATTGATGACCTTATTTTTAAAACTCTCATGAGCCGAAGATTCCACCGAAGCTACAAAACGACTCCCCATTTGTACCCCTTCTGCTCCTAAAACCATCGCCGCCAGCATTCCTCTTCCTGTAGCAATTCCCCCCGCAGCAATCAATGGGATTGTGATTTTCTCTTTCACCATCGGAATCAAAGTAAGCGTAGTTGTCTCCTCTCTTCCATTATGTCCACCTGCCTCAAAACCTTCAGCCACAACTGCATCAACGCCTGCTTCTTGTGCTTTCAAAGCAAAAGTTGAACTGCTCACCACATGCACAACAGTCAATCCGTTTTCTTTTAAGTAAGAGGTCCACGTTTTAGGATTCCCTGCCGAAGTAAAAACAATTTTAACCCCTTCTTCTACAATAATTTTAAGAATTTCCTCCACATTAGGATACAACATCGGAACATTTACTCCAAAAGGTTTTGAGGTAGCTTGTTGGCATTTTCGAATGTGTTCTCGAAGAACTTCTGGATACATCGAACCGGCTCCAATCAATCCCAAACCTCCCGAATTACTCACGGCACTCGCTAATTTATAACCACTATTCCAAATCATTCCTCCCTGAATAATTGGGTATTTAATGCCAAAAAGAGTTGTTATCCTATTCATTCTAAACTATTTTTTAATGATTTTTCCAGTTTTAAAAAATTCTCCTGTATCGAATGTATAAAAATAAATCCCTTCTGGCAAATCGGATATAGAAAGTGTAACAAATCGATTCGATATTTCCTGCTCTTTTATTTTTTGTCCCAAGATAGAATACAGAACTAAAGTTCCCTTAGTATTATTTTCTGGCAAAGTAAAATGAATACTATCAGTACTTGGATTGGGGTACACAATCATATCACTTTGTGTTAGCTTTCCATTGGCTAAAGCCAAATTGAAATTAGGAATTCCATAACCAAATTGAATCGTTGGATTGGAATATCGATCAGATGCTGCTTGTACCAATTGTCTTATTTCTTGATTGGTCTTATTAGGAAAAGCTTGCCATAAACTAGCAATCATGCCTGCCATAATTGGCCCTGAAAATGATGTCCCACTGGCGGTTACTATATTCCCATATTCATCCGAAAGTACTGAGGCTACTCCTTGTGCCATCACATTGGGTTTAACTCTACCGTCAAAAGAAGGACCAATCGAACTAAAACTTGCCAACATTTTAGAAGCAGTTACTGCTCCCACCGCAATTACCTCAGTTGCTTCTGCTGGCGCTCCAACATGAGGTTCTGAAGTAGCACCCTCATTTCCTGCCGAAGCCACCACAATCATTCCTCTTGAAAAAGCGATATTAGCACCTTTGGAAATAAAATTAGTGTCGCCCGTCATATCTGAGTACCGATGACTATAATTGGAATTATCGTAGCCAAAATAGCCTAATGAAGTATTGATAACGTCAACCCCTAAACTATCCGCTCTTTCAGCAGCCTCTACCCAAAGAGATTCTTCTACAGGATTTTCAGAGGAGGTATCTTCTGTAACAAACAAATAATACGATGCATCTGGAGCTGTTCCCACCAAAGCATTTTCTTTATAGCCTCCCATACTAGAAAGCACCATTGTTCCGTGATGATTCCCAGAATAAAAATTAGATGAACGATGTACAAAATCGTAACCTCCTAAAATTTTATTTCGATCTCGTAATCGTTGAAAAGGTTGCGCTGTATTGACTCCAGGAAATCCTGCATCCATGACAGCAATTATTTTATCTGAAGCAGTGTAATTTTGTTGGTGCAACAAATGACCATTTAACATTTGAATTTGATTAGCTGATGTCCCGTAAGCAAAATCAATTTGTGTTTCTAATTTGTTATTAACTGACTTAGGTTTAGCAGTACTAGTCAGCTTTGCTGTTGGATTTAACGCCCGATTTGCAAATACAACTTTTTCAACAACAGCTAAATTTTTCAACGCATTAATTGCTGCAACTGTACCCCTAACATGTAACGCATTCAACCATTTGGATTGAGCCATAACTACAATCCCATTAGCTGATTTTATTAGGTTGCTGTACGATAAAGGAATAGGAACATCTTTTGTATCGAGAGCTATATTTTGTCTCGTTCTTCTATCTAAAGCTCTTTGCGAAAGCATTTGTAAAGGAGAATTAAAATACGTTTGTACATCTAGTTTGTCTTTAAAATATACCCAAGCATCTTCTTGCGAAAAAGCTACTGAACTGGTTAGCATAAAGAAAAACAAACACAAAATTCTCATAAACAATCCCTTTATTTTTTTAGATCGAAAGTACAATCAAAAGACAGTAAATTACGTATTCATTACGAAATTACTCCTGAGCCAATTAATTCATCTCCAAGATGCCATGCCACAAATTGTCCTTCGGTAATGGCTGATTGTGGCTCTTCAAAAGCGACATACATCCCTGTTTCAAATTGGTACAATGTAGCTTTTTGTAATGGTTGTCTGTAACGAATGCGCGCCATCACTTCCATTGATTCTCCTTTGGCTAAAGCCAAATCAGTACGTACCCAATGCACTTCCGAATTCGCAATAAACAATGCTTTTCGAAATAAACCAGGGTGTTGACTAGTTAAACCAGTGTATATTATATTGGATTCTACATCAGTTGCTATGATGAATAAGGGATCAGTGGTACCGCCTACATTCAGTCCTTTGCGTTGACCAATAGTAAAATAGTGTGCGCCTTGGTGCTTGCCTACTACTTTACCCATATCAGGAGTGTAGTTAATTTTATTAGCATCAAAAGCCAAACTTTCTTCTAATGAAAGTCCTGCTGGTTTAGCTATTTGGTATACTGGATTATTTTTATCGATTTGAACAATCAATCCTGCTTTAGGTTGTAATTTTTGTTGTAAAAACTCAGGTAAACGGACTTTTCCAATGAAACACAAACCTTGGGAATCTTTCTTTTCGGCAGTGATTAAATCCATTTCTGCTGCAATTTCGCGCACTTCGGGTTTGGTCAAATTTCCAATCGGAAATAAGGCTTTCGCCAATTGCTCTTGTGACAACTGACACAAAAAATACGATTGGTCTTTATTATTGTCAGCCCCAGCTTTTAATTGATATACTGTTTTTCCATCTACCTCAATTTCGCTTTTTTGACAATAGTGACCCGTAGCCACATAATCGGCATCAAGACTTAATGCGATTTTCATAAAAACGTCAAACTTAATTTCGCGATTGCACAACACATCAGGATTTGGAGTTCTCCCTTTTTCGTATTCGTTGAACATATAGTCCACGATTTTTTCTTTGTATTGCTCGCTTAAATCTACTGTTTGAAAAGGAATTCCTAATTTTTCAGCCACTAACAACGCATCGTTACTGTCTTCTAACCACGGACATTCATTAGAAATGGTAACCGAGTCATCGTGCCAATTTTTCATAAAAAGGCCAATCACTTCATACCCTTGCTGTTGCAACAAATACGCCGCAACACTCGAATCTACACCTCCGGAAAGTCCAACAACTACACGTTTCATTTCTACTATATTAGGATTAAATGGGTCACAAAGTTACAAAACATTTAGCTGAATTTGGCTTTGCCAATATCTTAATTCTTTTTAGGATTTTTTGATTTCGGAGTTAAATCTTCACTCGATTTTTTAACTAATTTCCCATTTTCCAAAACTTCCCAAGTCCCTGTTTTTAACCCCTTGGTGAATAGTCCTTTTGAAACAACAACTCCGCTTTCGCTTCTAAAAATAGCTAACCCATCGTATTCATTATTTTTAAAATACGATTCTTCAATGATAATTCCATTTTCAGTATATTTTTTATAAACTCCTTCCTTTAAATTATTTACATAATTGATTTGTTCAGCCATCTTTCCGTTTGGAAAATATACGGTCCTTAATCCGTCTAACTTTCCATTTTTATAGTTTTCGGAGGTCATTACAGTTGGGGAAGCATAATGGTAATATTTCCACATTCCTTCAAATACTTTATTCACGACTTTACCTTCGCTAACCTTATTTTTATTTTGGTCATAAAAAATTGTGTAGGCTGAATTGTCTTTTGGATTAAATTCACGCGTGGCAATCACATCTCCTTTTTGAGTATCATCAAAAAATTGGAACAGACCAATTTCTTTTCCGTGCTCAAAAGTCCCTTGGTAACGCGGTCTTTTTGACTCTTCATAAACCCCTTTCCAAAGACCGTGTTTTAAGCCTTTAGTATCTAGTTTATTGGTTTCAGTTTGTGCGTGTACAAAACTAAAAAGCATAGTAAACAAAAACAGTATTACATTTCTCATATTTTAAATTTATATAGTAACGAATCGTTTTACAAAAAATTATTGCTGCAAAAAAAATCTCGAAATGCATCGAGATTTTTTTAAACTTATTTTTTATTTTTTTGTGCTTTTTGAGCCTCCGCTTGTTGCATCGCCTCTTGTAATTTCTGTTGGAACTTACTTGGTTTTTTAGGCTCTTTTAATTTGTTCTCTTGAATTTGAGCATGTATTTTATCGCTATTGATAAAATACTTTTTAATTACAATCATAATTCCAATTGTAATTAAGTTAGAGATGAAGTTATACAAACTCAATCCAGCTCCATAACTATTAAAGAAAAACAACATCATTAATGGCGAAACATAAATCATGATTTTCATCATTTGTGCCATATCTGGCATACCTTCTTGTTGAGGCGCAGCCATTTGTTGGTCTCCAGATGTCATTTTCATATAAAAGAAAATTGCAATCGCAGCTAATACAGGAAACAAACTAATATGATCCCCGTACAACGGAATATGAAAGGGTAATTTAACTACCTCATCAAACGAAGATAAATCATCTGCCCAAAGGAAACTCTTTTGTCTTAATTCAAATGCTGATGGAAAAAACTGGAATGACGCATACATAAACGGCAACTGAATCAAAGCTGGAATACAACCCGCCATAGGATTTACTCCCGCTTTGTTGTATAACTTCATTGTTTCTTGTTGTTTCTTCATTGGATCTTTTTTGAATTTTTCACCCAATTCAGCAATTTCAGGACGCAATACTTTCATTTTTGCTTGAGACAAAAACGATTTAAAAGTAATTGGCGACATAGCAATTTTAATCAAAATTGTAAATACAATAATGGCTATTCCATACGCGATATAAGAACTCAAGAATCCAAATAACGGAATAAAAATAAATTTATTAATCCATCCAAAAATACCCCAACCTAGTGAAATAATTTTCTCTAAATTCTTATCGTATTTATGTAATGTTTTGTAATCTGTTGGTCCTAAATACCAATTCATTTTATAATCCAATTCGCCATTAGTAAAAGTCAACGGAATTTCAGCTGTAAACTGTTTAGTAAAAACAGTGTCAACAGCTTCATCATTTACTAAATTATTGGATACTAATTTAGATGTTGCAAAAGGTTTATCTGTCAATAAAATGGTAGAGAAAAAGTGTTGTTTAAACGCTACAAAACTAGCATTCTCGGCATTTTCTTCCTTATTTTCACCTTGTCCAACATAATCAATCTTTCCGTCTTGGTGTTCAAAATATACTTCCGTATATCTGTTTTCATACGAAATACTTTTCTCGTTTCTATAGGTTTTCATACTCCATTCTAAATCCAATGGCTTTGCAGTATTTAACACTTTATTCAATCCTTGAGAACGCACATCAAAACCAATCATATAATCGTTTGGTTTCAAAATGTATTTGTATTCCAAATACTCATTTGCCCCAGCTTTCAATTTCATAGAAAGAACTTGATCATCACCTACTTTAGACAAACTCGGCTCAAAATACAAGTCCTTGGTATTCAAGGCTCTGTTATCTCTTGTTTTTAAAATGACATTTAAATTAGCATTATTGTTTTTAATTAATTCTACTAACTGACCCGAACCTTTTTTGAATTTTTCGTATTTCTTTAAAACTGCTTCTACAATAAAACCTCCTTTATTAGCAATTGTTAATTTTACTACCTCATTTTCAATTGTAGTAAAATTAGCTTTTGCAGAAGGTAATGTTGCTGCATAAGCAAAACTCCCTAAGGTTTTTTGTAACTGTACAAGTTGTGTAGAGTCACCTGATGTAGCAACCGCTTTTTCAATTGTTTTTTGAGCAAGTTCCTGAGCTTTTGCAGCTTTTGCAGCCAATTCCTTTTTCGCTTTTTCAGCGGCAATTACTTTAGGATCAGGCTGATTTTGATACATAATCCAAATCAAGATTCCGAAAATCAATACAAAACCAATGATTGAATTGAGGTCTAATTTTCTTTCTTCCATTATACTTTTTAAAATTGTTCTATTTAAGAAACGGGGTTTTTATATAATTATTTTTTTCTTTGTTTTACTGCTGCTGCCACAAAATTCACAAAAATAGGATGCGGATTCGCCACCGTACTTTTGTATTCTGGATGGTATTGCACTCCAATGAAAAATGGATGATCTTCAATTTCTACAATCTCTACTAAACCTGTTTGAGGATTTGTTCCAGATGCCAATAAACCTGCTTTTTGCAATTGGTCTAAATAGGCACTATTGTATTCATAACGATGACGGTGACGCTCTGATATAGACGTCGTTCCGTAAATTTTGTGAGCCAAAGTACCTGGTTTAATATCACAACTCCAAGCTCCTAAACGCATTGTTCCTCCTTTGTCAGTAACGGTTTTTTGTTCTTCCATCAAATTCACAACAGGATTTGAGGTTTTCTCATTCATCTCAGTCGAATTCGCATCTGAAAGCCCTAATACATTCCTTGAATATTCAATTACGGACATTTGCATTCCTAAACAAATTCCAAAAAATGGAATTTTATTTTCACGCACATAACGCACCGTTTCAATTTTTCCTTCAATTCCTCTCTCGCCAAAACCAGGTGCTACTAAAACAGCATCCAATCCGGCTAATTTTTCATTGACATTTGATTTATCGATATGTTCTGAGTGGATTGAAATCACATTTACTTTAGTTTCATTGGCTGCACCTGCATGAATGAAAGCTTCCAAAATAGATTTGTAACAATCCTGCATTTCTACATATTTCCCAACCAAACCAATATTTACAGTGTGTTTTGGACTTTTTAAACGCTTTAAAAACGTATTCCAGTTTTTTAAATCGGGTGCTGCTTTTTTAGGTAAGTCTAATTTTTTCAAAGCTACTACATCCAATCCTTCTTCTAACATCAAATTAGGCACTTCGTAAATGGTTGAAGCATCAATAGATTGAATCACTGCTTCTCTTTTCACATTACAAAACAAAGCCAATTTATTGCGAATTTCATCTGAAATCTCGTGTTCTGTTCTACAAACTAAAATATCGGCTTTTATACCGCTTTCCATCAAGGTTTTTACCGAGTGTTGCGTTGGTTTTGTTTTCAATTCTCCAGCTGCAGCCAAATAAGGCACCAACGTCAGATGAACTACAATTCCGTTATTTTCTCCTAATTCCCAAACTAATTGACGCACAGATTCAATGTAAGGCAACGACTCAATATCACCCACAGTACCTCCAATTTCAGTAATGACAATGTCATAATCACCTGATTTCCCAAGCAACTGCATTCTGTCTTTAATTTCATTAGTGATATGAGGAACTACCTGAACTGTTTTTCCTAGAAACTCTCCTCTACGCTCCTTTTCAATTACCGAAAGATAAATTCTTCCAGTCGTTACATTATTAGCTTGAGAAGTCGGAACGTTTAAGAAACGCTCGTAATGTCCTAAATCCAAATCCGTTTCAGCACCATCATCGGTTACGTAACATTCTCCGTGTTCGTAAGGATTTAACGTTCCTGGATCGACATTGATATAAGGATCGAACTTTTGGATAGTTGTTCTGTAACCTCTTGCCTGTAATAATTTTGCCAAAGATGCCGCAATAATCCCCTTCCCTAAAGAAGAAGTTACTCCACCTGTAACAAAAATATATTTCGTTTGATTCATTGTTTAGTTTGTATTGTAGTTGTGTAAAAAACGTCGCAAAAATACGATTATTAATGGATAATTGATATAGGATAATTGATAATTTCTAATTAGCTTACTTTTGGATATTCTTTTTTAATATTTCGAATTAAATCTTCTAATCCATTTAATTTTAATTCATAAATCAGTTGTAATTGTTGCCCTAATTCGCCTTTTGGAAAGCCTTTATTATTGTACCAAACCACATAATATTCTGGCAAATCAATTAAATACCAGCCTTCGTATTTTCCAAAAGGCATTTTAGTGTGTGCCAATTTGATTAATTGTTTTTTATCGGCATCCATAAAAGTTTATTTAGCAACCTTTACCGTCAAATCGGTATCATAATACAAAATATAAACTCCTTTGTTCGCAAAGCCTCCAGTCTCATTTTTGAAATAATCAAATTTACTTTCCACTTGTTCCGTAACCTGGTTCAAAACGCTTTCTGCATAACTAGCGGATTGAGACAAGCGCATCAATGTATCAAACGTCACATCAAATCCACGAGTAGCAAAAGTATTAGGCGTTACTTTGTTTTTTAATTTATAATTCTTTTCGAAAATTGTAGCTTCCAAACTATTATTTTCTCTCGTCATCGAAGGATACAGTAATTTTAGTTTGAGTAAATTGGCAAACTCTATTTCATCTGTATCCAAAGTCTCATTAGGTTCCAAAATCACTAACTGGACGTTATAAAAAGGCTTCACACTTAACAAAGCTGTAATTGTAGTTTTAATCATACTGGTATTAGCAGTCTCCAAAATCACATAATTCATTTTATTTTTGACTAATAATGCTTTTAAACTCAAAACATTTAAGGCTCCCGTAGGATCCAATCCTGCAAAACGAACGTCTTTTTGATTTTCTATAATATATTTTTTAACCGACACCTTCTTTTTATCGACCACAGCAATCATATTTCCGTTTTTTGAACGCATAAAATCAAAAACAGCAGACCGAATTATGGTGTTAGCCGTAATGGTTTGAAATAAATTAGGATACGATTTCCCAACTTCTTTTGACAAAGGAGAAATTACCGCTACCTGATTTGCAGACAGTAACTCGGCTGTTTTCTCTACATTCGTTTGATAAAAAGGCCCTATCACTGCCGAAAATTCATCTAACTTATTCTGTTTGATTAGGTTCGCGACAGTAGAATTATTCTTAGTTTCTTCTGAATCGAATACACTCACATCTACCGTAATTCCTAATTGTTTCGCCGAATCTATCGCCATCAACGCGCCTGAATAAAAATCCAGAGTCATATTCAGGAATTTATCTTTTTTTAATCGGTCTACAAGCTTAGTAACCGTATCATTTTGCACTTTTGCTAAGTTAAACGGCAATAGTAAAGCCAACTTTTTAGTTTGATTTACTAAAGGTTTTTCTAACTGTAATGTGCTACTTTGATTCTGAGTTGTAGTAGTTTCTTGCGCACCAATTATATTGGTAAACAAAAACGAAACAATCAATATTTTGAAAAAATGGTTCATTTTATTTTATTTTAAAACAATTCCTTTATAACAATCGAACGGTATCAAATTTATGACAAAATCTGATACCGTTTCAATTAAATATTTCCGATTAAGCGAGTTTATTCCCACTCAATTGTGGCAGGTGGTTTTGAACTAATATCATACACCACTCTGTTCACTCCTTTTACTTTATTAATAATTTCGTTCGAAATTTTCATCAAGAATTCATACGGTAAATGTACCCAATCAGCCGTCATTCCATCCGTGGATTCAACAGCACGAAGTGCTACTACTTTTTCGTATGTACGTTCGTCTCCCATTACCCCTACGCTATTTACAGGTAATAGAATTGCTCCTGCTTGCCATACTTTATCATACAATCCCCAAGATTTCAACCCTTCAATAAAAACAGCATCAACATCTTGTAAAATTTGTACTTTTTCAGGAGTAATATCTCCTAAGATACGAATAGACAATCCAGGTCCTGGAAAAGGATGCCTTCCTAGCAATTCGGGATCTATTCCTAATGTAGCTCCTACTCTACGCACCTCATCTTTGAAAAGCATACGCAAAGGTTCTACAATTTGTAATTTCATATAATCTGGCAAACCACCTACATTATGGTGTGACTTAATTGTAGCCGAAGGTCCTTTCACTGAAACCGACTCAATTACATCTGGATAAATAGTTCCTTGAGCTAACCATTTCACGTCTTCAATCAAATGGGATTCATCATCAAACACTTCAACAAATACACGACCAATAATTTTACGTTTCGTTTCTGGATCACTCACTCCAGCCAATTCTGACAAGAATCGATCTCCAGCATCTACTCCTTTTACATTCAATCCCATTCCTTTGTATTGATTCAATACATTTTGGAATTCATTTTTACGAAGCAATCCATTATTAACAAAAATACAGTATAAGTTTTTGCCAATAGCTTGGTTCAATAACACTGCAGCAACAGTTGAATCTACTCCTCCTGATAGTCCTAAAACTACTTTATCATCTTGTAATTTTTCTTTAAGTTCAGCTACCATATCCGTAACAAAAGCATTAGGAGTAAAGTTTTGAGGTACTTCAGCGATGTTAACCAAAAAGTTTTCTAACATTTTAGTTCCTTCTGTCGAATGGAAAACTTCTGGATGGTATTGAATGGCATACGTAGTTTCGCCTTCTATTCTATAAGCTGCAAATTCTACATCGTGAGTACTCGCTAATTTAACACCATTAGTAGGTAATGCTTTGATACTATCACTATGACTCATCCACACTTGGCTGTTTGGAGAAATCCCTTTAAAGAAAACCTCATCATCTTTTATGAAAGACAAATTAGCTCTTCCGTATTCTCTTGTATTCGAAGCCGCTACCTCTCCACCACTAAAGTGTGCCAAGTATTGTGCTCCGTAACAAACCGCAAGCATAGGTAACTTACCTCTGATTTGCGATAAATCAGGATGTGGCGCATCTTCTGAACGAACAGAAAATGGACTACCACCTAAAATTACGGCTTTGTATGGTGATAAATCTGTTGGAAAATTGTTGTAAGGAAAAATTTCGCAGAATATATTTAATTCGCGAACTCTACGCGCAATAAGCTGTGTGTATTGCGACCCGAAATCTAAAATAAGTACG
>JACCDQ010701591.1_pt1 | contig 20471 bp, 16 predicted proteins | sample 7446031 | NCBI WGS metagenome assembly JACCDQ01 (sample SAMN15323442, study PRJNA562643) | freshwater metagenome | isolation source: river surface water | place: USA:Blue River Watershed | collected 2017-08-17
ATCCAGCTGCGCCCCATGCGCCTGTTGAACCTTGGATTTCAACTGTTACGCTGTATTGGGTTCCGTAGTACAATACCATACCTGTTGCTTCTGATAAGGCAAACCAACGGTCAGGAGAAGTCACTTGATAACTTGTCTGGCTGCCACTTGGCGTAATCGTAAAGCGATATGCCGAAGCATTTGGAACGTTCGTAGCACTGATACCTGAACTCATGGAATTCAAGGTGTTGTTGCATGATGCATTGGACAAAGTAACAACTGGAATGGCTGTCACCAAACCTGAAGCATCTGTTGTAACCGTGCCACAAGTGCCCGTCACCACACATCTGTATACACTGTTACTAGATGGCGAAGGGTTATAAAAGCTAGCTATACCTGCAGGTGCAGCAATATCCGTCCAAGTTGACCCTGAATTGGTAGAAACCTGCCATTGAAACTGTAAATTGGTACCTGTGGCGTTGACAACTAAATTTGCGCCCGACAATACACTCTGTGTTGAAGCGCTCGGCTGTTGGGTAATTGCGGTAACAGTGTTCATATCAACTGCTGTTGGTGAACTTGCGGAACTTGCACAACCATTAACGGTAGAAATAACGGTGTATGCACCGGATTCTGATGTCGTTAAAGTTGTAGCTGTTGATCCTGACAATGCTGTGCCGTTTTTGTACCATTGGTTGCCAGAAGTAGCACTTGAGGTTAACGTCACCTCTTCACCAGGGCATAAACTAGTGGTTGAGCCTGCGGAGATACTTGGCGTGCTTGGAATGGCATTCACAACAATTGCGCCCGAGGCATTTGAAGTTGCTGTACCGCAAGCCCCTGTTACCACACAATAATAGTATTTTGTGCTAGCAGTGGCAGAAGACGGCGTGTAGATAGCACTCGTGGCACCGGAAATGAGTGAACCGCCAACATTACTTGATGAAGCGCTGCTGTACCATTGGTAGCTGAGTGCATCACCTGTAGCAGAAACAGAGAGCTGACTGAGTGTAGCTGATTGACAAACTGTTTGAGCGTTTAAGGTCTCCGCTGTAATTGAAGGAGCTAAGCAAGCAACGGTGTAGGAATAGTTTGCCCCGTCGTTGTTCAACCAATTAAAGGCATAGTAATCGGCATTTGATCCGTCTGCCAGTACACCTGTCCCCGACGTATTAAAAAGACTTCCAGATGAGAAGAGGTAATAGGAAACAGTGGTTCCGCTCAAAAAACCTGGAATACTCGCAGTTGCTGTTGTTCCTGTAACCGTCATGGGTACGACAATAGAACTTGACCAACCATTTGTCGTGTAGCGCAAATAAACACCTTGACCAGTTGCGAGTGGACCGCTCAATGTTGCCGAAATCGATTTGGTTTGATTTGTGTATATCGTTTCATTTGAGTTAGCCAAACTTGAAATCGTGCGCTCCGGGCCTTGAATTCTAAAATAAACGAACTTCTGATTTGGAAAATCTCCACCTGGCGTCTTGAAAATATAACGGTCGGTTGTATTTGGACAATTGATGTAAAAAGCACCATTCCAACATTGGGTGAGGTTGTAGGAAATTCCAGAAGAGTTCCAAGCTTGGTCTGCACACCCAAATGGACCATATTGGTCATTATTTCCGTTCCATGCCCTAACTAATCTAAAATATTGGTCTCCGGTGCCATTCGGATAAACTGTTAGAATCCTCGTATTCTGGATACTGTTTGAAAAATATTTAATTGAAGACCAATCCACTTGGCTGCCCTGAGACGGGCTAAATCCAGCACCAATAATCCCATTTTGACCCAACACCAGCAAAGGCCCAAAAAACGCAAGTAAAAGTAATTTTTTCATCATAGTTTTGAGTTTCGGTTTATGTACTTAGTGTCTAGAAAACACTATGTTAACAGGGCTAAAATAACTAAAGCCAATTTCAAAAACAAAGAAAATGAAAAAAAGTTTTTGGCTAGCCCTACCCCAACTCCAACTCCTCATTCCACACCACGATTTTCACGCGGCGGTCTTGCGGGTGGCGGACTTCCATCAGAACGGAGTCTATTTGAAGGTGGGCTACAAGGGCGATTTTGATGCGGAGGTTTTTGAGGAAGGTTTCGCGGCGTTTTTTGAGGGCGTCGTAGGAGAGGCCGTCTTCGTTCATGTAGGTGTGGACGGCTGAGAGCTCCAGCTGGCTTTGTTTTTGGAGTTCTTGGAGGAAGCGCCATTCGGTTGCGTCGAAATCTTTTTCTTGGAGTTTGTTGCTATTGGGTAAAAAGCGGATGGGCTTCCAGGAGCGCTTGGAATAGAACCAGAGGCCTAAAATGAAGAGCGGCAAGAGCAAGGAGGCGTAGAAGAGGTCTTGGTAGGATAACAATTTATACCAAGAGGCTTTAATGTACATTTTATCGACCTGAAGGGGCCTGCCCAAAACTTTGGCTTTTTGCTTTACCCTGAGTTCAAAACCCAAGCTGTTGCTGCCGTCTATGGCCATCAAGACCCATTTGCGGTCTTTGCTCACGAGCCACTTTCTGACAGAGAAATAAAAGGGTTGTTTGTAGCGCCGCACGCGGTTCCTTTTGGCGTCGAGCTCCCAAACCTCATCGCCGCTATTGATCAAATAAGAACCAATTGGGGTGGTCTGGTTGGTGTTGGCAAGGGCAGTGCGCCAGGTGGGCGTGAGATCGCCGAGGAGTGTCCAGCGTTTTTGACGGATGCTGTAGCGCCAAATTTCTGGAATAAAATTAAGTTTCTGGGGGTGGTCTTCGGTATGGCCCCCGATAAGATAGATTTGGCTTTTTTCGCGCACAATAAACGATCCTTGGCGCGGACTTGGCCTTTGCTTGCTGTATTCATCAACCTCTAGCCATTCTCCTATAGAAGGCAAAAAACTCGTATGGACATTCTTGGTTTCAAAAAACCCGTAACCGCCAAACATATATGGCTTGCCCTTGAATACGTAGGCAACCGCACCAAACTGATTGCGGTGCGCAAAACTGTGGTCTATGCGCTGCAGACGCCCTTTATAGAGCTCTAGCACAATGCCACAGCCATTATGAATCAAATAAACGCGCGCTTTGCTCACCGGGAGCATGTAATATTCGTTGGAAAGCTCCTCGAAAGACAAATTTGCATCCAGTATATACTGATGCTTCTCCCATTTTTGCGCTTTGAGCTGATAGGTGTAGTAGGTATTGGAGTCGGCAAGCACCACATAGCTATTTGCATAGCGGTTATAGGCCATGAGTGCCTTTTCAGACACAATTGGCGCTGAGAACAAGGCATTTGCAATAAAACTAAAGAGAAGAGCGACTAATAAACGGAAACGCATGCGCTAATTTAGTGAATTATTTAGGTTCTTGCCTACTTCTTCAGGTACTGTTCCAATAAAAAACGGGTAGATGTGTCGTGTCCAGACACCTGCTTTTGTTCAATTTCAGCAAGAATGCTACTAGCTAAAACTTTGCCGAGCTCCACGCCCCATTGGTCGTAACTATAGATATTCCAAATCACACCCTGCACAAACAGTTTGTGTTCGTAGAGCGCCACCAAAGCACCTAAACTGGCTGGGGTGAGGCGGTCGATGAGCAGTGTGTTGGTTGGCTTGTTGCCTTCAAATACCTTGAACGGATTTTCATCAGTCTTGCCAACTAAAAGTGCCTCGGTTTGGGCAAAGAAATTCGACATGAGTTTGTCGTGGTGGTCTGTATTGCCGTGCAAAGCATGCTTGAAACCAATGAAATCGGTCGGGATGAGTTTGGTGCCCTGATGAATGAGCTGAAAAAACGCATGCTGCGAGTTGGTGCCGGGTTCTCCCCAAATGATGGTTCCGGTTTGGTAATCCACCGGCTTGCCATCGCGGCCCACGCGCTTGCCGTTGCTCTCCATGATGCCCTGCTGCAAGTAGGGTGCTAACTTAGAAAGATATTGGGTGTAGGGAATCAGCGCCTCGCTCTGAGCCCCATAAAAATTATTGTACCACACACTCAAGAGCGCCAAGATCACGGGCATGTTTTGCTCAAAAGGCGCGGTCCTGAAATGGGTGTCCATAGCTGCAGCACCATCCAAAAGTGCATCAAAATGCGCAGGCCCAACAGCCAAACTGATAGACAAGCCTACCGCACTCCACAAAGAAAAGCGGCCGCCCACCCAATCCCACATCGGGAAAATATTTTCGGCAGCAATGCCAAACTCACGCACCTTTTGCAAGTTAGTCGAAACCGCCACAAAATGGGCTGCAACGTCTGCTTCAGTTGCCGCTTGCAAGAACCAAGTTCGAATGGTCTGTGCATTGCTCAGGGTTTCTTGCGTGGTAAACGTTTTGGAAACGATCACAAAAAGGGTCGTCTCCGGGTTCAAGCCCTTCAGCACCTCTTGCACGTGGTCGCCATCTACGTTAGACACAAAATGCACCTTCAAATGGTTCTGATAATACTTCAAGGCTTCTACCACCATGGCGGGTCCCAAATCTGAACCGCCAATCCCGATATTCACCACATCGGTAAACGCCTTGCCCGTAAAACCTTTACGCTCGCCACTAATTACCTCGGTGGTAAAAGCCTTGATTTTTTCCTTTACCTGCTCAATTTCTGGCATGATATCCACACCACCAACCATCAAGGGGCTAGTTTCTTTTGAGCGCAAAGCCGTATGTAGCACCGCCCTGCCCTCCGTCTGATTGATCAAGTCCCCACCAAAATATTGCGCAATGGCATCTTGCAAACCCACTTCTCTGGCCAACTCCTGCAAAAGCGCCATGGTCTCGGCACTGATGCGGTTCTTGGAGTAGTCCAGTAAGAAATCATCGACTTGCAAATGAAACTTTTCAGCTCTTTGCGCATCAGCCGCAAAAAGGTCTTGCATGCGCACGTTTTTCGTTTGCTCGAAATGCTGTTGTAACTTTTGCCAAGCGGCAGTTTGGGTGGGGTTGATGGATTGTAGGGGCATGTGGTAATTGAATTATTGTTGTTGAACTATATTTGGTAGTACCGAAATGGCGTATAAGGGCAAAACTTTAATTGCGTCAAATTGGCTGAAATTTTCTAAGGATAAACGAAGGCCTAACGGAGATTTTTTTTCTTGCATGAACAAATGCATACTCTGCATAGCACCTTTTGTTCCTGCCTTTACCTCAATTGGAATAATGTTATCGTGGTGGCTTATAACGTAGTCAACCTCTGCTTGACTATTCTTTGCTTCCCGGTGCCAATAATAAAGACCTGTATTTTCATAACAAGACTTGAGCTTGATCAGCTCCAAGCCAACATATAACTCTGCAATATGACCTTTATTGACCACATCGGCATCATCTTTCAAGAGCAAAGATGCCAGATCTAGGCCTAGTATGCGTTGGTAAATTCCTGTGTCAAAAAGAAGTAATTTACTCTTTTTAGGATTGACTTCAGCGCCCAAAGGAATTCCGTTACTAGAAGAATGTAGCACCGGATAGACCAAACCTGCCATTTGCAAGAATTCCAAAATTTGTTTAACTGCAGTAATGCGCAAAGAACCATCAGCCTCGCTATACTTGAACTTATTTCCAATTTGTTGTACTACACTATCAAAAACTGCTTTGATGCTGGCTGGCGGCAATTGTTTTTTATACTTGACGAAATCTGCCTGAATCGAAAGTACTAAATCGTCTAAAACGCGCTGTACTTCTAATAAATCTCCTGTAGAAATATAGGTTTCTAGCGCCTGTGGCATTCCTCCAATTATCAGAAATTTCTTGAGGTAAAGTTTCAATTTTTCATGAAAAATGAGCGCCAATGGTTGCGTTGGCGTTGCCCGCTGAAGCAATTGAATCAGCGGTTTTTCATTTAATGCACCTAGAAATTCAACAAAGGAAAACGGATATACAAACATAGACCGCACTCTTCCTACCCCAAATGAGGGCAGCTCAGCAAGGGCAAATTCCAACAATGAACCTGCAGCAATGACATGAAGATTCGGTTTTTTCTCATAAAAGTAACGCAGTATGGAAATTGCGGGAATGCTCGCTTGAATTTCATCTAAAAACAATAAGGTCTTTCCTTCTACAATAGGTGTCTGGGTGAGAATTGAAAGTTGTTCAAGAAGGCTATCTAGATCTGTGGCTTGATTAAATAAAATTTGATACGGTGTTTGTTCATCAAAATTGATTTCAATAAAAAACTCAAAAGTCTTGGAAAGATGCCTCACTGCAGTAGATTTTCCTACTTGCCTTGCACCCCGAATCAGGAGCGGCTTTCGCTTAGCTGATTCCTTCCAAGTCAATAATTCCGCATCAATACTCCTTTCTAAATACATATTTATTACGATTCTCCTGAGGCTAAAAATTCAAATTTACAAAAAACAAAACCAATAACAGCCCTCATTTTGCATTTTTCCAAACCAATAAACGGTGTATTTTGACAAAAAACCAAACCGAAAGAAGAAAAATAACTTTCGAATTATCAATATAAAAATCCAAAATGCCACAAAGGCACTACCTGAAGATAGCCGCGTTCGATATCGTCTTTGACTACCACGCCTTTTGGGGCTTGCAGGATTTGTTTGAGGCCTTTTGACTTACCGCCTACCTCAAAATCATAGCCCGCTATGGTAAAATCTGCAAAATTAGAACTGCGCACCTCGTGTAAGACCCGCGTTTGATTCAAGAAGAACGTTTCACGGATATTGCCCATGTTTGCATTTTCCGAGGCCAACGCAAAGCAAAGATTGGGGTTGTCTAGGTAAACTTTATCTATTTTGGCCAGCCCTCTGATACCCGCTGTTTGGCTGCGCAACTGAGCAATCATGCCTGCCTCTTCTATATATAATAGGTAATCGGCAATATTGTTGCGACTCACGAAGAGCAAATCTGCAATTTTACTCATATTGGGTTTGAAGGGGACACTTTGCGCTACAATTGCGAGCAATTGTTTGAGCTTACGGCCCGTTGACACATTCATTTGGGCAAAACTTGGAATATCAACCTCTAGCGTTTGACCCACAACTTGTTTGAGCCGTTGATCAAAATCAGCTTCAAGTGCAAACGGATAATACCCGTTTTGAAGATAGCGCCCAAAGGCAGATAAAGGCGCATCTAGGCCACTAAAATTAACTTGCTGAGCCAAAATTTCTTCTAATTCATAAACAGGAAATTGCTGCCCTTCAAATAAGTGCAAGTACTCTCGAAACGATAAACCTTGCATGGGATACAGCACTGCTCTTCGACTCAAATCCGCAGATCCTTTTTTTAGGTCGAGCACTGACGAACCCGTAAAAATGACTTGTAATTCTGGATGGTAGTCGTGCATTAGCTTCAATTCTACGGACCAATCCGGATATTTATGGATTTCATCAATGACCAAATGACGCCCGCCAGCCTTTACAAACTGCTCAGCCAGATCCGTTAGCCGATGCCTAGCAAAATAGAAATCTTCTGCCGTGACATACAAGGATTTTTGTCGGTCCAAATGCAGCCGCATATGCTGCAGAACCAGGGTGGTTTTCCCCACCCCTCTTGGGCCGGTAAGCCCGATCAGCCTATTTTGCCAATTGATATTTGCAGCGGCATAGCGCACAAAGCGCGTATCTACCTTACTTATCAAGTGATCTGAAACTTTAAATAGTGCTTCCATAGCTTGCATTTGCGTACAAAGTTACGCATTTTGCACTCCCACAGTGCAAATTAATATGAAAAATGCACTTTAAGGGTGCATTTTTCATATTATTTACTAAAAACCAAACAGAAAGAAGAATATTGCTTTTAGAACTTCCCCATTGACTTCCCCAGTAATCCATGTTTTGCAATCCAACCTATTGCTATCAAATAATTCGCATTGTGCAAAATTAAGACGTTTTACTGTGCAGATTTAAGGTTTTTTGTTGTGCAGATTTGAGATTATTTACAAGAAGAACTTCGTATTTACATTTGTTGTATTAGCCTCAACTGATCAAATGGTAGCACCATAATATTTGGGGTGCGTCTCTCTATTGCTTGACCAGCATATACCACATAACCGCCTTCAGTACCTGTTATTTTATTCCAATAATTTAAACCCTTAAAATAGGCGGATGTAACGGTTTGCCCGGATTTCACCTCAATAGGTACCAGTTCTCCTGCTTGATCTGATACGATATCTACTTCATTCCCCGCACTATCCCTCCAAAAATAAAGCTTTGGTATCTTTGCCTGGTTTAACCTTTGTTTCATCATTTCTACGAGTATCAAATTCTCGAACAAAGCCCCTTTGAATGGGCTAAGCTCAACTTGTTGTTCCGTTTCTATTCCTAACAATGCAGCAGCAATACCGGTGTCATAAAAATACAATTTGGGCATTTTTATAACCCGTTTATTAAAATTTTGATGATACGGGGCGAACCGAAAAGCTATAAATGTACTTTCCAGAATACCTACCCAAGTGTGAATCGTTTTTGCATCAACACCTACCTCAACGGCGAGATTTTGCATATTCAGTAATTGACCGACCCTACCAGCACAAAGGCGTAAAAATCGCTCGAAGGTTATTAAATTGGATATATTTTTAATTAAGCGCACATCGCGTTCAATATACGTCCGGATATAATTCGCATACCAAGTTTGCGGATCAACTGCGGAGGTGTGTATACTTGGGTAAGCCCCTTTGAGTATAATTTCATTACAGGAAAACTTATTATTCTTTAGCTCATCTAAACTCAATGGCAATAAAGATAAATATGCCACGCGCCCTGCTAAGGATTGAGAGATACTCTCCTGCAATAAAAAATTATTAGACCCTGTGATAATAAACAAACCGTTTTCCGATGACTCATCTAAAATCTGTTGCAAATAGGAGAAAAGTTCTGGAACTCTTTGTGCCTCATCAAATATGGCACCACTTGGATAATTCGAAAGAAAGCCCCTGGGATCCTCAATAGCAAACATCCGCGTATCCGGATTTTCAAAATTCACATAAATCTTATCTGGGAAGACCAACCTTGCTAGCGTGGTTTTCCCTGATTGCCGCGGTCCAATAATGGCCACAGCCTTAAACTGTTGGGCTAAAGTTTCAAGAATAGGCTGTGCGGAACGCTGAATCATTTTACAAATATATGCAATTCCGGAATCCAATTCCCGATTTACACACTTTTTAATGTATTACAACAAAAAATGCACCCTCACAGTGCATTTTCAATATTCTAAACAAGAAGATAGGTCTTAACTACCTCCCAAAATCATCCTGCACCCGCACGATATCATCCTCATCAGAAGGGTGGCTCGCATCGGTATGCTGCCAAATCTCAGCAATAATAGCTTGCGCATCTAAACCCACCAAGCGGTGGCGTTCACCTTGCGCCAAGCGAATGGTCTGGCCCACCACATAAGTACGCAACTCCCCTTCTTGGTCGTTATCCGAACGCACCACCCCAACAGTACCCTGCACTACCTTCCAAATCTCGGCGCGACGGTTGTGGTACTGCCAAGACAAACGCTGCTGCGGCGCCACAATCAATAGCTTCGGGCTCAGCTTACCCCCAATGGTGAGGGTCTGAACGTCTAGGCCATCAAAAAAGGTATCGGCAAAAGACTGTGCTTGGGTTTCGTCGATGACGTAAAAACCTCCCCAAGGACGGGTGAGGTCAGAGGAGATGATGTTGAAGGGTTGGAGGAGTTCGGTTGGTGTTTGCATAGGAACTAAAAATCACGTTTCGGCACGCCTCTAAAAAAGAGGCCCACCACATCAATTTGAGGTAACAAAACCACTAGTGCGGTGGCAATGAGTAATTTGAGGTCCAAAATGAAAGATTGTTTAGACTGGTACCATTCTTCGAGTTTGCCTTTAAAAGGATACAACTCGTTTTCATAAAAGGCCCAGGCGTCTTCGCCGTTTTCTTTCTTTTTGGCAATGAGTTCTTCTTCGTCGCGGAATACCACAGACCCAATGCCCGTAAGGCCCGGTTTGACATTATAAATCACTTTTTGAACAGACTCAGGGTAGGCAGCAAAACTAATGGGCATAACAGGTCTGGGGCCCACAAAACTCATGTGGCCCAACCAAATATTCAAGAGCTGCGGCAACTCATTGATTTTACTCTTGCGCAAAAATGGCCCCATTGGGGTAAAACGCGGGTCCTTTTTGGAGGTAAAGATGCCGCCCGCCATATTGGGGCTGTCTTTGAGCATGGTGGCAAACTTCAGGATATGAAAATGTTTGTTCTTGAAGCCAACGCGTTCTTGTTTGTAAAAGATATAACCCTCTCCAGAAAACTTAAGCCCAATGAAGACCGGAATGAGGATCGGGCTCAAAACCAGCAGGCAAATGGTGCTCAATAAGAGGTCAAAAAACCTTTTGATGATTGAATACATATTACATTTTTTGGTCTAAGTTCTTCCCCGTTTCGATATGTTCAAAATCGGGAATATGACGTTTCATGACCGCTACAATTTGTTCTTTGTCATAGCGCTCTTGTGCCAATAAAGTTTTGAGTTCGTCAATAGCCACTTGCAATTCTACCTTTGGCAAACAGCGGGCATTGGTAATGACGCCCAAACTTTCGTGGCGCTGCATATCGAGCTCGTCTTGCTCGGTGTAGAACTCTTCATAGAGTTTTTCACCAGAGGTGTCAGAATTGAAAAAATAAACCGGATACGGCGCGTTGTCGTCTAAATTTGTTGTAGCCGCACGTGCTTCGTCGTCTGAATTGCATAGCAAGATTTGACGGCCAGCAGCAGCAAAAAAGTCTAAGGTAATTTGCTTGAAAAATACTTGTTCGTCTTCGGCTAATTTCGGGAAGTAAATTTCGCCACTTTGCCCAAGCATACAGGCGAGCATACAAATTTGGCCACTTTCTTCTGGCGATACAAAAAAGCGCTTGACATCTGCCGGGCAAGAAATTGCTTGGCGCTTAAACAAGCGTTGAATATAGCCATCTAAGAGCGAACCGTTAGAAAACGCCACATTGGCAAAACGTGCGGTGGTAATGTGCAGCTCTTTGCTGTAAGCCATAATGACTTCTTCCATTAGCTTTTTAGAGCCCCCCATGACGTTTACAGGGTTGGCCGCTTTGTCTGTGGAGACACAAAAGAAGTGCTCTGGTTTGTGCTCACACAAGAAATCTAGGAATTCTTGGGCCTTGAAGACGTTGTTGTCTAACATGGCTTCTATGGAGTAATGATCCTTCTCGCTGCGCACGTGCTTGTGTGCAGCAAAGTTGGCCACAATCTCAAAGGGGCCTTGCTCCAAAAACATTTTTTTGAAAACCGGCTCCCCAAAGTTCATGGGGTAAGTAATGTATTCAGAAGGAACGTATTGCCCAGGGGTGCTGCGCAAATCTCGGGTAAGTTCGGTAAGGCCATTTTCATTGGTATCCACAACCACCAACTTTCGGGGCTCAAAACGCAAAATTGCTTTGATATACGACGACCCAATGGTACCCGCGCCACCAATCACCAAAACCGCCTTGTCTTTGATTTTAGCAGCTAATTCAGTTTGATTGCGCTGGATGTCTACTTCAAACATGCTCTGCGTGCGCTTGGTCACATGCGTTGAAATGAAATGAGGAATGTCTATGAAATTCATGATTACAATTTGTGGAATTTGGATTCGAAATATTTATATGATAGATGTGAGAGAACGAAAGTTAGGGAAATCGCACTGCAATAGATTAAGAAGTTCAACCAAAAAACAGGAAAATAATTTTCCAAATTAATCAATTTAACAGCCATCAGTAACGGGGTTATAATGATCATATGATACATATATATTCCGAAAGAAATCTTACCTAAATAATTGATAAGGCGATTTTTAATATTAAACATAGGTTTAAACGCTAAAGCATATATTATTCCAGTCGTAAGTAAAAGATGAGTCGAATGAAACAAAAATTTATTCAAAAACATAAACCAATTAGTACTAAAATCTAGTACGAACCAACTGAGTAATATAAATTTAATCCAGAAAAAATTTTGTTGAAGTTTATTTTCTAAAGCTGCCAAAATTCCGCCGCCGATAAAATAAAAATAGTAATTTTTGAAATAATAAAATTGGGGAAAAGCCAAAAGAAGGAATAACAGTAGAACGAATAACGACCCAAGCAAATATTTATACTTTAAACGGAAAAGCATCAATAATAATGGGAAGATTAAATAAAATTGTTCCTCAATTCCAATTGACCAAGTTACATTAAGTATTCCACCTACTTTGTACAGTTCGTTAAAGACGTTTGGAATGAAAAATAAATAGGAAATAAAGAAATAAAACTTATTGTAGGTAGTTTCAAAAGGAATTCCGATGATTGGTAAGATAACCCAATACAGCAAACATCCTATTCCTATTACTAAAAAATATACTGGCCAAATCCTTAAAATTCTGCGCATATAAAAACCAAAAATATCAATGCTTTGTTTATTTCTTATTTCATAAATTAAACCGCGAATAATTAGAAAGCCAGAAAGCGAAAAAAAATAATAAACCGCTAAAACACCTTTCTTTGATATTTCTAAATCACTATCTAATTTCAATCCTAGATTTTGAGCTGTAATTGGAAGATGATAAATTAAAACCATCAATGACAACACGAATCTTAAAACAAATAAATTTGGTAACTTATGCATTGTAAAATTCTTGAATGGCGGCAATTACTTGATCTTGCTCTTCTTTGGTAATACCCGCAGAACTCGGAATGCTGATGCATGTATTGTAAATCTCCGCGCTCTGATTGCTGTTTTGAATATAAAGCTTTTCCTTGAACATATCCAACTGATTCATGGGCATCCAGAAAGGTCTGGACTGAATACCGTTGTCATTGAGGTAAGTCAATAGCTCACGCATTCGACTCGTTTTAAACGTAAACAACCAACAATTGGCCTCCACATCTGCTGCGACTTCCTGAAATTGGATATCCCCTAACCCAGCTAATTTTACGCGGTAATAGGCATCCATATTTCTTTTGCGCTTCAACAAGTCGGGGAATTGCTCCATTTGCGCCACACCAATTGCCGCGAGTACATTCACCAAACGGTAATTGTAGCCAATCTCATCATGGATGTATTCCATAGCCGACACTTTGGCTTGTGTGGTGAGGTGCTTGGCGCGTATGGCAAGTGCTTCGTCATTCGTAACAATAACCCCGCCGCCACCAGTTGAAATGATTTTATTGCCATTAAAGCTAAATACGCCAATATGCCCAAAAGAACCAGCATGTTTGCCCTTGTAATAAGATCCTAGGGCTTCTGTGCTGTCTTCAATAATGGCTAAATGGTATTTATCTGAAATTGCCAATAATTGGTCCATATTGCCCATATTGCCCAACACATGCACGGGCATGATGGCCTTAATGGGTTTATTGGTGCGTTTAGAAATACAAAGCAGTTTTCCATCTAATTCTATCATGCTTGTATTTTCTTCCAACCAAGCTTCTAATAAATTGAGATCCATCTGCCATGACCCTGGCTCAACATCTACTAATATAGGCTCAGCACCAGAATAAGAAATCGCATTAAGGGTTGCGATAAAAGTGATGTTCGGCGCCAAAACATGGTCACCGCCTCCGATGCCTAATAATACTTGCGCAATATGTAATCCTGCGGTGCCGTTCATGCAAGCCACGCCATATTTAGCTCCTGCGAATTTTGCTACATCTTGCTCAAAGCGATTGACATATTCGCCGGCAGAAGAAATCCAGCCAGTATCCAAGCAATCTTTAACATATTGCCATTCATTGCCTGCAAGGTGGGGTACGGAAAGTGGAATCATAGTTCTTTTATTTCTGATTTAAAGTATGTTAATGTGAGTTCTTTGGGCAATTCAGGTAAATCTTTGAAAAGTTTGAAAGCAATTTTGCGGTCATTGAAAACCACACTATACAAAGTGGCCGTCAATAAGAGAAAATCAATAAAAAAAGATTGTTTGGAAGCATACCAACATTCTACTTTCCCCTTGAAAGGAAAAATGTGTTCCCGGTAAAATGCTTTTGGGTCACCGCCATTTTCTTTACACAGACTAACTAATTTTTCTTCATCCCTAAAAACCAATGAGCCAATGCCCGTAATTCCCGGTCTGAGTGTAAGGATTGTTTGGCTCACTGCAGGGTCGTAGCGGGTAATTCCTATAGAAGTAAGTGGTCGGGGACCAACAAAAGACATTTGTCCTACAAATACATTCCAAAGTTGTGGCAGCTCATTGAGTTTGGTAAGCCTTAACCATTTCCCAACTTTTGTAATTCTGGGGTCATTTCGCACCGTTAGCATTCCGTTACCAAGGGTAGGACTATCTTTGAGCATAGTGGCAAACTTCAGGATGCCAAATTTTTTACCGTGCTTACCAATTCGCTCTTGGCGGTAGAAAATTTGGTGTTCGTCGCTTAACAATAAGAGTACACTAACCGTTACAAAAATAGGTAACAATATGATGATCCCAATGGAAGCGATAAGTGAGTCAAGTATTCTTTTCAAGATTTTATAAATCATTACTCAGTAGTAAAAATATTACTTATCTCTTTGATGCTTTTACCTGGCACACCAACTACCAATTGACCATTATCGATATGCTTAGTAATTACAGAACCAGCACCGATAGTATTGCCATTGCCAATTGTTATACCCGGTATGGTAGCGCTATTTACACCCATCATGTTTCCATTCCCAAGGGTTGTATTGCCTGACAACGCCACCTGCGGGCTAATGAAATTATAAGTCCCTAATATAGTATCATGTGCAATCGTTGCTCTTGAGTTGATGATATTGAAATCACCCACCTCTGCAAATGGTCCTACTGATGCGTTGTGTGAAATCAAGACGCCACGCCCTATCTTTGCCGTACTTGCAATCAAGGCTGTTGGGTGAACAAACGTAAAAAACGTAGCTCCTTTTTTTTCAAAAGACTCAGAAAGCGCCTTCTTATATGGTAAATTACCGAAGCAAAACATATATTCCGCACCGTCAATTACCTGATGGTCCTCGGCGGTTCCGAGATACGGCTCTTCATATTGATACTTGACATAGTTGTCTTTATCTACATCGAGAAAACCAAGTACCTCTATTATTTCTTCTGGCTTAACCCGATTGTGAAAACGGATGTATTCTCTGACTTCTGCGGCATTTCCGCCCGCACCGATGAGGATGACTTTTTTCATGGTTTTAAAAATTGGTTATAAGTTGAATCCATTATTGATAAACATAAATTTAAATCGAATTTAAGTGCGGTGTTACGAGCATTCAGTTTTAATGTGCTCATTAATTCTTGGTTAGTTGAAATTTCTTCAACGAGTTGGATAAAGTAATTTAAATCTCCTTGAGGATATAAAAAACCATTTGCAGACGGGACAACCACTTCTTTATGCCCCCGATCCATACTCGCAATCACGGGAATACCACTCAATAATTCTTCAATCAAATTTAAACCTAATCCTTCTTGCTTACTTGTCGAAATTCCAAGATCTGAGATGGCATAATATTCATGAATATTTGAGATAAAACCTAATTGAATAATATTTTTTGACAAGTTCTTTTGACTTATAGTATCCTTGATTTTATCGAAATCTTTACCCCTACCTGCTAATAGTAATTTTATATCAGGATTCAATTGAACTAATTTTTGCATGGCACTAACAAGAAAATCATGATTTTTTCTAGGGATGTACTCCGCAGCATAAATCAAAACAAAATCTTTAGGTGCTAGCCCTAACTTCGATCTGATATTTAATTTTTCTTCGTCTTGTAATGGATTAAATCTACTGATGTCGACACCAATACCGTTCACCTTGATCACCTTTTTTTGGAAGAACTTCTTTTCTGCCAATAAATAATCCTCATCATTAATCGTAATCAATAAATCAGTTGCGAATGACAATAACCACTCAATAGGAAAATAAAGCAGCCAATTTTTTATTGGTCCGCCTTTAAAAAAATGAAAACCATGTGCGGTGTATATTACTTTTGGTCTTTTATAAGATAAAAGTGCTGCAATCCTCGCAACAACTGATCCCATTGCAGTATGGCAATGAATAAATCTATATTCACCTGATTTTAATATCTTCCAAAGCGCATAAATAGCGCTGATATTATTCACAGAAAAAGGAGATCTCGAAATTGGAATCTCAAAGTTTCTAGACGGTAATTGTGTTGCAAATTGAATCTCATTTGCTGCAGCATCGACTTCAACTCCATTTTTTTGAAGCATTTCGATATAAGGAATATGAAAAGCCCTTAAATGCTTAAATGTTGAGGCAATAAAAATGACTTTATCTGTTTTCATTTAGAAAAAAGCTATAAAATTGATTTCTTTTCAAGTCCAATTCAGATTGCTGAAATTCTTTTGACTTCTCAAAATTTATAAGCGCCCAAGCTGCCCCTTGCTCATCATTGAAATTGGTAATCAAGCGAAGTAAATCATTCAAATTATGAGGCTCATAAACACAATCTTTAGGTAATAACTCGGGAATCCCAGCAATATTGGTCCCTATAACTGGCATACCAACACTCATTGCTTCTATTACTGCACGTGGCAAGCCTTCTTGCCTAGAGGGCTGCACATACAAATCTGCTTTTTCTAATAATCTAAATATTTCATCGTGTTTTACAGAACCAACAATCTTTATATTATGAAGTTTCTTTTGATCTATGATCATCTGAAGTCTTTTAGGACTTCCTTGCCCTACTATCCAATATTCAAACTTATGCTGATCTAACCTACTCAATACTTCTATTACATCCGCTTGGCCTTTATAGGGCACATCAATAGCTGCAACAGTGATCAAAATAATTTTTTGATTGATTCTATTCTCAAATTTTTCAAGTCGCTTCAATAACTTCCGCTTATCAATAGGTTGTAACATGACATCAGAACAACCAAGCGAATGGCCAGAAGTAGGATACCTACTTTGTAAAAATAATTCCGTCACATAAATGACATATGGGGCATTTTTGATGAGCTTCCGATAGGACCAATATTTCGGGTATGCAAGTATTTTACCCCGCCAATCGTAGTTCCAAAGCGCATCAAAGACGCAGGCTACAACTTCAATAATAAAGGGTTTTCCATATTGAAGTGCAAAGCGATGTGCCAATACGGCATTCGCGCTTGGCATTCTTAAAATGATCATATCTGAAGTTTGGACAGCTTGTTCAATAATTACTTCAGCCGATTTCTTTTTCCAAAGAGATTGAAGTGACTTAAAATCTGGCACTTCAACTACATTTAACTTGGGGTGGTCAAGTAAAGAAAATGTTTTGCCTAATTCAGGACTGATTTTCTTTACGCGCATCAAAAAAGTTATTTCAGCCCCAAGATAAAGATATCTATCGACTAGCGCGTTTGTATAATGGACGCCATAGTATGCATTATCCACGTTATTTTGGAGCAAGGGTCCATCATGAACAAATAAAATCTTACTTTGATTCAACATATTTCCTTGAGTAGCATATTAAAATTATGATTTGCGCGAAAATTACTTTCAATGAAAGTTTCGTCTACAATTCTTGGTAATTCATTTGATAAGGCTTTAAAAAGAAGCGCTTTAAATTTGTTTATATCATGTGGATTTGCCAAATACTTGTGGTGGCTGAAAGGCAAACATTCTTTGATGCTTGGAATATCGGAAGCAATCACGGGTAAGCCAACAGCTATTGCCTCAATTAAAGCATTAGGTTGCCCTTCTGAAAATGAAGGGAAAACAAATAAATCAAAACAATTTAATACCTCAACCATATTTGACTGAAAGCCCAAAGAAACGATATTGTTGTGTTTATTTTCTAAAAGAAATGAGTACTTATCAGTGTTTTCGCCAACTAATACAAATAACACTTTACAATCAAACTGACTACTAGTAGCGATATCAAACAACAATTGTACATTTTTTACTGGGTCTTTTCTACCTGCATGACCAATAATAAAAGCATCTGGATCTAATCCGTATTTTAATCGCAACTCTCGTGTATGATTTAATTTCCTGAATTCTTCTAGTTCTATACCATTGTATATTACTTTGAATCTCAAATCGGCTCCCCTATTTGGATAAAAGAAATCTAAGGCAGCAAATGAATTACTTAAAATATTGGTCGCAAAAGCATCAACAAGCTTGTTTAAAATATGATTAACAATATTTCGAATGAAATTTGGTTTGAAGTGGTTTTTACCTTGTCTGTAGAAAGTAATTCTTTTCGGGGTACCCACAAGCTTGGATACAAGCATTGTTGCTCCAGCAAAATTTGCATTGAAATCTAAAATTACATCAACTTTAACTTGCTTTAAGAATCGACCAAACCAAACTAATTTCAATGGACTAATGTAGCCAAGAGATTTGTAATGCAATTCGTTAGTTGCTAATTCAAATTGAGCGTGTAGAAGCCCTTTCTCCTTATTTCTAACAAGAACAATTGCTTCTATTTCTAATTTGCTAAAATTCAAGAATCGCAAAAGATAATTTTCTATACCTCCGGGATCTGTCGAAGGAATGATGAAAAGAACGCGGGTTTTAGTCAAATTTCTTACCATTAGCTATTAAGTCTCCTAATTCAACTGAGGTCATAAATTCTACATCAGGATATTTTTGTAGAATTCTCTGAATTAAAGATTTCAATTGTGTTAACCCCTTACTTCTATTTTTTTCATCAATAAACCCTATGTAATTCACACGGTGTGTACTTATTACTGCAGGTTTTTTCCATCTAAAAGCTATTTCAATCTCGTTCAAACAGCTATCGACCCAATTTCTATTTTCAAAACTTGATGGTTCAAAAAAACAATTTCTAGTGATGTAGATTTGTCCAAGCGCATTCTTTTTACCTATGTATCGGTAGTTTTTCTTGTATATTCCCTCCCCCATTGGTTCTAATTGCTTTTTCGCAGTATTTATATATTTTACGCCACCGTCAAAAAGTGCACTTTCAAGTTGGTTATTAAATGGTCCGTTTGTGGGCACAAAATACTTTGCCTTGAATTGATAAAAATCTTCAAACATGGCCAAACCTTCTTTAATTACCGTACGGAGATAGTGAATTTCTTGGATATTATCCAAATCAAATGCTGCTTGTACATCTTTCAATTTTTCATTTTCAAACCCTCTAGAAATTCCAGTCACTCCTTGACTAAATGCCAATTGAAATGAGCGGTTTCCTTCCTTCAAGTAATTCATCCATCTTGTAACGTTCAAATGCTCTCTACCGTGAAAAATAGGATAAATGAGTTTTTCGAGTATACCATTATGAATTAAACCTTCGACTTGAGAATGACATGGGTATCTTTCTAATGTCTTGGTAAATGACTCAACGTGATACTTTTGAAAATGATCTTCTCTTATCTTGTCAAAATCTGGATTACCAACAATTGCGACATTGGTAAAAATAGGTGTTCTTCCCAAGCTATTTTTTTGGCTACTCAAAACATCAAACAAGGCAGATACATCAGTATCACTCTCTAGTGCATCAAATGAATTATAATGACATTGTTTAACCGGAAGTCCTTTTTTATGCAAGGCTTCTAAGGCTTCTTTTGAAGACATTCTGATACTTCCCCAATCATCGGATTCGAAAACAACGATTTTTCTATTGGTTCGCCATCCGGGAATGTTTGACAGCTCTTTAGTTATTTGACTCTTTATCACTGTATTTCACGGGTAATTTCATTACTAAATAGGAATTCAACATCTGGCCATTGTTGTACAACTGACTGCAGTAGGGATTGAAATTCAATTAAATTTTCATCACGATTTTTCTCTGATAAGCCACCAACAAAATTGATGCGATGCGAAGAGATTACTGCAGGTTTTTTAAGAAAAAAAGCCATCGCAATTTCTTTTAGGGTTTGATCAACTTTGGTTCCTTGTTCACTGGGCTCAAAACGGCAATTTCTTACTAAATGTGTTAATCCTGAAGAATCTCTTCCAAATTTTCTACGAAACTTTACGAGCGAGTCGTTAACTGTGGAAGGGGAAAGTAAATATTTCATTCCTTGAAGCACCTCAATACCTTGACTTGATAGAAATCCAACTAGATGCGAAGGAAATATATAGTTGTTCGGTATAAATGACCTTGATCGAAATCCAAAAATTTCCTCAAACAGATTTAATCCTGTTGCAATAGAATTTTTTACATAGACGTCATCGTTGGAATGATAAGTCGCTTGAACACTTTTAGACATTTCTGGAAAAATATCTTTACTAAGCCCCCAAAGTCCATAATCAAAAGCGTCTTTAAAATCTTTATTTGTGGTCAATAATTGAAGCCAGAATGGCACATTAACATGCTCTTTTCCATGGAATTGCGGTTTAAAAATCCCGATGTCTGCTCCTTCCAAAGCAATATCAATTACTTTTGAACTAGGTGTAAGACTTTGAAACGTTTTCGTGATCGGCTCTGAAAAATAAGTAGTAAAGTTTTCTTGCTTGATTTTCTCAAAATCTGGATTACTAACTACAAAATTTGCCGTGAGTTTTGGGGATTCCCCTTTAGCATTTTTAACTTTGGATAGTACTTCTAATAAATTAGCCAAGTCTTGATTTGATTCTAATGTATCAAATTTGCAATAAGCACTATGGTTTACAGGGATTCCTAAATCTAAAAGACTTTTGTAAG
>JACCDQ010865973.1_pt1 | contig 20468 bp, 13 predicted proteins | sample 7446031 | NCBI WGS metagenome assembly JACCDQ01 (sample SAMN15323442, study PRJNA562643) | freshwater metagenome | isolation source: river surface water | place: USA:Blue River Watershed | collected 2017-08-17
AAAGGCGACAAAGGCGAGACCGGCGCGGCGGGTCCCCAAGGCGCGCAGGGCGTCCAAGGCCTTCAAGGTGCGTCGGGTGTGACCGGTCTCGACGCACTCCCGATCTTCCAGAACAAGCCCGCTGCGGTGGCAGCTGGCCTTGCCGTCGGAAAATTCTGGATTCCGGCGACCAGCGGTCAGGTTTACCGCCTGATGGATCACGACCTTGCCGGCAACAGCGGCAATTGATTCCCCCCGGATTCGTCTGACCCCATCTCATTCAACCGACCGGCCGCACCCCGTGTGCGGCCGGTTTTTTTGTTTTCCACGGTCCGGATTCGCTCCCGCTCCGGCCCCCAGGCGCGTTTCCCTGAATCCTCCGACCTCGGACCCCGAAACGCGCGGCTACCAAAGTCCTTCTCGAAGCTCATGGCCCGCCCGATCCGCGCCCGGGCGCAAAGCGATGCTCCCTCCGCTCCGACGCCTGGGCCCGCTGGCGGGCGGCTGCCTGAATCGGCCGATCCGCTCGCGATGAGCGCGGCCGGCGTCGTGTCCCGCCCGATCGATGCGCGACGCGGCACCGTTGACCTCCGCGCCGGCGCCCGAATACAAACCGACCCTCGGCCCCGGCCGACGTCCCCGTAGCTCAACTGGATAGAGCAGCGGTTTCCTAAACCGCCTATCCCGGTTCAAGTCCGGGCGGGGGCACCAGCGCGGCAAGTGGACTTTTCGACGCAAACCCGGTGAGCGCACGGGCCGGTTCACTCAGAACCGGACGGTGGTCGAAATCAGGATCTCGCGCGGCTCGGTGAGGACGAAGCGGTCGAGCGTGAGGCCGTCGGTCTTGTGGCGGCGCACCTCGATCTCGTGATCGTCGAGCAGATTGCGGACGTTGAGCTGGAAGCTCGCGCGCCCGTTGCGACCGAAGAGCGCCCCGCGCACCTGATAGCGGAGCATGCCGTCGAAGCGCAGGCTGGCGTCGCCGTATTTGACGCCGCCGTTGAAGCCGACGCCGGTGTTGGCGCCCGAGCCCTGCGGCGGCAACCCGGGCTGGGTCGAGATGCGGCCGGCGACGATCGGGCTCAGGTAGCGACCGCCGAACCCGACGGACCAGCCTTTGAACACCGCATCCTTGAAGGCGTAGTTGGCGAAGAAATTGGCCTTGTGCTTGCGGTTCCCATACGCGCCCTCGAAGTCCAGCCGCCGGCCGTCGAGGTCGGAGCGATGGGTGGCCACCAGCGCGGCCAAGGTCTGGCCCTGCGTGCCGCGGGCGTTCGCCACGTCGACCGTCGGGTTGGCCTTGATGATGTCGGCGATGAGCAGATCCAGCTGGTCGGCCTGCAGGGTCGTGCGTTTGTAGACGTTGGCGCGCTCCTGCAGGTTGTAGGAGTAGTTCACGATGAAGCGCAGGCCCTCGCCGACATTGGCGGTGACGCGGAATTCGTAGCCCTTGTTCGCGTTGTCCAACGAGTCGGCGTTGGCCAGCGAAGTCGGGCGGAGCTCGGAGTATTTCCCCATCTGATCGGCGGTGTAGAGCCGGTCGGCGGTGCGGCCGTCGCCGTTGGGGTCGTCGAGGATGGAGAGAATCTGGTCGTAGCGCGGGCTGAAGGCGTTGTTGACGCCCATCGCCCCGGTCTGGTCGGTGACCTCGGTCGTGAAGTAGCTCGCGCGGGCCACGATGCGATCGTCGCGCAGACTGACCATCAGACCCGCGTCAAACCCGCTGCCCTTCGGGGCGGGCGGCACTCCGCCGTCCGGACCGACGCGCTGCGAAAAATCGGGCAGCCCGAGGTTGCGCGAGCGATTCGCGAAGACCGAGAGCCAGCGGACCGGATGCACGACGATGCCCGCCGTCGTCGTGCTGCCGGAAAACTCGTAGGTCGATTTCGGCGAATTCGAGTTGAACAACTGGGTGCCCGCCGTGCCCGCCCAGATGCCCGACGTGTCGCGCACCGGCGTGGATCGCGTCTGGGTGAGGTCGTCGCGCCGGTATCCGAGCGTCGTGACGATGCGGCGCTGCCACCAGGCGCTCTGCACGGCAAACATCCCGCTTTCGATCGTGCGCTTGCTCTTGGTGCCGCCCTGCTGGATCCAGCCGTTGGATACGGGGGCCGCCCGACCGGGGATGTTCACGGTGAGCGTGCCGGGATTGAGCGGATCGGGCAGCCGCTGCGAATCGGAATCACCCAACGCGACGTAGGCCCGGCGCCAGACCGCATTGTTGTCGTTGGTCGGCTCGTTGTTGAACGGCGCGCCGAGCCAAACCTCGCGTTCGGTGAAGTTGACCGTGTCCTCGACCTGGTGCTGGACCATGCCGGCCATGCGGTGATGGCCCAGGCGGCCCGCGTTGAGTTCGTAGGCGAGCGTGCCCCGGACGTTGTCGCTGGCGGTGCGGCCCACCCGGCGCAGCCACGCCGTTTCGAGGTAGGTGCCGCCGGCATTGGGATTGATCAGGTTGCCGGCGGAGTCGGCGGCCGGGCGAAAGCCGGAGAAGGACTGGACGTTGGCCGGATTGCGCAGCAGCCCGTTGGGGTCGCCGCGGATCGTGACGTTGTCGCCGCCGACGTCGTAATTGGTCCAGGTTCCGAGTTCGTGGTAATACCCCACCTCGCCGACGAGCGCGGTCGTGAACCGGTGTTCGGCGATCGCGGTGAAGTTCTCGAAACCGTGGAGCGTCCGCCCCCCGGGGCCGGCGGCGTTGGCGGTATAGGGCACCCGCGCCGGATCGTTGAGGATCGCCGAGGCGAACGCGCCGTCGGAGTTCGTCGACCACGCGTTGTTGGCATTGAGCACGAAGTTCTGGTTTTCGACGTAGACGAGGCGATTGGCGGTCAGCGGGCGGGTGTAGCCGGCGGCGGTTTGCGCGGCGGTCAGGGCGGCGGTCGCGGTGCTCGCCACGGTGGTGCTGCCGGTGCGCCACCATTGCGTGACACCGTCGAGGACGGGGTAATTGCGGCCGAGGGTGCCGCGGACGGTGCCCTTTTCGGCGTCGAGCCGCACTTCGGTCCGGTCGAACGGGCGCAGGGTCAGGGCCAACGTCGCGGCCCGGCGGGTGGAGGCGAGGTAGTCGCGCCAACTGCCCTTGTGATCGTAGAGCGCGTTCAGGCGCGCGGCGAACTTGCGCGGCACCAGCGGCACGTTGAGATCCACAGTGGCGCGGCCGCGGTCCTCGGTCCCGGTCTGGAGCTGGGTCTCGAAAAACGCCGGGCCGAACTGGGCGCGTTTGGGCGAGTTGTTGATGATGCCGCCGGCGGACCCGATGCCGAAGAGGACGGAATTCGGGCCGCGCGAATCATCGAGCCGCTCGGTGCTGTAGAAATCCGTGCCGAGGCGGGTCTCGAAGTAATTGCGCGTGCTGTTGCCGAGGATGCCGCGGGAACGGAAATTGAAGGAATTACCCGCGGCGGTCTGCGTGATGCCGTTGTTCACCCGCAGGGTGTCGCCGTCGTCGGTCTGGCTGTTGTTCGCGTAGGCCATCGCCTGTTCCAGGTTGGTCGCGCCGATGTCGGTCAGGAATTCCTTCGTGAAGACATCGATGATGGCCGGCGTGTCCTTCAGCGAGGAGTTGAGGCGGCTGCCGGCGAGGGAATTGGTGGCGACATAGCCGACGTCGCTGCTGGTGCTGACTTCAAACGGGGACAGCACGACGGCTTCCTCGGGTCGGGCGGGCGTTTGGGCGGCGGTCGACGTCGCCTGGGCGAGCGCGGGCGGGGCGGAAAGTCCGAGGACCAGCAAGCCGGCGACGAGATACGAGGCAGTTCCGGGGTGGGGCATTCCAATAACAATGGGGTCGGCGTTTGCCGGCAGGCGAGCCAAAGTCCTGCCGTCGGGGTTAACCACGCGGCCGCGGCGCGACCCTCCGCAGGCGCGCGGCAGCCCGCCGGACCGCCGCGGTCTCGGGTGCGCGTTTCGCCCGACCGGTCGCCCCTCGCGGCGCGTGGGTTCAGAATGAATACGTCGTCGTGAACCGCACCTCGCGCGGGGCCACCAGATCGTAGCGGCTGTAAGCCACTCCGCGTCCGCCCGGCAGCATGAAGCCGTCCGGCGCCGCGTCGGAGGTCGAGAGCCGCACCGGGATGAGATCGGTCTGGTCGAAGAGATTCGAAACGTTCACCTGGAAGCGCACCCGGCCGGGCAGCCGGGGCACCTTCGTGGCGTAGGCCATCATCAGATCGGCCGCCGCGATCACCCGGCCCGTGATCTCGCGGCCCGCGGCGTCGGAGCCGATCACGTTCGCGCTGCGCCAGCGCCAGCCGCCGCCGATCGTGAAACCGTTCAGCCGGCCGCTCTTGAAGTCGTAGGCGGTGAAGAGGCTCACTTTGTGCGGCCGCACGCCCCAGCGCTTCTCCTGCAGCTCCTTCTCGTCGTTGAGTGCGTCCACCAGATTGAAAATCTCCTGCGCGACCGTCGTGCCGGCGGTGTCGGTGGTCAGCGTCGAAAGGTTCGCCCCCGGCGCCATCGCCCCGAGTTCGATCCATTTGGCGACCGCGCCGCCGCCCGCGAATGCCGCCGGATCCACGACGTAGCGCCCGTTCGCATCCTGCCGCACGCCCTGCACCAGCCGCACGCCGTCGGACGGCTTGAGGCCATACCAGTCGACCAGCTCGAGTGCGAGGTTGGTGCGACCCGAATCGGTGTAGGAGTAATTCGCGACCAGCCGCCAGTTCTTCGTCAGGTTCGCGGTGACGCGCGCCTCGTAGCCTTCCGAGGTGAAGTCGGAGGCGATGGCATTCACGGGCGGATTGTAGGCCGCGACCACCTCCGCCCAGCTCGCGGTGCTGAACGGCCGGCCCGCGCCCACCAGTTGGGTGGCGAAGGCCTGCAGCACCCGCAGATTGCGCGCCGGCGCGCCGCCGAGTCCCGCGCTCGTGATGCGGCCCTGCTCCTCCGCGGTGAAATAGACGAAGCGCGCGCTCAGCCGCCCCTCGAGCAGATCGAGGCCGAGCCCGTAGTCCTCGCCGCGACCCTTCGAGAGCGGCGCCAGCCGGCCCAGCGGAAACACCGTGCGCGCCAGCGGCGGCACGCCGACGTTCGACGAGCGGTTCGCGATCAGCGACAACCAGTCGGTCACGTGCAGCACGCCGCCGACCGACAGCGTGCGGGGCTTCAGCGTGTTTGCCGTCGCCTTCGCCGGATCGCGGTCCACCACGTCGCCCATCGCCGCGTCGCGCGCGTAGCCGAACTGCGTGATCTCCACCGTATCCGTCCGGTATCCGAAGGTGGTCACGAGCCGGTCGCGCCAGAAATGGCTCTGCACCACGCCGAGCAGCGCATCCATCTCCTGCGTCATGCCGCTGTTGTTCGCGCCGGCGTCGTCGTTCGCGAAGACGAGGTCATACGCGCGGCCGCCGAAATTGAACTTGGCCGGCAACGCGCGCCAGTCGCCGACCCGGTAGGTGCCGTAATCGCCCTCGGTGACGTAATTGCGCACCGCGACGCGGTTGTTGGCGTTGGCGGGCGACGCGTTGAACGGACTGCCGGCGAGCGAAAGCCATGACAGCGCATGGATGTCGGCCTGCTTCGAGTGCGACCACGACCCGGCGATCCGATGCCGGCCCAGCCACTTCCACTTCGGCTCCAGAGCGTAGGCACCGGCGACGCGCGTCTCGCGGTAGTCGCCGTAGTGCACGTCGCCGCGCCAATTGCCGTCGAAGTAGAGCCGGCCCGCGTAGGGGTTGGCGGGCCCGCCGAGCCCCTGCAACCGGTTCGGATCGCCGCGCAGCGTCGGATCGGTGCCGACCAGAATCCGGCTGGTCAGCGTCGTCTGCTGGTAGTGCTGCGCGACGTTGAACGACCAGTTGCGCGTCGGCTGCCAGTCGGCGCTCACCGTGTAGTTGTAGAGCCGCTGGTCGCGGCCCATTCCCGGGCCGCCGGCATTGGCCCAGCGGGGATAGAGCGCGGGGTCGTTGAGCACCAAGCCGGACCCGGTCGCGCCGCGCGAGCCGTCGGGCGCCCGCACCGCGGCGTTGTTGTAACTGCCGGTCAGATACGTGCCGACCGCGTCGAAGATCGTCCCGCTGTTCTCGACATAGGTCGCGCGGCGGTTCTGTCCGCCGGCGGTGCCGTTGCGCGCGGTGATGCCGAGCGCGATCATCGCCGCGGTCGGCGCGGCGGTCGTGGGCGTCACGGTCACCGCGTCGGCGCCCCGCGCCGCGCGGTTGTCATACCACGCCAGCACCTCGTCCGAGGGAGGCATGGTCTTCATCACCGCGCCGGCGTCGCGCCCCGTCTCGCCCATCGCCTGGAGCGTCAGCGTCTTCACCGGACGAAACACCGCCGCGGCGAAGACCCGCCGCTTGTCCTGGTAGTCGAACTGCCGCCAGCCGCCGTTCTGCTGGTCCACCGCGGCCACCGCGACGGCGAGTTTGTTTTTCACCAGCACCTTGCTCGCGTCGACCTCGACGCGGCTGCGCTCCCACGAGCCGAAGCCGTAGCGCAGGGTCGCGCTGTCCCGGTGCAGCGCCGGGAGCTTCGACGTCTGGTTCAGCAATCCGCCGGGCGCGCCGATCCCGAACAGGATGCTGTTCGGCCCGCGCGTGTCGTCGAAACGGCCGACGCGATACGGGTCGCCGTTGGTGATGTTCATGAAGTAGTCCATGCCCTGGCTCGCCGCGAGGCCGCGCACGATGGTGCGGTTGAGCAGGTTCTCGCCCGTGATGGAAGGATTCTGGCCCGAGCCCGCCTGCCACGCGTTGGTGTCCATCTCGGAATTCACCGTGTAGTCGAGCAGCTGCGCGATGTCGGTGATCGCGAGATCGTCCAGAAACTCCTTCGTGAACACCGACACCGAGCCCGCCGTGTCGCGCAGGCGCGCGTTGAGCCGGCTGCCGGCGAGCGTGTTCTCCGCGACGTAACCAGTATCCTGCGACGTGTTCACGGTGAAGGGGCTCAGCTCGACCACCTCGGCGGGCGGAGGCGCGGCCGGAGTCGGCGCGGGTCGGGGTGCCGGGGCGGTCTGCGCGGCCAGCGTAAGGCCGAAACCGGTGGAGAGAAGCACGGCGCGGACGCAGCCGCGCCCGGGGAAGGACAGCATCGGGATCATGGGGTAAACGGGGTGCGCCGGTTCAGGGAACCGACCGGCAAACGCAGCCTCCGGCGATTGCCGCCCCGACCGCAAGCCGGCGCTGCGCCGTCGGGCCCCTCCCGCAGGTTTCGTGTTTCCATCGGCCCCGTTCTTTCGTCTTTGCTCTCTCCATGGCTTCCACCCCCGCCCCCCGCCGTCCCGTCTCCCGCCGCGATTTCCTCCGCGCCTCCGCCGGCGTCGCCGGCGCCGCCTTTGCCTTCGACATTTTGCCCGCCACGGCCCGCGGTGCCAACAGCCGCATCCAGGTCGGCGCCATCGGCATCAACGGCAAGGGCCACACCGACATCATGCAGACCGCCGAGGCCGGCGCCGCCATCGTCGCGCTCTGCGATGTCGCCGACCCGCGCGACGCCAGCCTCGGCCGCCGCAAAGCCAAGGCCAAGGGCGGCGACACCATGCTCGACCGCTTCCCGGCCGCAAAGCTCTACGCCGACTACCGCGAGATGATCGCGCAGGCCCCGGGCGTCGACGCCGTCCTCGTCTCCACGCCGGACCACCACCATTTCCACGCCTCGCTGCTCGCGATGCGCAAGGGCCTCCACGTCTACTGCCAGAAACCCATCGCCCACTCCGTCTGGGAGGCCCGCCGCCTCGCCGAGGTCGCCGCGCAGACCAAGGTCCAGACCCAGATGGGCAACCAGGCCCACGCCGGCGAACCCATCCGTCGCGGCGTCGAGCTCATCCGCGCCGGCGTCATCGGCCGCGTCACCGAGGTCCACGCCTGGACCAACCGGCCGATCTGGCCCCAGGGCCACACCGCCTGGCCCGCCGCGGAGCCCGTGCCCGCCGGCCTCAACTGGGATCTCTGGATCGGGCCCGCACCGTTCCGCGACTACAGCCGCGCGATCGCCCCGTTCGCCTGGCGCGGGTTCTGGGACTTCGGCGCCGGCGCCCTCGGCGACATGGGCTGCCACATCATGGACATGCCCTACTGGGCGCTCGGACTCACCCATCCGACCTCCGTCGAAGCCTGGCACGAAGGCGGCAACGCCATTTCCGCCCCGCACCGCTCGACGGTCACGTATCAGTTCCCCACCAGCGTCTTCGGCTCGCCGATCAAGTTCGCGTGGTATGACGGCGTCGCCCCGAAAGACGGCAAATACCTCCACGCGCCGCCCGAAGAGCTCTGGAAAAACGACTTCCCCACCGCCGACCACGTCTTCCGCCGCTTCGATCTCATGCTCGTCGGCGAAAAGGGCCGCATGTTCTTCGGCCGCTCGCGCCAGGACTGGGTTTACAAGCCCGAGTCGCTCGCCGGCGGGTTCACCGAACCGAAGAAAACCATTCCCCGCGTCCCCGGCGGCACCCAGGACGGCAAGGGCGAGGACGGCGGCGGCCCCTACGTCGAATGGCTCACCGCCATCAAGACCGGCACGCCCGCGCTCTCGAACTTCGCCTCCTCGGGTCCGTTCAGCGAGACCGTGCTGCTCGGCAACGTCGCCCTCCGCCTCGGCCGCAAGGTCGAGTGGGATGCGAAAAACCTCGTGGTGAAAAACGCCCCCGCCGAGGGCGCGCCGCTCATTCGCCGCGCCTACCGCAAGGGCTGGGAACTCGCCTGAGCGGGCCGCGCATCGCGCTCTCCGCGCCGCGCGCCCTGCTCGCACCTCACGCCCGCCCGGGCAGCCAAACCGAAAACTCCGCGCCTTCGCCGGGCTTGCTCGCCACCTCGATCCGGCCGCGGTGCGCGTCGACGATCGCCTTGCAGATCGCGAGGCCCAGCCCGCTGCGGCCTTCGCTGCGCGTGCGCGCCTTGTCGGCCCGGTAAAACCGCTCGAAGACGTGCGGCAAGTCGTCCGCCGCGATGCCCGGCCCGCGGTCGGCGACCGTGAGCCGCACGCCGCCGTCCGCCGCGGCGGTCGCGATGCGCACTTCGCCGCCCTCGTGGTTGTAGTGCACCGCATTGGCCACGAGATTGGTCACGACTTGGCCCAGCCGTTGGGCGTCCCCGGTCGCCGGCGCCGCGTCCAGGGCGAAATGCACCGTGATCTTCTTCGCCGCCGCGATCGGTTGCAGCAGCTCCGCGCTGCCGCGCGCCACCTCCGCGAGGTCGATCGCCTCGAACTGGATCGCCTCCTGCCCGGCATCGTAACGCGCCAGCATGAGCAGCGAATCCGTGAGCCTGCGCATCTGCTGCGAGGTCTTGAGGCACGACTGCATCGCCTCGCGGTATTCCGCCGGCGTGCGCTCCCGCGCGAGCACCGTCTGCGCCATCGTGATCAGCACCGCCAGCGGCGTGCGCAGTTCGTGCGACGCATCGGCCGTGAAATTCTTTTGCTCCGCGAAGGCCGCCTCCAGCCGCGCGAAGGTCGAGTTCAGCACCGCCGCCAGCTGCCCGAGCTCGCTCGCCGCATCGCTCACCGGGATGCGTTCCGCCAGATTGCCGTCCGCGATCCGCTGCGCGGTCGCGCCGATCTCCTTCACCGGCTGCAGCGCCCGCGTCGCGATGCCCCAGGCCCCACCGAGCCCGACCGCGAGCACCGCCGCGCCGACCGCGACGAGCAGCCACGCGAACCGCCGGCCCGCCTCCTCCACCCCGGTCACCGCCACGCCCACGAGCACGCCGTGCCCGCGCTCCGTGAAGTAATACGCTTCGCGGTAGCCGGCCCGCAGCCGCTCGATCATCCGGCCCGTGCCCTCGAAGCCGCCCGGCCGCTCCAGACCCGCCGGCGCATTGTTGGAATACAGCAGCTTCGTGCCCTCCCGCGTCCACGTGGCGAAGTAGTGCCCCGTCGCGTCGTTCTGGTCGAAAAGATTGGCCGTTGCCGCCGACAGTTTGAGCGTCTCCGGCTCCGCTCCGGAAAGCCCCCCGCGGCTCCCGGGCATCATCGGCGGCCAAGGCCACGGCCGCAACCCGAAGTCCCCCGGCGAACGGCGGGGGCCCGGCGTCTCGGCGCCGGTCGTCGGCGCCACGGGTCCCGCCACCTCCTCGCCGGACGGCGGAGTCGGCGGCGTCCCCGGCGGCGGGGACTTCTTTCTGCCGTCGTCCGGCAACCGCCTGGGGTCCTCGCCGGCCCGCCGCCCGTCGGGGCCGACCGGCCCGCCGGGACCGCCCCGGCGGAAACGTTCGTCGAAACTCGGCCGCATCCGCCGGATATCCCCGGCCACCGCCGTCACGCGCCGGTGCAGGCCTTCGTCGACCTGGCGGAACTGGTCGTTCCGGTAGAGTTGCAGCGCCGTCATGCCGAACCCCGCCAGCACCGCCGCCAGCAGAAAGCCGAACCACAGCAGCAGCCGCGCCCGGATCGAGAATTCGAAGAACTTCACGGTCACACCTCGATGCCGAAGCCCAGGCCGCGCCGCGTCGCGATCAGGTCCGCCCCCAGCTTTCGCCGCAGGCTCGAGACATGCACGTCGAGCAGATTGGACAACGTGTCCTCGTTCTCGTCGAAGAGGTGCTCGAAGAGCGTCGTCCGCGACACCACCTCGCCGCGGTGCAGCGCCAGGTATTCGAGGATCCCGTATTCGCGCGCCGTCAGCGCCACCGCCTTGCCCGCCAGCGTCGCCGTGCGCGAGCGCAGGTCGATGCGCACGTCGCGGATTTCGATCGTCGGCCGCGCCTGCCCCGCCGCGCGGCGGATGAGCGCCCGGATCCGCGCCAGCAGCTCCATCAGGTCGAAGGGTTTCGTCAGGTAATCGTCCGCCCCGCCGTCCAGCCCGCGCACCCGGTCGCTGTTCGCGTCGCGCGCCGTCAGCATCAGCACCGGAGTCGCCTTGGTCGCCCGCAGTTTTTCCAGCACGCCCCAGCCGTCGAGGTGGGGCAGCATCACGTCGAGCACGATCGCGTCGTAGTCGTAGTTCTGCGCCTTGTAGAGACCTTCGCGCCCGTCCGGCGCCGTGTCGACCGAGTAACCCTCCTCCCGCAGGGCCTGCGCCAGGCTTTTCAGCATCAGGGCTTCATCTTCGACGACGAGGATTCGCATGACTTCGAGGCAGGCGGCGGTGGCGGGTTCGGGGAGGGTCGAGGTCATCCTGCGCGGCGGGTTTCGTCAGGCAAGACTCCCGGCCGAACCCTGAAGTTATCGCTAAGACCGAAAAATGTTCCCCGAAAAAAGTTCGGCGAATTTTTCCGCGGACGCCCCCTCTTCACGATTTCTTAAGGAAGGTTCGGCTAGGGTGGGCGCATGCAATCCGACCTCCCGCGCACCCTCTCCGCCCCGGTGGCCCGGATTTTTTCCCTTTCCTGAAACCGTCCGAACGCGTCCCGCCATGATCCAGCCCAACGCCGATTTCTGCTCGTCCGCCGCTTCGACCGCCGACGACTCCGTCGCCCCCGCCGCCGACGGCGCCCACTCCGAACGCGACGCCCTGGCCCTCCTCGTCCGCCGCGCCGACGCCGGCGAACCCGCCGCCCAGCGCGAACTCGTCCAGCGCTACCAGCGCCGCGTCGCCGGCTTCGTCCGCGCCATCATCCGCCAGCCCGACGCCGTCGAGGACGTCACCCAGATGGTCTTCATCAAGATGTTCCGCCGCCTCTCCCGTCTCCGGGATCCGGCCGTTTTCGAATCCTGGCTCTTCACCCTCGCCCGCAACACCGGCCTCGATTTCATCCGCCGCCGCAGCTGCCGCCCCTCCACCGTCGCCCTCGACGAGGAGGTCAACGAGATCGCCGATCCCTCCGCCGCCAGCGCCACCGGCGAGATCCTCGCCGCCCTCGACCACGCCCTCCACCGCCTCGCGCCCGTCGACCGCCGCCTCATCACCCAGTTTGTCGCCGGCGACAGTTACAGTGAGATCGCCGCGGAAGCCGGCCTCTCCCTCGCCACCGTCAAGGTCCGCCTCCACCGCGTCCGCCCGTTCCTCCGCTCCTGTGTCGGCGAAATGACCGGCACCCGCCAGGCCGGCGGCCGCCGCTGGGGCTCCGTCGCCAGCCAGGCCGCCGCCTGACCCGCACCGTTTTTTCGACCGCGCCGGCCGTCGGCCCGCGCGCCTGCTCCGTCCCTCCGCCTCGGCCCCGCCCCGGTGCCCGCGCTCCGCCTCGGCCTGATCGGCCTGCTCTTGCTCGCCGCCCTCACGACGCGCATCGCCCGCGCCCAGCCCGCGCTCACCCCCTCGTCCACGGAGGCTCCCTCCTGCCCGTTCAATTCCTCCCAGCGCCTCGACACCACCGCCCCCGTCGACGCCGACAACGACCTCACCCCAGTCGGCGGCAATACCACCCGCGCCTCCGGCACGCACACGATCCTCTCCGGCACGCCGGTGAACACCACCGGCGCCGTCAGTCGCACCTCGGGCAGCAAGGAGGCCGCCGTCGTTACGCTCCCCACGCCGGGCAGCTGCACCGTCGCCGTCTCCGGCGTCGACGGCGCCACCGGCGAAGCCCTCGTCGAATTCCACGACCTTCCCTAAGATAACGGGCTCCCCGGTCCGCTCTCCCTCCGCCCTCACTCGCTCCCAGTCTCCGTCCCTCCGTCTTCCTCCTCCCCGCCGTCCGCCCCCGGCCACGCCGCCCTTGTCCCGGCCGCCGGCTCTGTCCACGCTCCGCCCCATGCCCCACCCCGCCCCGCTCCGTTTCCTCCGCCACGCGTTGTTCGCCGCCTCCGCCGTTTCCGCTCTTTCCGCCGCGCCCGTGCGCACGGCCGAAGTCACCGAAGGCCCGTTTTACCCGTTCAACTCCACCAACACGCTGCCCACCATTCCCGCCGCCAACCGCGACACCGATCTCACGCGGCTCGCCGGCGCCAAGGAAGCCGGCAAGGGCGAACTCGTCCTCCTCTCCGGCGTCGTCCGCGATGTCGCGGGCTCGCCCATTGCCGCCGCCAAGGTCGAGATCTGGCACACCGACGCCGGCGGCGTCTACTACCACTCCGGCGACCGCAACGTCGAGAAACGCGATCCCGCCTTCCAATACTACGGCGAGATGGTGACCGGCGCCGACGGCCGCTACGCCTTTCGCACCATCAAGCCCGGCCTCTACACCGGCCGCATCCGGCACTACCATTTCAAGGTGAAGGTCGGCGGCGCCACCGTGCTCACCTCGCAATTCACCTTCGACGACGAGCGCGCGACCTTCGCCAGCGACGGCGTCCAGCGCAGCCTCAAGGGCGATGCCCTCGAATCCACCGTCATCGCCCCGCAACGCGGCACCGATGCCTCCGGCGCCGCCGCCTGGATCGCCGTCAAGGACATCGTCGTCGACCCGGCCGCGCGCAGCGGCGCCGACCGCGCCAAGAAGAAATAACCCCGCGCCCTCCGACCCTCCCGTCGCCGCGAGCGTGAGCGAGTCGCTCGCTCGATCTCGATGTCCACCCCGCTCCCGCCGCCCGATCCCGCCGCCGCGCCCGCCCCGGCGCGCAGCGGCCAACGCGGCCCCGAGCGTGCCGACCCGACCCCGCCCGCCGCCGAACGGACCGCGTCTTCCCCCCCGCACCCCGGCTCTGCTTCTCGCCCTCCCTCCCTCACCCCGTCTGCGTCGCCCGCCGCCCCGCGCGCGCTCCTTCTCACCTTCGCGCTGACCTTCTCCGCCGCCGCCACGCTCGCCCACGTCGCGGCGCAGCGCACCGGCCTTCCGCTTTTCGCCGCCCTCGGCAGCCTGGGCACCTGGGCCGCGGTCGTCGCCACCCTCACCCTCCTGCCGTCGCCGCTCGCTCGCGCCCGCCCCGCGCTCGCGCTCCTCGGCACCGCCCTCGTCGTCGGCCTGCACGCGTGGTTTTTCTACCGGCGCCCGCTCGTCGCCGCCGGCGCCACCGATGCGCAACTCCAGCTCGCCGCCGTCGCCGCCGCCGTTTTTGCGTTCGGCCTCCACTTCCTCGCCACCTACGCCGGCCATGTCCAACGCGAGCAACCCGCACCTGCCCTCGCGGTCGTCGCGCCGCTCGCCCGCCTGATCGCCGCCGCCCACGCCGTCGTTGTCGGGGTCATGCTGCTCCGTCTCTACGGCCAACGCAGCCTCTTCGCCGGCACCGCCACCGCGTTCACCGTCGTCACCGCCTTCCTCGTCGTCGAAGCCGCGCTGCACGGTCTCGCCCGGCTCTACCAACCGGCCCGCCTCCGTTCCGCGGCCGCCCCTTTCGGACGCAGCGTCTTCCTTCCCGCCGTGTTCGGCGACGGCGGCCCGCTCCGCTCGCTCGCCGCCACCCTCGAGCGCACCTTCGGCGTCCGCCTCGCCGACACCTGGCTCGTCCGCCTCGCGCGCCTCGCCGCCGCGCCCCTCGCTCTCGTCGGCCTGCTCGGGCTCTGGCTGTCCACCGCGGCCACCCGCGTCCCGATCGACAGCCGCGGCGTTTTGGTCGAGCGCGGCGCCTTCGCCCCGGCCGCCCTCCCGCCCGGCCTCCATCTGCACGCCCCCTGGCCCTGGGCCCGGGTCGTCGTCGTTCCCACCGACCGGGTGCAGGAACTCTCGCTCGGCTTCGAGCGCGATCTCGCCGGTCCGGTCCTCTGGGCCGAGAAACATTTCGAAGGCGAACAGAACCTCCTCGTCGGCGAGGGCGAGGAACTCCTCACCATCAACGTCCCCATCCACTACCGCGTGCGCGACGCCGTGGCCTTCCTGCGCCGGACCGCCGACGCCCGCGCCGCCCTCGAGAACCTCGCTTACCGCGAACTGCTCGCCGTCACCACCGCGCATACCGCCTTCGGCCTGATGACCACGGACCGCGGCGACATCGCCGCCCGTCTGCGCGCCGGCCTGCAGACCTCCGCCGACCGCCTCGGCCTCGGCCTCGAAATCCTCTGGGTCGGCCTCAAGGACGTCCATCCGCCCGTCCCCGTCGCCCCCGCTTACCAGGACGTCGTCAGCGCCGAGGAGCAGCGCCTCGCCCACGTCGACCTCGCCCGCACCTACGCCGCGCAGGCTGCCACCGCCGCGCGCCTCAGCGCCGTCCAGCTCCGTCTCGCCGCCGAGTCCGCCGCCGCCGAACGCCGCGCCCGCGCCGCCGGCGAAGCCGCCCGCTTCGTCGCCCCCCTCCCCGTTTACCGCGCGTATCCGGAAACCTACGTCACTCGCCGCCGCCTCGAGACCGTCGAGACCGCCCTGGCCGAGGTCCGCGCCCTCGTCCTCGTTCCGCCCGCGCTCCGGCCCCGCGTCCACCTTTACCAGGGGTTCGACCCCGCCGCCCCCGTCACGCCGGCCCCGCTGCGCTGACCGTCTTCCGCTCCCGGCTCCCTGCCTTCGGCCCCCGTCCCTTCGCCCCGCCCGCCATGTCCTCCCTCCAAGTCGCAGTCCGCCTCGCCATCGCCGCCGTCGTCGTCGCGATTCTCGGTTTCGCCATGGGCAGCTTCCAGGTCGCGAGCCACGAATCCGCCGTGCTCGCCCGCTTCGGCTCGCCCGTGCGCACCCTGACCGAGCCCGGCCTCTACTTCAAACTCCCCTGGCCCATCGACGCCGTCCACCGCTTCGACACGCGTCTCGCCTTCTACGATACGCGCGTCTCCGAAGCCCTCACCCGCGACAAGCGCAACGTCGTCATCCCCGTCTGGATCGCCTGGCGCGTCGCCGAGCCGCTCAAGTTTCTCCAGTCCCTCGGCACCGCCGCCGCCGTCCCCGCCAAACTCGACAGTCTCGCCACCAGCGCCCGCAACGCCCTGCTCGGCGGCTACGACTTCGCCGAACTCGTCACCACCGATCCCGCCCGGTTGAAACTCGCCGAACTCGAGACGCGCCTCGCCGAGGCCATCCGCCCCCAGGCCCTCGCCGCCTTCGGGCTCGCCGTCGAACAGGTCGGCGTGAAACGCATCGCCCTCCCCGAAGCCAACACCCTCTACGTCTTCGAACGCATGAAGGCCGAGCGCGGCCAGTTCGCCGCCAAGTTCCGCGCCGAGGGACGCCGCGAGGCCGAGGAACTCCGCGCCAAGACCGACGCCGAGCGCACCGTCCTCCTCGCCGAGGCCCAGCAATACGCCGACGAAACCCGCGGCCGCGCCGAGGCCGAGGCCGCGAAGATCTACGCCGAGGCCCACGGCCAGGATCCGAAATTCTACACCTTCCTCCGCGAGCTCGAGGCCCTGCGCAAAGTCGCCAAGGAGAACACCACGCTCCTGCTCGACGCCGACACGAGCCCCTTCAACCAGCTCAAGCCCGCCGCGAAATGACGCCGCGCCGCACCTCCGCCTGCAGCCCCGTTCGTGAGTGTAGCCCTGCTCGTGAGAGCAGGGACGTTCGGGACCCTTCGCCTCATCCCATCCCGCCTCGCGCCCGGCGCGCATCCGCGAACGTCCGATGAACGACGCCGCCCCGCCGTCCGTCCCGCCCGCCCCCGCCCGCGCCGATTCCGGCCAGGCGCTCTTCCGCGCGCTCGCCGGCACCATCGCGCTGCTGCGCTGGCTCCTGCTCGGACTCGTCGCGCTCTACCTCGGCTCCGGCATCACCCGCGTCGCCCCGCATGAGGACGCGCTCGTCTACCGCTTCGGCCGACTCCAGCGCACCCTCCACCCGCCCGGCCTCTGCTTCGCCCTGCCCGCCCCGATCGACCGCGTCGTCAAGATCCCCACGCGGACCCAGCACGAACTCTTTCTCAACCACTGGGCCCCCGAGGAAACCGCCGCCACCGCTCCGGCGGCCGCGATGCCCGCCGCGCCGACCACGCAGATTCCCGCCTCGCTTCTCGCCGTCCTGCCCGCCGCCAACACCGGCGCGCTCTCCGCCGGCGCCCCCCCGCCCGGCGCCAAAGGCCTCCACCCGGTGTTCGACGGCTACACCCTCACCGGCGACACCAACCTCGTCCAAGCCCGCCTCACCCTCCGCTACCGCATCGCGGATCCCTTCGCCTACGCCTCCGCTGCCGCGCCGGAAACCGTCCCCGGCCTGCTCGACGCCGCCGTGTTCGCCGCCGCCACCCAGATCCTCGCCGCCACCCGCATCGACGACGCCCTCACCGTGGGGCTCGAATCGCTGCGCGCCCGGGTGCGCGACCTCGCCCAGCGGCGTCTCGATACCCTCGGGCTCGGCATCGAACTCGTCGCCTTTGAGATCAACGCCCTCACTCCGCCCCTCGCGACCGCGGCCGCCTTCGCCGATGTGACCAGCGCCCAGGTCGAGGCGCGCACCACCTTGGAAACCGCCCGCACCTACCGCGCGCAGGCCGCCCCGCGCGCCACCGCGGACGCCTTCCGCCTGCGCCGCCAGGCCGAGGCCGACGGCCGCGAATTCACCACCCGCGCCCGCGGCGAAGCCGCCGCCTTCCTTGCGCTGCTCGCCGAACACCGCCGCGCTCCCGCCCTGCTGGAAACCCGCCTCCGCGCCGAAACCCTCGAGCAGATCCTGCCCCGCGTGAAAACCAAGACCGTCGTCCCCGCCGACGCCGCCTCCCTCAACCTTTACCTCCGCGAAAAATAGTCCGGCGGCATCCGCCTCCCGTCTCCGCGCGCTCTCCCCCGGTTTTCGCCTTCCGCCTTTCGCCTTCCCCGCGGCCTTCCCGTCCCCATGAGCCCCGTCTCCCCGCCGTCCGCCGCCGTGCCTCCCGCGCTCCCCGTCTCCCCGTCTCCCGAATCTTCCCCGTCTTCCGCGTCTTCCCCGTCTTCCCTCCCCCGCCCGCTCGCCGTCCGCCTCGTCCTCGTCGCCTTCGGCCTTGTCTTTCTCGCCCTCAGCCACGTCGCCACCTGGCTGCGCCCCGACCAGAGCGACGTCTTTTCCCTCTGGTCCATGCTCGGCCTCGGTCTCGCCGCGATCCCGGTGTTGTTCGACAGCCTCACCTCGCTCAAGGCCGACGGCTTCGAGGCGACCAAGTATTACATGGATCAGTTCGTGGCGCTCGCGATCCTCGCCTGCTTCGCCATCGGCCAATACGCCACCGGCACGATCGTCGCCGCCATTCTGATCGTCGGCCAGATTCTCGAGGAACACACCACCCTCGGCGTCGAGGAAGCCGTCAACTCCCTTGCCCGCCTCTCCCGCGTCAAAGCCCGGCGCCTCTCGGCCGCCGCGGCCGAGGATCTCATCGACGCCGCCGCCCTCGTCCCCGGCGACCGCGTCCGCCTGCTTCCCGGCGACACCGTCCCCGCCGACGGCACCGTCGGCGTCGGTTTCACCACCGTCGATCAGGCCTCGATCACCGGCGAATCACTGCCCGTCGACGTCACCGTCGGCTCGCCGGTCTACGCCGGCACCACCAACCTCACCGGCGCCATCGAGTTCACCGTCGGCTCCACCGGCGCCGCCACCGTCATCGGCCGCGTGACCGCCATCGTCGAGGAAGCCAAGACGTCCCGCGCACCCGTCATGCGCCTGATCGACGACTACACGCGCTACTACATGCCGCTCGTGCTCATCCTCGCCGGCTTCGTCCTCTTCTTCACCCGCGAGGTCGAACGCGCCATCGCCGTCGTCATCGTCGCGATGCCCTGCGCCTTCGTTCTCGCGTCCCCTTCCGCCATGGTCGCCGCCCTCGCCGTCGCCTCTCGGCTCGGCATTCTCGTGAAAAGCTCCCGCTTCTTCGAGGCCGCCCGCTCCATCGACACCGTCGTCTTCGACAAGACCGGCACCCTCACCACCGGCCGCCTGCGCGTCGTCGCCCTCCGGCCCGCGCCCGGCGTGTCCGAGTCGGACCTGCTCGCCGCCGCCGCCGCCCTCGAGGCCCGTTCCACCCACCCCGTCGCCCGTGCCGTGCTCGCCGCGGCCTCCGACCGCGCGCTCGTCGTCCGCCCCGCGGTCGAGGTCACCGAAGTCCCCGGACGCGGCGTCCGCAGCGGGTCTCTGCTCGCCGGCCGCCGGTCCTGGCTCGAGGAACTCGGCCTTGCCGTGCCGCCCGACCCGGCTGACGCCGCCGCGGCCTCCGTCCTGCACGTCGCCCGCGACGGCCGCTGTCTCGGCGCCGTCCTGCTCGCCGACACCCTCCGCCCCGAGGCTCCGTCCGTCGTCGCGCGCCTGCGCGCCCTCGGCGTATCCGAATTCGTGATGCTCACCGGCGACCGCGCGCCGGTCGCCGCCGCCGTCGCCCGCGAGACCGGCCTGCCCCGTTTCCGGGCGGACTGCCTTCCCGAGGAGAAACTCGCCGAGGTCCGCGCGCTCGCCGCCGCCGGCCGCCGCGTCCTCGTCGTCGGCGACGGCGTCAACGATGCCCCCGCGCTCGCCGCCGGCCGCCTCGGCGTCGCCATGGGCGCCCTCGGCAGCGACATCGCCATCAAGACCGCCGACGTCGCCCTCATGGGCCACGATCTGCGTGCCCTCACCCGCTTCGTCGCCCTGTCCGACCGCACCCTGCGCCTGATCAATCAGAACCTGCTCTGGGGCCTCGCGTTCATCGCGCTCTTCGTCGCGCTGAGCGCCCTCGGCGTGGTGAGCCCGATCGGCGCCGCCGTGCTGCACGAAGTCAGCGCCTTCTTCGTCATCTTCAACAGCGCCCGCCTCCTCCGCTTCGACGACGACCCCGCCGCCGGCTGAAGAGCCGGCGGCGCACCCGCGGCCGCTCCGTCCCTTCCGCGCACGGAGCCGATCCGAGGGCGCGCCGGGCCCTCCGGGTCCGGCGTCACTTCGGATCCGCCCGCACGACCACGCCCTTCACGAAGACCACTTCGCGTTCCTCCGGCGTCCGCCCGCGGCGCCCGCCGCCGATGCCGGTGCTCGTGCCCACGCTCACGCCGCCCGTCCCGGCCCCCACCGAGATTCCCGTGTTGCTCAGCAAGCCGGACCCGACTCCGCCGCCGGAGCGATAGATCCAAACCTCCTCGCCCGCCGGACCCGCCGAACGCGTGACGACCTCGCTCGGCTTCCCCATCGCCACCTCCACCTGCTCGGGGGTCATGCCCTTGCGCGCCTCGCCGGCGAGCACCGCTTCCTGCACCTCCAGCGGCCAAGATTGGTATTTCTCGCGATTGGCATCGATGCGCGAGATCGGCGACGAAGCGCAGCCGGCCAGGGCCAGCACCAGCACGGGAATTAGGAACGATTGCGAAGCGGAGGAGCGGGACTTCATGGGTGAAACGGTTGTCTGCGCTAAGACTCCGTCCGCCCGGCAAAGTTGCGGAAAGCTGCGCGGCGGGACTTTCCCCGGCTCCGCTCGCCGCCGTTCCCGGTTTTCACACTCGGCCTGCTGTTTTCCGCCCATGCTTCCGCCCGTGCCGTTTCCGCCTTCCGCTGCCGCCGCCGCTCACCGCCGCGCCGGCGCGCGCTCGGGCGCGGACGCGGGTTTACACGAGCTGAACAATTCTCCCGTAATACTAAACCAACTACAAACAATCGGGGCGTCTTTCCTGGTAGATCGGTCCGCAGCCCGTTTCCTCGCCCTCCCTTCGGAGGGCGGCGGGCCGGGGACCGTCGCTCTCACCATGAAAACAATCGCTCGTCTCGCCCTCCTCGCCCTCCTCGGCTCCGCCACCGTCCTCCTCGCCCAGCCCCCCGCCGACTCAGGCCGCGGCCACCGCGGCGGCAAGGGCCCCGGCGGCAAAGGCGGCCCCCGCGGCGGCCATCCCGTCGTCCGCGCGCTCGACGCCGACAAGAACGGCGAAATCTCCGCCGCCGAGATCGCCGGCGCCG
>JACCDQ011105892.1_pt1 | contig 20448 bp, 26 predicted proteins | sample 7446031 | NCBI WGS metagenome assembly JACCDQ01 (sample SAMN15323442, study PRJNA562643) | freshwater metagenome | isolation source: river surface water | place: USA:Blue River Watershed | collected 2017-08-17
AACGTGGAAAGTATCGCCGTCCACCACATTCACAACCGCTCCCGGCTGTACCACCACCCGCTTGATCGACGTACACCCAGGGAGTTCTTCGGCCATAGCGAACCCCGCGATAAAGATCAGCACCGCTAGCACCACCATCATGACGACAACGCCAACGGCCAACACTAATTCCCAATCAATCTTCACGATCTCTCGCCTCCCGTGGAAGCTTCTCGTAAAATGCCATTTCCTCCTTATAGCGTACATCGTCGAAGGTCTTGGCGTAGTCGATCATTTCGAGATCTCGCTGTCTGGCCCTGGCAATGGCTTCGTATCCTCGTAGGAGCTGATTGGAGGTAATCTCGTTGGCTCGTAACTTTTCAATTTCCTGTCGTAGGTCGGTTTCAGACACACGATTCTCGGACTCTCGCTGCAACTCGCGGATACGGTTAACAAGATCAACATAGCGAGGCTCCAGGTCAACCGGCTTTGCCACTTCGATGTATTTGATGACTTCATGATGTATCACCTCAGATTGAACTTTAGGGGACCGGTACTCGTCCTCATGTTTGTCGGCAACACTGGCAAGCGCCTCGGCTTTCTGCTCTGTGTGCTTCGTCACGTCCATCGATTGCGCAAGCATCTCTTCGGTGTGCGCATCCTCACAGCCGTCCTTCCCGACGAGAAGGCCCCACCCAAAAACAAGGCCTAGCAGGAGTAACGGGCCAATTGTTGTGCCGAGCTTCCACCCAAGCGAGGCGGCTTTCCACCCACCCCATATTGCAGGAATCATGGTTTCCTCCATCGCACCAATACCAACCAGGCCGCCAGGCCGACGATCGAGAGGCAGAGCAGCCAATAGAGCACCCCGTACAGCATCATTCCTTCGGTGCCTCCGCTTTGTACAGTAGTTCCGTTTTCCGTTTGCTTGACGAATTTGAGCCCCAGAGCCAAAACATAAACATCATGAAGGCATCACGCAACGTCGTCACGAGCTCAGTCAAGTGAGGCGAGGTCGCGTCAGCCCCCTTCTGGATCAGGACGCTCGTGACAATCAGGTAGCCGATTACGATCAGCGCACCGAACAGCAATGCCGGCCAATCGGTATGCGGCTTTGCTTGCGATTCTTCTCCCATGTACCATCCTCCTCTATGCTCGACGATGATCGAGCTTTATCCAGATCCGTTGGTGCTCTCGCTCCGTTGCTTCCTGCCGTTCGTCGTCCTGCCGCTCATGTTGTTCTTGCCAGGTCTCAGAACGGCCCATGCGTCCGTTGAGATCCCCTAAGTGGTCACTAATCTCCTTGAGAGACTTACGCATTTCGGCAATGGCGTTGACCAAATATTTCACCAAGGCCCCCATAGACCCCAGCGCCACCGTCAGGAACAAGGCGATGAACTCAATCGGGATAGTCATGCCTGCTCAGACCTTTCAGGCTCTTTCGGATCCCACTCTATATGGAGGTGTTCGTTGTCTAGTCCAGCTGCCTCGTATACGACATCGAACTGCACCCCAAGCTGCTCCTTAATCTTCCTGATGATGGATGACTTTACCGGCTCACTCACATGCTTGGTTCGCAGATCGAGCGCCCGTCCTTTATAATGCAGGCTATTAACGCCGTGCCGGCTATCGTTCGCACTCGTGATGATGCATTGCGCGTTCTGGTCTCGAAACGCATCACGGATGATTGGATAGGCGATCCCCCACACCGGATGCAGCCCCCGCAAATCAACCCCAGATTTTAAGCTCATAGGTGTTCTCCTGTTGATTGCCCGGGCTTTTGGGAGACCCCATCCCACACATGCCCGCGTGACTTGTCCTCAGTACTCCACGAACAGTTCCAGCACTTCCACGGAGGAGCCAGCCGCTCCTTCTCAAGAGGGCTTCCGCAATTCGGACATGAGCGAGACCAATATTGGATAGCGGTCATTACCTCACCCCTGCCTGCATGGGTATCACGTTGATCCTCGCCGGGTTGACTGTGCCGGTAAAGGCTGTGCCGTTCTGCTCTCGTAGCACAATGTCGAAAGTATCCCCCGCCATCGCAGTGGATGGGTCTAATTGGAGCACTATCGTCACGACGTAGGAACTATCATCCGAAACTCCCACCACTGGCATATCAGCATCACTCAGCATCGTTCTGCTCCCCGCGTCAGTCAAGCTGCCGGTTAATTTAGGCACGACACCTGTATACGCAACCACTGGCGACCCACTGTAATACGATATCCCGTCAGAGGTGGGCGAAGTAGGCACTCGGGTAAATCCCCCTCCATTTTTTGCATACCACGGCAACAGCCCGACAGATCGACAGGTGACGACGCATCCCGTGAAATCAACCTGGATAGACAGCGCAACCACCCCACCCACAACAACAGTTCTCGGTAGTCCACCACCAGAAATCGCGCTGCTATCAATTGCACGCACACGCCACGTTATCTGAGAGAGTGTATCCCCCGTGCCAGGAGTCTGTGGATTGTTTGATTCGTAATCATCTTGGCAACTCACCAGCGAATCCCACACCTGTGCACGGTCCCATTTCCCGCCCGCCGCGTTACTCGTAAAAAAATCAGGAGGGTGCCCAAACGACAAATGCCCACCAAGCGTAAAGGTCGTGGGGTTTTTGATTGCCGACCCCGTTGTCCCGGCAACACCATCGACATATAATGTCACTGTATCCGTGGTAGAATCGTTCGTGACGCAGATACGATGCCACCCTGGGAGAACTGCTAAATTGGAGGCGGTAGTGGCCCCACTATCTTGAACATTGAGCCGCCACGTTCCCGAGACGGTCGAGACCGCAAAATTTCGCCCAGACACAAACGGTGCCCCGAAGACGTTGGCTTGTAGTAACTCCGCCCCGCTCGGGACAGAGTAAAAAAACGCAGCACTAAAGCTGGTAGCGGTAGGGTCCACTAAATTGCCATACGTAGACTCCAGACGCACTGACGTTCCTGCGACTCCCTGCAACGCTTGGCCATAGACACCCTCCGAGAAGGTGGCCGCAGTCAGCGTCCCGGTATTCCCGCCTGGAGTGCCTGTATCCACCGCGTTTCCATCCAGTTCATACTTCAGAAACGGAGAGACTTCACCAGGAGGAGCGGATCCCGTACACGCGTCAGTGTTGACAGGGTAGCTTGTGATCGCGGAAGTCTCTTGATTTTTGGAGTTCCCAATTAAGGCACTATCTGTGACTGTGCCCACTGACGGATCAAAGCTGATCGTGATAGTTTGCCCTGCTGCACAGAGCCCTCCTGAGAACCCACCTACTAGCACATTCACTACGGTGCTTCCCGAAACCAGCACATTGAGGACTGTTAACGCATTCCCACCAGGGCACCCTGCGCCTGTGCAGTTCGCAGACCACCCCGTCACAGTATTCGCAATCACAGGGAGGAATGTTGGGTCCAGCGTCACCGCAATGGTAGATGAGCTAATCGACGCAGAGGCACCCCCAAAGGTCTCAAATGCCCCAATATCGGGAGCAGTTCCAGTATATGCATGTCCCACGTCGGTTCCAGCATTGATCGCACTACTGCCCGCAGCGAGCGAAAAGTCGCCAGACGCGGCATTCACAAATGACGGATTCGTGGTTAGATTATTGGACCGAGTGCCCCCTGAAAACCCAGCACCAGCGAGATAGGCGATATTATTTTTGACAAGGTGGGTGCCCGTCGTCGCCAGTACATGCACGGCGAGTGCAGACGCATTCTTCAGGTCGTAGATTGTATTATTGTAAATGTAGTTCGTGTCAGTCGAATTAGATTTCCACACTCTGATTGCATTGAAGTGGCTTTCATCACCTGACCGATAAATGACGTTATTATAGATTTGGTGCCCACCACCAGTCACGCTAATGTGGACCGCCGTAAAGGACCCATTGCCTTGCTGCCAAATATCAGTACCGCTACGGCCAATGTCGTAAAAGAGATTCGATCTGACAATGACGTTTTGGAGCGTAATGCCTGTCGTCCAAATCCCTACCCCATTAGCAAGATTGTGAAACGTGTTGCGCTCCACGATGGAGCGGTTTCCAGGGTTGTAGATCGTGTTATGGCCAGGGCCGTAGCCTGGATTACCGACACCCGTCCGGTAAAATTCGTTGCCTCGGAATAGGTGATCCCCGCCCTGAAAGCCAGTTGCAGACGAATGTGTAAGAATACCTAATCCCTGAGAATCATGGAAAATATTATTAATGAATCTAAAGTGGTGGGGAAACCCTATCGTATCATTCCCGTAAATTTTAACACTCTGGTAAGCTCCCGTAATCTCTACACCGCTCAGCTCAATATACCGGCAGGCTTCCCCACCACTGCAATACAATCCCCGCTGTTGCCCGACACCATTCGGAGCGATAATCGGACGCGTTTCGCCTGTTTCCCCACGGATGATCGTGTATTGGGTCGATGTACCAGCCGGAGGATTGGTAATCTCCTGATTGGAGTATGTCCCAGCTTTAATGATCAGCGTATCCCCCCCTGAGAGACAACTGACACCAGCCGAGATCGTCAATTTGGCCGTTGTCGCCGTTTGTGCGGCGCTACAAGAATTACTATTGCTCCCTGTCGTGGATACGTAGTAGGTGGACGCATTAGCGTGCGTGGCCAAGATCATAAAAAACAGTACCATCTGAATCATTGCACCCTCCGTCGAGTAGCCCCGCTTATTAGACTATCCGCAATCAGCCAGTTGTCTGCCGTGCAGGTATCCCCCGTTCCTCCTGTATAGCCGAGACCTCCCCGCGTATTTCCGCTGATCGTGCCGTCCGTGATCGGACCCACGACAAGCACGCCATTGACAAATCCTGACATGGAGGTTCCATCCATTCGGAGCTTTTGGGAAAACGTAGTCGAGGTCGCCCCCGCGCTATCACCGAGCGTCGTAGGGGTGCCAGCAACGCGATGGATCAGGCGGTAGACATCTACCCCGCTATCGCGCTGCGCCCCAAACTGGTAAAAGTTTCGCGTGGTGGTGCTATCCTTGCGCCCCATGACGGCGCAGCGCATTTGCCCGGCAGACCCATACGTATAGGTCATGTCAGCCGACACGTCCTGATCGTCCGTGTCCGTATCGTGTTCAGCCCGCGCTTCCGCTGCAAATGCACCAGAGCTACCGGCTGCCTCAGCACGGTTACTCGTCCTAGTCCAGTTCGTGGCCGTAAACTCCGTCCATGTCAGGGCACCCGCAAGATTGCCATCAGCGCCTGTAAACGCGTCTGGCCCAAACGACGCTGCCCAAGCTCTCGCGGGTTCGATGGCAGCTGCCGCGTAGTTCGTGATGTCAGCGACTATGCCGTTATCCCGAAACGGCACCCATGCTGTCTGTTGATAGAGCGGAACAGATTCACCGAGCCAGATCTTCACCTTCCCGTCACGCCCTGCGCGGAGACGGCTGGAGAGCAATTCGATAATGGCTTCCTCGACCGTATCGGCAACGACGCCTTTGCCAGCCAGTGCCACGAGTGCCTCCTTGCGTGGGACGGTCATGCGTTCTTTCGCGTTGTCTCCAAGTTGCAGCACGCCGGTCATATCGGAAGGCAGCACGTTCGATGCGCAAAGAAACCGATTGATTCCCCATGGGCGCAGATCGATGTTTCCGGCCCCAGCGAGACCGAGGCAGCGAGAATGGTAGGGGTTTTCTTCTGTTCCTCCATCCAGCGGGGTGAGATAGATAAACCTCGTCGGTTGTGCTTCAGGCGCACTCGACCAGAGAAGCGGGATGATGAGAATCCAGATCCATCGCTTCATTGCGCCTGCCTCGTGACAAGGTACAACCCGACCCCTTCCGCCGTAGCCGCCAACGTGTCCCCGGCCTGAGACAGCCGCCGCTTCACGCGGATATGCATGAGCTTCCCGGCGGTACACGTTCCGGTCGTCGTCACCGTATTAACCGCTGTGACGTTGTAGGTGTTTGCCGTGCCGTTGTTCGCGTCAGCGGTAAAGTCATCATCAGTAAACGCCGGGTCGCTGCTCTCGCCAGCCCCCGCGCAGGCAATCGCGATGCCCCATAACACGTTGTTGGTAGACGTTGACCCAGACTCCCACACCACATACCCCTCGATATTCCCGGTCCAATCGTTATCTAAGAACTCCACAATCGTTGTGGAAAGGTCCGTTGCCCCATCAGGGAATTGAAGCACCCCCTTGGTAGTGGTCGTGCCTTTACAGGCAGGGGTTGGCGTGTTACTGGTCCCGTAATCCCATATAGAGAAGGCCGTCCCGTTTTGACAGGCCCCAAACGGACGCCACATGTGATTTTTGATCGTGAGGGTATTCCCTGAACTCTCTGTATTCAGGTTGGCGTTCGTGATCTCGCCAGATTCACTGACCGTGAAGATTTCCGTCCCGGCATTGTTGGCAATGAAAAACTTTTTCCCCGTAACGAGCTTGACTCGTTTATTACAATCATCAAGGACCCCGCCGACCAAGCAGGTATGGATAAGCCCATCAGTCGAGTCGTAGTAGGTGATCATGTAGGCGTTCGCGGCAGCGCTTCCGATTCGCAGCGCCGAGGCCAGGTTGATCGCGTCCCCGTCGATCCGATCGACGGCCAACACCGCCGTCAAGCCTTGCGCGGTCGATGAGCCGACAATAGGGATCCAGCTGCTTCCGTCCCACCGGCAGAGCGTGACTTCGGTCCCCGCATCGGAATCGCACGCACCCGCAGCGCTATCATCCGTGACGAGAAAGAGCGCATTCACGCTAGGAGAACTGGGGAAGGCCGCTCCACTCATGACCGGGGAATCTGAGGCAACGAGTGCCGTCCCTGCCGCGTTTACCCGCACAGTTTTGTCCGCATTCCCTGATAAGGTCGGGAGCTTCGCAAATCCCGCTTCGATCGAATCGAGCTCAGCCCGCATCCCTGCCGAAGTGCCTAAGGTGCCAGTCGCCGGGAACGTCCCATGATCGTAGTAAGGGTTTTGGGCAAAGCTGAGCCCTGCGCCCATCAACCAGAAAAGCCAGATCGTGGCATACCGTGCCATCAGTAGGTGCATCGTGTCCGCCTTGTGTAGGTGTAGTGCGTCGTGAGGGAACTCAAACGAAACGGCTGCACATAATCACTCGACCCCGAAACAATCATTTGGATCGCTTCCCCCTTGCCTTTAATGTCGATCTCAATCGGACCCTTCGTCGCGCCGTCCCACGTGAAATCGTCCCAGGTGAACGAATCCCATGCCACAATATTCCGCAATAAGTTATCAGTCTGGACCGGGCTTGGCTGGAACACCTTGGACGTACCATACCGCAGGGAGTAGCCGACAGAGAACTCCGCGTACTGCTCGGCATCGATTTCGAGGTAGCCGTTCCGAAACTGCTTTTTGATCGAAGGGGCTTTCATGAAGTTTTGCGTCAGGACGAAATAGTGTGAAATGGGAGACCCATCGAACGACGCCCCTCGATCCAACTGGTACACGTACCCATTGGCACCCCCGGCAAATGTTTCTTCGAGCCCGTTCGCATCTTCGCCGTTCCACATACAGGTAAAGGCGTGAGGGAACTGTTGCGGCATGGCCCCAATGAGCCGACCGTTGACGATCGTCAAATACAAGGCGCTGCCGTCAGAAAAGAAGATCCGCAGCTGGCTACGATCCGTACTCACGCAGCACATCACGCCCAAGGTTTTGCGATCCGTGAGATACTTCACGATATTGGCCGTGACGGTGGCTTGTTTAAAGTTCCCGTAATCTTGTGCCGCCGCGAAGCTCATGACCCCTCGATCGTCCCAGACGTAACTCTGGTCAAGATTGGCCTGCATGTACGGCAGGGCGCCAGTCATCGTCGCAAATTTCTTGTAGTTGAAATTCGCCACACTCGTGCCATACAGCACCCCTGAACTATTCCGCCCAAACACTGCCATGGCTGCCGTATTTTGGTCCCCAGCTTGGACAAGCATCCCCGTGATTTCATCCCCTGTCGCCACTTCGAGCCCACCTGCTGCCGCAGGAAATTTATACGGATCCCCTGGCGCACTGATCATCTGGGAGCTGCCAATCGCCAGCACGAGATGCCCTTGATGTTCTCTGACAAACTTCGGGGTATCCGTAGGGGCTTTCGTTTCAATCGGCACCAGCACATCGCCATCAAACTCAAACCCACGGTTTACACCATCCGCCCCATAGATACGCTTCGTTGCCAGCTGCCCACGAAAATTGGCCACCTCGAATTGATATTTCCCGTTCGGCAACAGCGTAATGGCGGTCTGTGCACCGGAGAGCGTGAGATTGATTGCGCCGACGGTTGCGGCCCCCGCGGTAAAGTTTCCGCCACTTGGCGCCGTGATGATCAATCGTCCTGCCGCCGTATTGTCCGCCCAGACTCCAGACTCGTGCACCACCCGCTTGATCGTGGCGGTTACGGCCCCCTTCGTCAGGGTCGTCCCCTCCGCCGGTTGACTTGTCCCTCCAGCCGTAAACCGAATTTCATGGTTCAACGGGACTGCTGTCCATCCCGTCGTGGAGGATTTATAAACCGCTGCCGCCGACCCATCCGCAGTATTTCTCCAGGCATAGACCGTACGGACCCCGCTCGATACCAACGAGCACACCCCAAGAACAGATCCAGACCCAGGAGGCGCATCCCGTAGCGATCGAGTCGCGTCCGCAATCGTCGCCGTAATAATCGCGTTGGCACGCTCGCTTAACGGCCCCGTTTCGTCACCGACTGAGGCAACCACCGCGATATCACGATAGAGCGAGTTATTCCCTGCAATGTCAAAGTACCGCGCCCGCAGCGTTTCCCCTGCGACGAAATTAACGTTCGTGAGGATAGGCAGGATGAGATAGGCTTGCCCTTCCCAGAGCTGGTCAGTGGCGTCCTCAACTGCGAATGATCGCAACGGCCTAAATGCCCCTCCCCCAATGGTGGGGATAGGATTTGGCCCTGGCTGCACCCGCAATAGGGCTTGTACGCCAGACGTTGTGCCGCTCAGCTCAACCCCAGCCAGATCCGTTTCAGAGTTCGTCCAAAGCGACGGCTTAAAAATCCACGAACTGATGAACACCAATTGGAACGGAGCAACCGAGGGAGACGCTTGCCCGGTGAAGCGCTCATATCCGCCCACCCGTTCGTAGCCACCGCCCTCTTCATTGGACACGCACTGCCAATTCTGTGCGGCCCGAACATGCCCAGGGCGCAACTTAGTGTTGGGCGTCGTCAAGTCGAGGCCACCCGTGAAGAGCACGATATCATCCTCAACCTTCGGCATCTGCATCGGTGGCAGTGGCATTAGATCCCCATCGAAAAGCAGATTTCTGGACGAGGGAGCTGTTCCCGTTCCAGGTAATTGAGCCATCGGAGATAATTTCGCTCCGCTCGCTGATACGCCGAGCCATCGGCTTCAAACCCGCCGTATTCAATCAAGGCTTTCCAGACGATCCCGAGATCGTCGTACTGGGCCGGCAGCCCGCAGGTATCGGCATCCGCACTCATTCGGTTCGGCGCTAGGTAATAGGTCCCCGTAACGGTGTAGCCACTTGTCGGGATCGGCCCCAGCACGAGCCCGCCAGATTCAGGATCTTCCGCAATATGCCGAGGTTGGGTATAGACCGTGCGACTCGCTCCGATCAGATAAGTATCGCGCCAGCAATCCCAGTCGGTCTCAATCAGAGGCCATTCGCTATTCGGAGAAGCTGTAGGGTACGATCGGAAAGACGACAGCACCCACCGGCCTAATGTCCCGGCAGCCAGCCCACATTGCACTGGAGTATAGGTATGTTGGGTATTCGTCGTGGTAAACGAAGCCGTTCGGCGGCGGAACCGCCAATCTGGGTGTAGATTGAGGATTTGAATCCAGGCGTCAGCAATCCAGTCAGCGAGCCGTTGAGCTTCAATCTCAGGCGTGAGGCCTTGCAGCGTCGTCGGTCGATTGCCCGGGATAGACGCCTCTTGCTTCAACCGTTGGACTAACTGCAAAAAAGTTCTGGCCATCCATCAGACCTGTCCTACCAAAATCCGCGTGAGCCATTCCGGACCACGAGAATTGCGGTCTTCAATGACAGAGAACGGGTGCTTCAGGTTTGTACTGGGGATCGTTTCGTTAATAGGCTGAGAGTTATCGTTGGGCACGCCGCGATGCCGCGCCACGACATCGGTGTGTTTACAGTGGGCGAAGACTTCCAGGTACTTCCGCTTCATCGTCACGTTCTGGTTCACCGGCACCTGAAAGAACTCCAGCCATCTCCCGCCCATCAAGACCTCAATGCCTTTGCCATTGACACAACAATCCACGAACTTCGGCGCAAAGCGATCCATCCCGGAGGAGAACCGCACCGTGACCGGTTCTTCCATAAACGCCAACTCATCCAAGTAATCTTTAGTGAGACCAGAATGCTTCGCCTTATCCACGACATGCACCCGAGGGAGCAGCGATTCTGTCTCCTCCATGCCCTGCTCAATGACAGGGGGGAGTTGATCAATCTTGACTTCGCTAGCATGGAATTCTTTCTTCCTAGTGGCCTTCCGGGTATTGATCTGCACGCCTGGTTCCATTACGTGGCTCCTTGTGCCAAGGTGAGAAAACAAGGGGAAGGAGGAATGTCTCCTTCCCCCGAGAGACCTTACGAGATCTGCGGACGGGCCGGCATGCCGCCAACAAAATCGGTAAACGCGAACGTCACGCCAGTCGGCGGACCCGAGAAGTTGCTCGCCCCAAAGGTCCAGGTAGACGCCGTTGAGCCGCACGTCACCAAGACGGACCCGATCGGCGCCAGGTCTGGAGAATCCGGCCCATACCACGGTCCGAGGACCAGCGCCCCACCGACGAGATCGACGATCTGGCCTTGAATCGCCTTCAGTGCTCCTGCCGCATCCCGGCAGAGCGTGAACACGCACGCTTTTGAGGGAGCCACGCCAATAAACGCGGCACCCGTAATAGCGTCCGTTGTCGGCGTTGCCTCGTTGGAGGTAGCGGCCTTCTTGACGGCTTCCCCGCGGATGGAACATTCCTGAATGTTCCCCGTGGTCAACGTGGTCGTCGTTCCGACCGCGAGCCCCGCTTTTGTGTTGCACTTATTCCCACCAAACGGTTCTTGATGATTCATGTCATCCTCTCCTTCATGTCATTACGGAATAATCGTCGGATCAAACGGCCCGACAATGTTGACGTACACCACGTTCGGCACCACCGTGGCATCATCCAAAGCAGTCGTCCCCCCAACAAAATTGCCGGTTCCGGTCGGATTCACCCGGATATACCCGAGGCACGCCTTGCCCGCCGGAACAGGAGGGAACGTCACGGCAGCGACAGACGCCCCTGCGATCCCCATCGCCGAGGTAAGCGTCCCGGATTTATCGATGAAGAACGCAAACACGTTATGGGTTGCGTTCACCACCGTTCCGACTAACGCCGCCATATCGGTATTCGCTGCTTTCACGATCAAGCGTCCTATCTTTCCATCGCTCAGCATGGCGTCGAACGCGCTGCCTGCCTTCACGATGGCCGATCCACCAGTCTTAATCACAAGCCCTGGCGAAGAAATATTGCGATTGCCTAGCCGGTCTGCGATCGCGACGAAATACTCTGTCAGTAATTTCCAACCAGCCGGGAGCTGGGTCATGAATTCTATGGCTCGTCCCTTCATGTCCTCATCTCCTCTCTTAGCTCAAGGTTTCGGCGCATACATGGAATGCAGCCATCCAGCCGTTGTTCTCCAGCATGACGGCAGTCTTCCAGGCAGCCCCGACATAGCCCACCCGGCCATGAGGATCAGACTTCGTTTTTTCGCTGTGCTTGATGTGCGTCGGCGAAATATTGACGCCGTTCTTAGTCCCGCGCACCGCAATATGACTCCAAGCGTTATCGCCCAAGAGCACCCCGCTGTACACGTCCACGTTACTACCGGATGTCGATACACACCCCGGCGCATTGGCGATGGTCGCTCCAGCCTCCTGACGAGGCACCATATCGGCATGCCCGACGTATCGCACGCGGCCCACCTTGCCGATTTCTCCCGCCATTGGCTTCCCTGACGCATACAACTCGACCGGCTTAAACCCAGCGAGTTTCTGGACCGAGGTATCCATGTCGGTATGCACAAACGCCACAAAGCCCTGCGCGACTGGTTCGGTGCCAAAATCAGGCGAGCCTTTCAGCATCGTGGTGATTTCTTCCGCATGATTGGCATCGAGGTTCCGCAGCATGCGCTGCTGTAACGGCAATTCGAGCGTGCCGTTGACCGTCGCGATGCTGGTCCCCGTTCCGCCGTAATAGACGTTGGTTCCCGCCTTCAAGGCCAGGAATCGAATCATCTCCGACACCAAGGCCACCCGGCGACCGGTCTGTTTGACCTGCTCCGCCGGAAGATCGTCTTCGTACATTTCCGCCGCTTTGCTGGTGTAGCTGTAGAGGCAGTCATACTCTTGAATCAGGACCGTGGTGTCCACGGCCTGCAAGTGATCCGGAGGACCTGTCAGCCCTTCCTGCGCCTGATGGGCGACCACCATCGCGGCCACACGATCGCCAGCCCCATTCGCGAAGAACCGGTTGATCGTATCGGCGTTGGTCCCCACTCCACCGTAGGGCAAATACCGACGCCCAACATAGGTATCGCCGTTGTTCATCGGCATCGGTTCAGCTCGGCCATAGCGGGACAACCGCTCGACCGGCACCGCATTCTTAAAGATCTTCCCGAGGAATTTCCCAATCCGGGGAGTAATCGTCGCGTACTGTTGCATGATGCAATCTCCTTATTCGTTGAAGGCTTCCAGCATCGCCGCTCGGCCAGTCAGCTCCCGCTTGGGCGCAGGCGTGGTCCCGGACGTACGAGGCGTGACCGCTGCCGTCAGCCGTTGCTGGCGTGACGAAATCGGCGTGACTGAAGCCGTTGTCTTCTTGTGTGCATTCTTCCAAGCGTCGAACTTATCGAGGGACTTCCCAATCACGAGAGAGCTATAAGAGTTCAACACCCGATCGGCGTACTCCTTAGGCTGCGTCGCCAACCATCGGCGATACTCCGTATCTGGCGGAGTCCCGCCGTCCTGCTCTGGTAATCCAATCGTGTCCAGCCAGCCAGGGTGCGTCTCAGCCAACTCCTCACGGCAGCGTACCGATTCTCGCTGTGAGAGCTTCGCTTCGGCGACTGTTTCCGCCGTCTTCCCGGCGTTCTTGAGTAAGTCCGTGGTGAATTCCGGCGAAAGCCCTGTGACCTCCATCTCACTCAACGCTTTATTGATGACCTTCAGTTGCGCTTGGGCAAAATCCGGATACTCGCTCCCAAACTCTCCAAAATCGTCGATGGTGACTTTGACCTTCTGACCAACTGGCGTACGCGCCTGAGCCCGGAGGATCTGCTCCATGGACCCCACACGGCCATACACATCATCCGAATGCTTCTTGTGTGCCGCCTCTAGCGCGTCAAGACGCTGGAGTGCTGCCGCGAGACGATCGACCGCCTCATCCGTAGGGGATGGAGCTGAGTCGCGTTCGGTTGCAGGGGATTGGTCCTCATCAGGGTTCGCCGCAGCCTCGGTCTCCTGCGCCGGCGTTTCCGTCGGTGCGGAGTCATGGCTTTCGTTTGCGAATTCCGCCAGCATGTCAGTCAAGACTTGCTCGCCAGTCTGCTCAGCGGATGCTGTCTCTGGGAGATCAGCGGTAGCCTGAGTCATGAAACCTCCTCTGCAAAAGGTCAGGGTGTGACACTTCTACAGAGGCAGTACCACGGCCACCGATGGAGGGTATGGACGGGTTAGACTATTTTGACTGCAAATACGGATTGAGGAGGCGATCGACTTCCGTTCGAGGGACTTTGTAGGGGGGAGCCGTGAGAATCGTTTGCAGTTTCCCGCATTCAATCCAATTGTAAATCGTTTGCTTCGATACGTGGAAAATCTCGGCGACTTCTGACGGCCACAACCATGTGCGAGTCGTCACAGATCATCCTTTCGGTAAGTAAGAAACGTCCAGAGCCCATGCCAGTAATTGGAGTACCGGATAAACACCCCATTGAACGGGATATACCCCATCACAAACGCCATGCCGCCAAAGACGCAGCTGCACTGCGCCATATCGATACAGAGCCACATCGGGAATCCGGCATACATCGCCTTGGTTGCTGGCGCACCACATTGTGGACAGGGTCGGAATTCGCCCATCTCACCCCCTCATATCGATTTTCGGCTTTTCCAACTCTAGCAGCGATTTCACTTCATGGATGCGCCCGACCAACTGGTTGCGCTTGTCTTCCGACATCGTGGAATCGTTCTGCTCACGCAACACTTTCAACCGCGCTTCGTAGTGTTCTTTCAGCTTCTGCCAGGTCGTCGAGTCTCGATCAGCGTGCGTGAAGTCCATGCAATCGCTCCTTATCCACAATGATCCATTCGGCTAAATTACGCTCCTGCGCAAACCGCGCATTGAGCCAGTCGTAGACCGGCCTCCACTTCTTCACCAGGACATAGACCACCCAGCCCTTCCTGGACTTACGCCGGAAACTGACGATTCGCATGAACCCTCCATATGAGAAGTGGGCGCTGATCCGCTCAACGCCCCGAAGCGATTTCTCCTACATCTTCTTTTTGCCGGATTTCTTCTTCATGTGCGCCTCCTTTCGTTGCCTCCATACCCTCATCCGCCCATACATACCCAGCAGGAGCCTGCCGCTCCGTTCGCAGGCCATCGTGCCAGACCAGCTTGCACCGCTCGCAATAGGCAAACCTCCCAAACGGATCATGCCGCGAACAGCGACGAGAGAGCAGATCGCAACATCGGTTGCACAGCACACCATCACTTCTCATTTCTGAAACGCTTCCCCTTCTGGAGCACGGCCAACCGGCTCAAGACTTGGCTCTGTGACTTGTGGCGCCGCCCCTTTCCCCATGACGAACAACTCTTTTTGTGTCGCCAACTGCATACTCGTGGTCGCCAAATCCTTCTTGGCTTGCTCCAGGCTGATTTCCTTTCTGGTCGAGTAATCCAGCAACTTCGCTTGGTAATCGAACTGCGCGATCTCTCGCCGCAACTCCAACTCTTTCATGTTGTAGTCATGTGTCATTTCGAGCCGCTTTGTTTCGAGCTCGGCCTTCACCTTCGCCGCCGTGACTTGCGGATCTTCCGGAGGAGGCTGATTACTCAACTCCTTCCACTTCGCATCGCTGTACTGAATGGCCTTCAGGTTCAGCCGATACCCGCGCCACACTTCATCGATCAGCTTTTCTGGATCGATCCTGAACATTCGGCTGCCCTGAATCAGCATCGGCATGTGTTTTTCGTACACTTGCCGTTGGAGATACCGGTCGAGCATGGCTGTTGATCCACGGGCATGGATCTTCACATCGCCCTTCTCTTCAAACGGCACGGTATCATCCAGGAGATGCCACTCATGCCGCTGCAACACGAACGGCACAATGATGCCGTGGTCATGATTCATCGCGACATCCCGGAGCATTTGGTTCGCGTTTGAGTCCTGGAGCTCTTGCCCCCCCAGCGTCTCCGGTGTCGTTTTCCCGCTCCAGCCTTGTGTGACCAAGGGGATATTGGTCGTTTCCTCATAGAGCCGAATCCCAAACTCAATCAACCACGAGAGCTGCGCTTGCGCGTTCGGGAACTGCACGACATGCATGGCCTTGCGCATGTCGTCGAGCATAGCGCCAGCCTTCTTCCGCCACAACTTCACGGCTTGGAATTTGTAGTTGTTGGGCTCATTGTCTACCGGGATAGGCTCAATCAAATCGTCATCGATAAACAACTGCATCCCCGCTGAGAACCCGGCGTTATCGATCAATCGCCGCACCGCCCCGTTGATCAACCGTTGGGCAGGCATGCCCTGCTCAGCAATCCCAATCCCGGCCCAAAACCCTTCACGATGGAGCCAGTTGAATATGTGATACGGAAACTTGCCGGTCTTTTCGTTGGGTTGCCGAACGAGTTGGATGATCTGGTCGTTGACAATCGTCCCTTGCACATAGACATCTTCCAGCTCGTCCAGCCCATCCAGATCTGGCTGGTTCATCCCCTCCTGCATGATCCGGTATTCGTCCTGTGTGACCGAGGCATAGAAGAACCACGCTTCATACGCAAGCTGCGCGACCGCATCCTGGTTCATGTGCTCATGCTTCTTAGTGTCAACCACCCGCTGAGGAGGCTCCGCAAGAATCTTAGCGATCGCCCGCTTGTTGTAGCCCGCTTGCTTGGCTAGCTTTTGCAATGCGCCGCGGGACAGATCATCCCGCTCCCAGACATGGCCACCTTCCTGAATGTCTTCACCGCACCCTGGATCAGGGTAGAAATTCCACGGGGATACGCGCTTCGCTGCCGGTATAATACTCTCCTTGATTTCGATGACTTCCGCCTCTTCCTCGACCCCGGTGTGTGGATTCGGGAGCATCTTCTTGTATGCCACCACCGTCCTGCTGATTTCCGGGAACGGCCCCTTAATGATCCCCGTCCCAATCCGGCCCCCGTCCTGAATGCACCGCCGGTCATGCATCGCAAATCGGCACTCCACCATGGAATCATGAATCCGCTTCGTGACGGCCTCGGCAGCCTCGACCGCTTTCTCCATCTTCTCGGCAGCCAGCTCGGCATAGGTGAGCGGTTTCCCTGGGGCTTGCGACGTATCCGTTGCTGGCGCGTCCATCAGGGGAAGCGGATGTTCAGGCGTCCCACCCGAACCAGGGTTCACTTCCTTCGGCGTTGGGTCTCGCTCCAGCAATGTTCCATTATGTTCCATCTGGCGGGTATCCTTGAGCTGCTGCGCGAGCTCAGGGATCGGAGTTGGCATCGCACTAAACGGCTTTTCATCCGGCGCCAGCAGGATTTCCTGAACCTTGGACACCCCGGCATTCACATACCGCCGGGTAAACGGGATATAGAGCGAGCTCTTGCTATCGTCCTGGTTCTTGCTATCCTTATCGACCGGCCCATCGGGAGTCGTCGGCTTCATCCAGCGGTTCGAGTTGAACTCTCCCGCATTCGCCTTATCCCGCCCGATATACGCGTCGTCGCAATAGCCCCAGATCGCTTCAATCCCGCTCTGTTCCCGGCCTTCAATGGCTCGCTTCCGCTTCCCGAGGAACACCTCAGTGAGCTTCTTCGCCTGCGCGTCTCGCTTGGCTTCGCGCTCCTGCTTCACCTGTTCGAGCGCGTCCACGACGGATTCAGGTAGCTGGATTTGGTCTAACAGTACTTGCATGTCACTCCTCCATCCGCACGTATCGCGACAACACGGCCAACCCGACTAATACGATCGTCCCCACCACGTAATACCTCACGAACTTGGCAGAATAGAGCGACCGCTTCGCATACCCCAACAAGACCAGCGCACCCAGCGTGAGCCAGAGGCACGCCGCAAGGTTCAACAAGAGATTGATCGTTGCCATCATCCTAAGGCACCAAGGCCACTATCGGCTGACACCCCAAACCCGATCCCTCTCGGCATCGAGGGCCGGCCAGACCAATCGTCTTCGTTCGACATCCTTGGCGCCGCAAGCGACAGGTATCTCGTGCCATCACACCCATGCTTAAACTCATCGTGGACTGGGCTTTGCGGTTCGCCATGCTTCGGCACGTTATACCGAAACCGCTTCCAGCACTCCAACAGCCGCTCGGTTGTATGGTAGAGCAACCCCGGCAACAGTGTTCCATCCTTGTACTGCGGCGGGATCAGCTCCTGTCCGCCCTTGTGGAGATAGATCCTCGGGAACGTCTGCCGCAACATACTCATCCCTTGTGCTTCCGTGACTTCATCCGGTCCGGGAATCCCCGCATTCCGAGGCTTCACGCGTCGCCCCATCTTTTTCAACACATCGGAGTCAGTCAGCCCGGTCTGGCGGGCCGTATGGAACGCGTCATGCGGGAGCCAATCCCATCCCCAATTCAGAGGCATCGCCTTCAGTAGTGCCCCCCATTCGTCAGTCCGAACACTCCGCCCTTCGAGATAGCCAATGATCCGCAAGGACGATAAATCCGTCTGCACAATATGAATCGTACAGGCGTCATTCCAGCCCATATCCCACACCGTGTGCACTTTCAGCCGTGGATCATACGGGCAGAACGTATACCGGCCATGTGCGACCAGCTCCGAGACTTCCCGTTGATACACCGCGCCCTCGGCTGCTGATTTCGGTTTCCCTTCGTACACATGCTCGTATTCTTCAATAGATCGCGCCTTCATGGCTGCCCGTGCCATCTCCGATTCACGAGAAGTCCAGAGGTTGTCCCGCCAGTTCATGGGGCAAACCCACGCTTCCGGCGGCGGCGACACCACAAACCGGAGATACGTTTCGTCGGTATCCATGTCTGGGTTGAACGTAATGATAATCTCAGACCCTTTCTTGCGGATTGTGGGTTCCAAAATGTTCCATGACTGTTTCGACACGTTCGCGGCCTCTTCGACCCACGCAACGTCCACGCCTTCATAGGATTTCATGGACTCTTTGGTGTGCTTTTCGAGACCAGTGTAGATGAACTGCGATTTGTTGTAGCGCCCCCGGATTTCGCTTTCCATCACGTCGAAATGGCTGGAGAGCCCAAGGGATTCGATCTGATCCGAGAGGAGTTTATGGACGGATTCTTTCAGAGAGTTCTGAACTTGTCGGCAACACAGTACCCGCAACGGACGTTGGGAGGCCATCAGCAGCAACGCCCGAGCCACCGACCACGATTTGATCCCATCCCGTCCGCCGTACAGCACCTTGTACCGGTGTGGGCGAAAGAGCCCTTGCAGCTTAACAGGGAAATGGACTTGCCTGGTCTCCGGTTCAGCGCTTGCGACTGACAAAGGCAACCTCCGGGACAGGGGGAACGTTATCAGACTGAGCAGGCCTCGGGCCCGATATCACGACCGGCGCAGGAGCCTTGGCCCCCGCTTCGATGAAATTGATCTGATACAAGACTGGCGGCCCAGACTTCTCTTTCTCCGCCTCCTCGTCGACATTCTTTGGTTGGTAGAGTCGTGCAATGTGCGTCGCTGCATCCATTCTGGTCGCATGATCAGGGATCTTTGTCTCAACCGCATCCCCGATTGTCGGCATCTTCACGACCACATTGGCACCCAGCGCCTTCACGTACGGCCTCACAATATCATCGAACTGCTTCTGCTCCTCGGCCAACACCCGCTCGACCGCCTCCGTCAGGATGGATTGCACCTGGGGATGCTGGATGATCTTCTTCGAGCTTTTATTCGCTGTCTCAACGCTATACCCCGCCCTAATCAGGGCATCCGTCTGGTTCATCCCCTTCAATAAATTCTTCGCCAGCTTCCTCCGTTGTGCGCGAAACTTCTGGCCCTTCTTATTCCCCGAGTTTTTACCGACTTTAGTTTCCATTATTCCAATGAGTTACAGCATTACAGCTATAGGGGAGTGAATACGTAGTTATCCTGGGATTTCTCACGGCCTCCCCGCCAATCCACAATACCCCTGCTGCTCAGGCCCTTTCGCCCCGATCCAGCGCCATGCCATACAGCGAGAGCCGATACAATCCCCGCACTGCTCACCCGACAGAAGCGAATCAGCATCAACGATTTGCGGACACCACTTTGTCTTAGCTTCAGCTTCCGTATACATCTACACCACCTTCCAATTAGCACCCCGCCCCGCTTGCTCTGCCGCCCACCGATCCCGCATCCTGGCTTTCCGATTCACCTTCTCGCGACATCCCGCACAGTACGGTAATTCGGCATCCCCTAATCCTCTGGTGTACGCACTCTGCACCACTCGCACGACTGGCCGCAGGTCGCACATCTCACAGTATTTCGGCTCCCCGAACGCTCGCCCGTCCGCTCGGCGGACCTTGATCCCTGGCAGATTCCCACAGGTAAGGCAATGGGGTTCCCACTGACGCAGTTCTGTATTCCACTGGCTATTGAGCAACCCGTTGCACCGCGGGCACTTATCGGCCATGCTGCACCTCCGCTGCCAACCGCTCTGCGATCGCCTCAGCATGATCGCGTAAAATTCGGTTCCCATCGTGCTTCAACTCTGGGCACCGGAGATACCAGAGCGTCCAGCATGTGCCGCAAACCGAGTTTGGCTCACGCTTCCCACTGTACCTGGGGTGTTCCTTGCAATAATGCGACATCATTTCTCCGTTAAGAGGTGGGAATACAGCATCATTCGACGTACACCCGTTTCAGTATTCGCTTCTCCGACTCGTTCCCGGCGATATCAAACGCCTGACCCCAAAAGGTCGTCAGCGTCTTGCGCTTGACCACCGCCAAGATCTGTATCGATGTCAGATCTTTCCGCACCATCACCGCCCGCTCTGCCGTCTTCCCATCGCCCCACGTAATCTTGTAGCCGGCGAGATCGGATTCGGTATTCTCATTCCATGAAAGATCAACGGCAATTCTCATAGATTCCCGCTTCGCTGATTGATCGACTCACGCCCAACCACCACTGAAAGCCCATCCTGCCTGGTCATCAACGCATCGCTATCGGCTTTGTGCAGGAACTCAAAATAACTTTTCGCGTGCATGCAGGCTTGGTACGAGGGGCTATCCGCCTTCGGGATGCATTCAATCTGCATCCGGACTGATCC
>JACCDQ010410665.1_pt1 | contig 20441 bp, 18 predicted proteins | sample 7446031 | NCBI WGS metagenome assembly JACCDQ01 (sample SAMN15323442, study PRJNA562643) | freshwater metagenome | isolation source: river surface water | place: USA:Blue River Watershed | collected 2017-08-17
ATCCTAAACCAAAAGTTTGGTAATAATCGGGCGTTGGACGATGCTTAAACTCCATATTCCAACGATTAACAATTTGTTGACGATTTTCAATCTTGCCTACTGTTTTTTTCCATTGATAGCGTTCGGCCAATGTACGCCCCTCTACAATACAGCCGCCAGGAAAACGCACAAAACCAGGTTTTAAATCGGCCAGTAATTGCACCAAATCTTTACGAAGCCCACCTTTTCGGCCTTTCCAAGTATCTTGTGGGAAGAGCGAAATCATATCAATATCCAATTGCCCTGCTCCTTTGAAAAACACATTTACTTTACAATTAGGGTCAGTTTCGGAAGCAGTAATTACCCCCTCAATTCTCTGCCAATTAGAACCAAGTAAACTTAGTGTTGTACTTCCGATAACTTGATTTTTGCTATTGATGATTTCTACCAAAAGGCTAATACTCCCTTTATTTAGTCGAGCCAGAGCAGAAAAATCGTATTTTTCACCTTTTTTTATGCCTATACCATCAAAACCTTCATTTTGCAGACCCAACGCTTTGTTTTCATCACGTTTATCTACTCTTACTACTCTTGGATTATTGGGATTTCCTTTAGAGTTATTATAAATTGTTAGTTCATTCTGAATATTAAAGCGGGTTTCGGCTTCGGGCAGATGCTTCCATGCCATCCAAGGGTACTCAAATTCAAACGAACGGTTCTTGATAAGCTCGGCGTATAAACCACCATCAGCCGCAAAGTTGATGTCTTCAAAGAAAATACCATACATCGTCGGCTGAATAGTAACCAAGGATTTGGTGGCATCAATCTCTACTTTTGTTGTTTTCTGAGCAGAAACACTTACCGTAATGCAAAAAGAAGTTATGAATGTTAGGATTTTTCTCATAGAATTTGATTTTGTTGTAATTTTACTAAATATAAGTGTCAAATCTACACTTTTGAAATGCAAATTAAATTAATTTTCTAAAAAGTCTTAGAGGATTGGCTAAAATTTACGCTTAAAGAAATATTCAACCATAATCATGGAGTGCATGACAAATCTCCCAAAATACATTTTTGGTCTATGTAATTTATTCTTTCTTCTCAAAAAGACACCGACTCTTTGAAAAAGAGCTACTTTTATTAGATATTACATTACCTAAACTAAATGAAAATAAAACTTTACTTCTTACTGCTAATTCCAATTATTGTTTGCTTCCAATTATCTGCTCAAACTGTCAATGAACAGAAATATCAAATTCATATTAAGCGAGCTTCAGAAAAAATAAAAATTGATGGAGTATTAGATGAACAAACGTGGACATCTGCCGAGAAAACCCCTGCGTTTCGTCAGCAATTTCCTTATGACACCTCCACTGCGATTCAACAAACGACAGCAAGAGTAGCCTTCGATGATGAATTTTTATACTATAGTTTTGTGGTTGAGCAACCTCGAAAATATGCGGTTCTTTCATTAAAACGAGATTTCCCCGCTGGTGGAGGAACAGATTTAGTTGTCTTCAATATTGATACTTTTAGGGATAAGCAAAATGGTTTTCATTTTGCGGTGAATCCTTATGGCGTGCAGCGTGAAGCGTTGATTTCAAACGGAAACGTAGTCTCTAATGATTGGGATAATAAATGGTACACTGCCGCAAAGAACTACGACGACCATTGGGTAGTTGAATGTGCCATTCCGTTTAAGACCCTTCGCTATAAATTGGCCGAAAATGGCCAAAACGCTTGGAATGTAAATTTCTTTCGCAATAATCTATTCTTGAATGAGCGTTCGTCGTGGGCACAATTGCCTCGTAGTGGTAAGGGTACGGATTTAGCCTTTTCAGGAACAATGATTTGGGATGATGCTCCACCCAAACCAGGACCAAATGTTTCGATAATTCCTTACAGTATTGCATCGGTTGGGCAAGATTTTATCAACGAGCACCCCTTAGAGAAAAAAGCAAATATTGGTTTCGATACCAAAATTGCCGTTACTCCATCGCTGAATTTAGATATTACGGTGAATCCCGACTTTTCGCAGGTTGAGGTCGATAGGCAAGTAACCAATTTGAGTCGTTTTGAAATTCTTTTTCCTGAAAGACGACAATTCTTTCTGGAAAACAACGACCTTTTTGGCTCATTCGGAACCGATAATATTACGCCATTCTTTTCCCGAAGAATCGGAATTACAAAAAACCCTGTTACGGGGAATAGTCAGCAAGTGAAGATTTTGGGTGGAGCCAGACTTAGCGGTAAACTTACCAACAACTGGCGTATTGGTTTGATGTCGATGCAAACAAAAGGCACCAAATTCGATGATAAAATTGGTTTAGCAGGAGCAAACTACACTGTTGGAGCTATTCAACGGAAACTGTTCACGAGGTCGAATATATCGTTAATGGTTGTTAATAAAGAAAACGCCATTGGTAAATTAGAAACCCAACAGGCAGTTGATTCGTTGAAATTTCATCGAATTGTGGGCTTAGATTACAACATGGCATCGAAAAATGGCTATTGGCGAAATAAGTTTTTCTATCATCAGTCATTTACTCCAACGAGTTCAAAAGGACAAAATTCGGCAGGAATTATTATTTTGAAAGATTCTCCAACGTGGTTTATCAGTTCGGGAAGTACTTACGTGGGCGAAAATTACTTCGCACCTGTAGGATATGTTCCTCGTCAAAATTTTCTGAGAAACGAATCAAATTTTGGATATACATTTTATCCACGAAGCCCTAAAATAAATCGTGTATTAAACAACTTTGGCATTGGAACCGATTGGGACTATTTCACTCGAAAATCTGATTTAAAAACTATTGATTATGATTTTACACCTGTGTTATTTATGCTTCAGTTTACCAATAATGCCAGTTTGACATTATTCCCTTACCGATTTATGTACACTTACTTGTTCAGCGACTTCGACCCTACCAATACTGGTGGAAAAGCACTTGCCAAAAATCAAGGATTTTACTATCAACAAACTCGTTTTAGCTTTCAGTCAAATACCAATAAGCCTTTTTTCTTCAACCTAAGCGGTAGAGCTGGCGAATATTACAATGGGCATTTCGTATCGCTTGGTAGTACTGTCAATTATCGTATTATCCCTCATGCGTTACTTTCGGTTGATATTACGCACAATCGAATCAAGCTACCTAAGCCATACAATTCTGCGGTTTTGTGGCTGGTTAGTCCACGTACCGAAATCACATTCAATAAAAATATATTCTGGACAACCTTCGTGCAGTATAATAACCAAGCCAACAATGTGAATATTAATTCACGTTTTCAATGGCGTTTCAAACCAGCCAGCGATTTCTTCATTGTTTATACCGATAATTATTTTGCAACCGACCCCGAAATGCTTGAAAAACCTTACAACTTAGGTTTGTTGAACAGCAAGAGTCGAGCGTTAGTGATGAAACTTACGTATTGGTTTAATATATAGATTACTTGAGGCACATCAAACAGATGTGCCTCAAGTTTTTGCCTACTTTCTATTTAAAGCTCCTGCTCTCCTATTTCACCTATTCAACAACCAGCCCGTTACGCTGAAACGTTCGGCAAAGGCTTCACTCACTTCGTGGTCGAGTTTTTCGCTTTCAAAACAAACCAAACGCCCTGCCAATGGAGCAATAACGATGCTTTTTTCGATACCATTTTCTTGGATATAGATAATCAAATTTCCACCATTTGCAGGAATCCAATTGGGGTTTAGGTAATAAATGACTGATAAAACTCTTCCTTTTTGAGCCTGAAAAGTATCTCGGTGACGGCGATAGAATTTACCAACATCATATTTAGCGAAGTGAATTTCAGTATCAACAATACCCAAATAGCAAGTTTGATTGAGATAATCTACAAAAGCCTGGTTTTTATCAAGTAGCATTCGTTCTGCGGCATCAATGGTATCGTTTTCAAGCCATAAAATTTCATCGCCTCGCACGAGGGCGGCCTTGTGAACTTCGCTTTGTTTGCCGATGCTGGCTTCTTTAAATTTTCCTGCTTGGTAGCGTTGGGCAAAAGTTTCTAAAAGATTTTTTACCTCATCAGGTTCTAAAAAATCATCACAAACGGCATAGCCTTTGGCCACAACTCCTTCGATGATTTGCTCAAATTTTTGCTCTTGTGTTGGCATTTCCCAAAAAAGAAAACCTTGTAAATCTTGCCGATTTACAAGGTTTTTTGGGTTTTAGATAAAGGTAGCGAAATGTTTGAGAATAGAATAAGTTTATATAAAATAAGGTTTTCAAAAGGTTCTAAAACTTTGCTAATCACGAAATTTTCGTAAATTCGGGCAGATTTTAGATACTTCCCAAAAAACTTTCCGATGGCAACTCATAAAGTTTCAAAAAGCAAATCTACCAAGAAAAAAAAAGTAGAAACGCCCAAGAAAATACCTTATTACAGAAAGCCCGACAACTTGACCCTCGACCAATGGCAAATTGCTCTGAGAAAACAATTCGGGCAAGACAATGAGTTTTTGGTGACAAATATCGGACAAGAAAAGTTTTTTTCGGATTTTCAGGTAATCAATAAGGCTACTAACAACTCTTATAAAGTTGCTATCAGAAGCACTGACGACACACAGAACTTTTGCGAATGCCTCGATTTTAAAACCAACCGTTTGGGAGTATGCAAGCATATCAGTGCTACGCTCCATCATTTGAGCAGTCTTCATGGTTCAAAGAAAGCATTCAAAGAAGGTAGTTTTCACCCGCATTATAGTTCGGTTTATTTAGATTATCTAAATGGACGTCAGATAAAAGTCCGAATCGGTTCAGAAAACAAAGATGCCTATACTCAACTTGCCAATACTTATTTCGACGAAAATAATATTCTGAAACCAGAATCGTTTGCTGTGTTTGAGGTTTTTCTGGAAGAAGCCAAGAAAATCAGCAAAAGCTTTAGGTGCTACTCCGATGCCCTCGATTTTGTGATTGGTGAGCGAGATAAGATTCGTCGCCGTGAGTTTTTCATGCATCTAATTCCTAAGGGTAGCGAAGACCTAAAGTTTGAGGATTTGGTAAAAGCCGAACTTTTTCCGTATCAGAAAAAAGGCGTTTTGTTTGCTGCAATTGGAGGCCGTAGTCTCATTGCCGACGAAATGGGACTCGGAAAAACGCTCCAAGCAATCACTACGGCCGAACTCTATAAAAAAGAACTGGGAATTAACCGAGTATTGATTGTTTGTCCGACTTCTTTGAAGTACCAATGGAAATCGGAGATTGAACGATTTACCGATAATTCGGTGCATGTCATTGAGGGTTCACTTATCAAACGTACGGCCCAATACCAGTACGTTGATGCTTTCTATGTCATTGTGAGCTACCATACCATGACCCAAGACCTCGATTTATTGAATAAAATGGAGGCCGACATGGTGATTCTGGACGAAGCCCAGCGTATCAAAAACTGGAAAACGAAGGTTTCGCAACAAATCAAAAAACTTATCACACCCTACGCCATCATACTTACGGGAACACCACTCGAAAACAAACTCGAAGAGCTATATTCAATCATTCAGCTCATTGATGTTTTCCGTCTGGGGCCTGTTTATCGTTTCTTAAACCAGTATCAGATTAGCGACGAGTCGGGCAAAGTGGTAGGTTATAAAAACTTACACGAAATATCGAAACTCCTCTCGGATATCTTAATCCGACGTACCAAGAAAGAGGTACTATCGCAATTACCGAAACGAATGGATAAAAATTTGTTTGTGCCAATGACACAAGAACAAATGGATATTCACAACGGTCTGGGCGATAACGTAGCAAAATTGGTCAGCAAATGGCGTAAATTTGGTTTCTTGAATGAAACTGACCGCCGACGCTTGATTTTATCGTTGAGCCAAATGCGAATGGTTTGTGATAGTACGTACATTCTCGACCAAAAAACTCGACACGATACCAAGATTGAGGAAGTAATGAATATTTTGGACGAGTTTTTAGAAAATTCCGACGAAAAAGTGGTTATTTTCAGTCAATGGGAACGCATGACGAGGCTTGTGGCTCAGGAACTCACCGAACGAGAAATTAAGTTTGAAAACCTACATGGTGGTATCGAAAGTACGAAACGAAAAGATTTGCTCGATAATTTCAAGAACGACCCAAACAGCCGAGTTTTCTTATCGACCGATGCGGGTGGTGTTGGCTTAAATCTGCAATCAGCTTCCTTGTTGATTAATTTAGATATTCCGTGGAATCCTGCCATTCTGGAACAACGTATTGCCCGCATTTATCGACTTGGCCAAGAACGCAATGTGTCAATCATTAACCTTGTTTCGACGGGTACGATTGAACATAAAATGCTTGATGTTCTGAAGTTTAAAGGTGCAATGGCCGAAGGCGTGCTTGATGGTGGCGAAGATACTATCTTCTTAGGTGAAGATAAATTCAAGCAGTTTATGAGTTCGGTAGAAAACCTAACCGACGCTCCGCAAAACGAAAATACAATCATTGATTCGGTGGAAGAACATGAAGCTGAAGAACAAGATTCAACGAATATTCTCGACAGAGCCTTGATAGACTTGCCACAAAATACCACCACATTCTTGGGCGATGATGATGTAGAAGAAGAGAGCCTTTCGACCAGCGAATCGGTTGGAGAAAATACTAACCCAAATGAGGTGCTTATCAAAACTGGTGTTCAGTTTTTCACACAATTGGCACAAACCCTAAAAAATCCAGAAGAAAACAAAGCCTTAATAGAGCATCTGATTTACAGAGATGAAACAGGCAAAATTTTCTTGAAAATACCTATTGAAAATGAGTCGGTGGTGGTTGAAGCGTTGCAAGGTTTGAGTACTATCTTTGGAGCATTTCTGAAACCTTAATCACTAAAAAACACCATAAAGTCTAAAATACACTAACCTAACTAATGAAAAGTTGCTCAATTATTTTGATATTACTGACGCTACTCAGCACATCGGCAGTATGTCAAGAGAACCAATCTGTTACACTAAAAGGCAAAATCAGTGACTATAAAAGTAAGATGCCACTGGCGGCTCAAATAAAGATTATCTATACTGATAGTCAATTAAATACACAAGAATCTAACACCAAAGGAGATGGAAATTTTGAACTAAAAGTTTTTCAAAAAAACTTTATTTTACAAGCCAAAGCAGAAGGCTATATTGTATCGAATGTAGTAATGAATCTTGAAGCCCCTGCTATACCATCTATTGTACAGGCCCAAGTTCCGATGATTATAGATGGCAAGTTTAAGAACAACCAATTTATTGTGGATTTTACCCAAAGAAACCAAAGCGATAACGCCAGCAAAGAACCATTCAACAAGCAAGTTTTTCAGGCGATAGATGCCACAGATGGAAGTATTATTGGAGCTAAGTTCAGATTGATTGGCTCTAACCGAAACGAGATTGTCAACACAGAGACCAGCGTTGAAGAGTCAGTATTTGAACATGACTTTACCAAAAAAGATAATTTACTGCTCGAAGTAACCGCTAAAGGATACCAAAAATTTCTGGGCAATATAGTGATTGATAATCTTGATAATAATACTAACAGATATATTGTAAAACTCATCAAAAGTGTATCGTTTCTCAACCTTATTATTATCCACAATAAAATAAACTTACAAAGTATTGCTATCATTGACAATACCACAAAAAAAGTCATTCAACTATCAGAAAATGGCAATGTTTATTTTGGAATGCTTGATATAAATAAAAAATATACTGTAAAGATAAATACTACTGAAACTGGGGAAATTATTAGAGAATTAGTTGCCACGGAAGGGGTAAATCAACTATTAATAAAACTTGAGCCTAAAGTGCAAAATCAAGTAAATTTTACGGATGAAAATATTTCTTTATCAGCACAAACAAAAGTCGTTACGATGGAGAAACAAGCCTTCACCGCCGAAAAAAAAACAGTTAGTTTAGAGAACAAAACACTTTTTTTCGACCAAAGCAGTTATGTTTTGAAGCCCGAGGCAAAGCAAACTTTGGAAGAAATAAGTAAACAGCTAATTGACTCGCCTGAGGTAAATATTGAGATTACAGGCTATGCCGATAACATGGGCGATGCCAGACAAAATCAATATTTATCGGAATTCAGAGCAAAAGTTATTTCGAGCTTTTTATTCAACAAAGGTATTAATGACAAACGAATTAAGCTCAAAGGCGATGGCGGCAAACAAGCCGACAGCGACACCGAAGATGCCCGACAACGTAACCGTAGGGTTGAGTTGAGGTTTTATTAATACCCCTAACGGCAACAGCCAACCGTCATTAAAGGTAATAATTATTCAATTTTATGCAAATACTCGAAACCGAGCGTCTAATTCTACGCCAATTTACGCTTGATGATGCCGCATTCATACTCGAACTGCTCAATACGCCTACTTGGTTGCGGTTTATTGGCGATAGAGGCGTGCATAGCATTGAAGATGCCGAGAATTACCTACGAAACGGAAGCCTAAAAAGCTATGCCGAAAATGGTTTTGGCTTCTATGCTGTCGTTGAGAAAGAATCTAAAAAAGCTATCGGGATGTGTGGTTTGATAAAACGGGATACCCTACCAGATATTGATATTGGTTTTGCTTTTGTACCTAATCTTATAAGCAAAGGTTTTGGGTATGAAATTGCTTCAGCCACACTCGATTATGCTTTTAATGTACTGAAAATCAAGCGTATTGTAGCGATTGTAAATCCTGAAAACGAGAAATCTATTGGTTTAATCAAGAAAATCGGAATGCAGTTTGAGGAAATGATAAAGTTTGGAGAAGAAGCAAAAGAATTAATGCTATTCAGCAAATATTAAGGAAGACTTCGCTTGCAGCGAAGACTTCCTTCGTTTCACTTCTCAGCCGAAAAACCTATTAATGGTGGGTCGTTGAAAAATGTATCCCAATATTCAGTATCGGTTACTTTTGAATCCAAAAACGGGCCTTCCCATCTAAAATTTTTGAATCCTACTTCTTTAAAACACGCTTCATAGGTTTGCGGACTCAAGTAAAAATTATTGAAACTAAATTCTGTTCCATCGGGATTGAATATGACGTAGCGTACAAAATCGCCTTCTTTTCTTGTTTCGGTACTTTCTTTTATGAAGCCATATTCTTTATAAGTAGCGTAGTTTTCGAGTTTATTCATTGGGTTATCATTAAAACCAACAAGTTTTCCGCCAGCTTTCAGATTCAAGAAAACAGTCTTACACATCTGTAATAATTCTTCTTTAGTTTGAGCATAATTGAATAAATACATGCACATCACTACATCAAAATCATCTACTTTATCGAGTGATAAGGCATCATTTACCAAATATTCGCAACCAATTGGATTTTTAATTTCTTCGGCCTCAGCCAATTTAATCATTTCCGAAGATAAATCTACACCAAGTATTTTTGCTGCCCCTAACGCCTTGATTTTTCTTGTGTAAATACCTTCCCCACAGGCAAGGTCTAAGATTTTTTTATTGCTTACATTACCTATCAGTTTGAGTAACGTATATTCTTCTATACATTTTCTAAAACCCAACTGCTTTGAGTTTTTATACTGCTCAGCAATGGCATCATACGAGTTTTCATTCATGGCTATTGTTGGTTAAAAGTGGCTATTTCATGTAATACAAATCTATGAAAAAGGCTAAACTTTGGTTATACTTCTCGCTAAAATCTCAACACATTTTTCAAGTTCCTCAATCGCAGAAGAGGCAAAGCCCAAACGAGTAGAATTAATGTTGCGGTCGGGTAAATTATGCTGTAAGCCATTAGAGAAAAAAAGTCCATTTTTCAGAGCATTTTCGGCAGTTTTTACCAAATCAATACTTTTATCAAACTTTGCCCAGACCGACATCCCGCCTTCTGGAATCTGAAAACTGACTTCATTTCTGAGTTTTTGCTGCAATAGTTCACAGAAAAAATCTCGACGCTCTCGGTATTCTCTCAGTGATTTCCGTAAATGCTTTTGAATAATTCCTTCATGCAATAGCTCCGCAATCGCATTTTCGAGCATTACATCACCTTGGCGGTCAATAATTCTTCGATGATACGACAAATGTTCAATCACTTCTTCAGGAGCTACCAAATAACCAACTCGAAATGCGGGCGAAATACTTTTTGTAAAAGAGCCAGAGTATAGCACCACTCCTACCTCATCGGCACTGGCCAATGGCAAAAGTGGCTTACTTTGATAGTGAAAATCGTAGTCATAGTCATCTTCAAAAATAATAAAACGATACTTTTCAGCCAGTTTTAAGAGCTTTATTCGTCGGTCAGCTTTCAGCGTAACGGTTGTTGGGTAATCATGATGCGAAGTGATGTAAATTAACCGAATTGGGTGCTTTTTACACAATTCATCCAAAGCATCAACCATAATTCCATTTTCGTCGGTCGGAATTGTCAGAATGTTTGCTCCCGCATGTTGAAAATTAATCTTAGCACTGGCCCAAGTCATTTCTCCCAAAACCACAAAATCGCCAGCTTTTACAAAGGCCGTTGTGAGCAAATACATTCCCATCATCGTCCCTCGCACAATCAATACATTTTCGGCGGTAATTTTCAATCCCCTACTTTCATTCAAATAAGTAGCCAATTCCTGCCTTAACCAATACGAACCTTTCGTATCTCCATAGCCTAATTTTACATACGAATTTCCGTGAATTAAATTCCCTCGATAGGCTCTTGCTAAATCGAGTAACGGAGCTAAACGAGGGTCAGGGAAACCATCATCTAAGTGTAGTTTATCTGATGCTTTAACCACTTCTCTCTGCAAAAATGGCTTTGAATCAAAACTAAAACCCGCTTTTTTGGGCAAAAACACAGGATTATCAATTAATTTTTCTGATTTTATCTCAGGTAAATTATTAGCTACAAATGTGGCACTTCCTTGTTTGGTTTCGAGCCAGCCTTGTAAAATCAGTTCTTCGTAAGCAATCGTGATGGTTTTTCGGTGCAAATCAAGCAATTCGCTTAATTTTCTCGAACTCATTATCTTTTGTCCCTTTTTGAGTGTACCAGTCTGTATCAAATAGATAAATCTTTCAGTGATTTGCTGATAAATAGGTGTCTTTGAGTCTTTCTTGACAACGATGAGTGTATTTAATGGTAACATAACTGGACTACTAAGTATTTCTTTTTTGGACTACAATGATAGTCCAAAAGTAAAGTAATTTTGTTTCGGAAAAAGAAAAAACTCAGATATGTTTTCATTTAGACTCAAAATCATTTTTGCATTTGCAGCCATTTATTTGGTTTGGGGTTCTACATATCTATTCGTGAAGATTTCTCTGCACTCGTTTCCACCGTTTTTACTCTCAACACTTCGTTTTTTTATTGGCGGAGGAGCCTTAATGATGTATGCTTACTGGGTAAAAGACCAATTCCCGCAATCAAAAGAATTATTAAAACAAGCACTTTTGGGTTGTGTTATCTTCATTGGCGGGATTATGTCGGTAGTTTGGGCCCAACAATACTTATCATCGAGCCTTACTTCCACTATCATCACAACACCTTTCTGGTTTGTGGTTTTAGATAGAAAACAATGGCGGTATTACTTTTCTAACTTCCATATAATCGTTGGCCTAATCTTGGGTCTGATTGGCGTAACAACCCTCATGATTTTCAAAACTCATACACAAACGAGCAGCAATGGTTACATGCAGTTATTAAGTATTTTAGTGATAATCTCGGGGAGTTTTTTTTGGGTTTTAGGCTCGCTTTATCTTAGAACTAATCCGAGTTCGACTTCGGTTTACGCCAATACTACAGTACAATTATTCGCAGCAGGAATTTGTTGTTTGTTGATTAGCCTCTTCAATGGTGAAATGAGAGATTTCAATATTCAACAAACTCGGCTTGATGGCTGGTTATCGGTTACTTACTTAGCTATTTTTAGTAATACCCTTACATTTTTGGCTTTTGTTTGGCTAATCAAAATCAAGCCCCCTGCTATTGTTAGCACATACTCGTACGTCAATCCGATGGTAGCGACACTTTTGGGATGGAGCTTTGGAAATGAACATATTTCATTGGTTCAGATTTTAGCACTTAGCCTGATACTTTCGGGCGTATTATTTGTGAATTTAGGAAGAAATAAACTATAAAGATATGCAAATCAAAATCGCTCAAACCAAAGAAGATTTTTTGAAATGTTTTGATGTGATGCAAGCCCTGCGTCCACACCTTACGCCCGAATTGCTTTTGGAATTATTACCCCAAATGCAAAAAGAAAACTACAGCTTAATTTTTATCGAAGAAAACGGCAAGGCCATTTCGGCATGTGGTTTTAGGTATTTAACCAGCTTATTTGATGGCCGATACATCTATATCGACGACCTTTCGACCTTACCAGAAGTTCGTGGAAAAGGATACGCAGGAGCGTTATTTGATTATGTAGTAGAAAAGGCGAAAGCTGAAAATCTTTCAGCAGTGCACCTCGACTCTGGTCATCAGCGTTACGATGCACATCGATTGTATTTAAACAAAAAAATGAAGATTGTCTATCATCATTTCAGACTTGAATTATAAAAACACCTACGCAAAATTATGATAAAGCAAACTCCTCGCACAGCCACGAGCCGTATTCCCAAACGTACGCAGTACGACGAAACATTAATTTATTCAATTTTAGATGAAGCCTTGTTTTGTACCATTAGTTATTCGATTGATAATCAACCTTTTTCAATTCCTACGGCCTTTGTTCGTAAAGGCGATAAACTCTACATTCATGGGTCAGTAGGAAGTCATTTTTTGAGAGGAATTGAATCGGGCATACCCGTTTGTATTTCGGTTATGCTTACCGATGCCTTAGTTGTGGCCAAATCGGCGTTTCATCATTCGGTCAATTATCGGTCAGTAATTATTTTTTCAAATGCAAAAAGAATTGATGATTACGAAGCAAAGTATCTTTTCTTCAAGGAATTAACCGAAAAAATTGTTCCGAATAGTTGGGAATATCTACGCCCCATGAAACCCAGCGAAGTCAATAAAACTATGCTTCTGTTTTTTGATATTTCGGAAGCATCGGCTCGTTTGCGTACAGGTATGCCCAATGATGACGAAGAAGATAAAAGCCTGCCAATATGGTCGGGACTTATTCCGATTCCACCCAATAGACTCACACCCATTGCAGACGAAAATAGTGTTGGCATTCCATTACCCAAGCATTTAAGCTAATTTTCACTTCATAAGCATAGCCACTCATCACTGATTTTAATACTGTCACCCAAAAATGGCAGTATTTTTATTTTTAAATACATCGTATTATAAAGTATATAAAATTTTATAATACATTTCCATCACGAAAAACGAATTCTTAAAAAATTGGGATACGCAACTCAAAAAAGGGCTACTACCTTTTTATGTTTTGTAAACACTTAATCCGAAGGAATGCTATAGCTATGAGCTTATTTAAACGCTCAAAGACACACTGAAAATTGAAATAACCGAAAGTACGATTTACCCATTACTTATCCGATTAATGAAAGATAATTTATAGATACATAAATGATAAATGGGTAGAACAACAGTCGGAAATTCCGAGGAAGTATTATTTCATTACAGAAAAAGGCAAAATTAACGTAGCCGAAATGCAAAAGTATTGTAGAAATCATTGAAGAAATACAAAAACAATGAAACTGAATATCCTACAATTGAGCAAACGTTTTCGCCACTCGTAATGGGAAATTGCACCAAATGGATTAAAGAAAGAACGAAGTAATATTTAAAGTTATGAAATCAATTGTTCATGTAGCGATTGTTGTAGAAGACTACGATAAAGCCATAGAATTTTATACGCAAAAACTAAATTTTGTACTTATTGAAGATACTCCATTATCCGAAACCAAACGTTGGGTATTAGTAAAACCCAATGCCGAAAGTGGCTGTGCTTTACTGTTAGCAAAAGCGGCAAATGATAAACAACTGAGTAGAGTTGGAAATCAGACAGGTGGCAGAGTGTTTTTATTTCTGGAAACCGATAATTTCGAAAGAGATTATCAGAACTTGCTCGAGAAAAAGATTACAATTATCCGACAGCCCAGTGTAGAGGCATATGGGCAAGTGGCTGTCTTTGCCGATTTATACGGCAATCTTTGGGATTTGATTGAATACAATAGAAAGTAATGAACAAATATAGGGGCAATTTAGCCCCTATATTTATGATAATCACATATAAACCCCTAAGTATTACTCTAATTTATTTACTAATATTACAGCACTTTTCTCATAGTTTTTTTGCTTACTAAATCGTTCCCGACACCAACTCATCAATTGTTGAAACTCTTCTTTTGTTGATTGTCGTAGAGCCTTTCTCAATTCTTTTCTGAAAATTCGAGGCTCAAAACTTACTTTTTCAAGAATCATCTTAGTATATTCAAGCATTGTCATGATTTTAAACGGTTGGATTGTAAACTTTTCGAGTAACCAATGGTTACTCGGAAACGATAGGGTGATTAATTGACTCCGCTACTCGAAGTCTCGTTTCTATTTATATTTATCGTAGTCTGATGTGTGTTCACTTCTTTAGCTGCTATCTGTTTGCCAAAATCTGTTGTGATAAAATGCGACTTATAATTGTTTGACGACAGTAAAGGATTGAAAGTTGTGGGATTTGTAGGAATCTGTAATACTAAAGCCGCTTCGGATGTAAAATCAACAAACCCTTGACGCTTATAATTATGAACTGAACTAATGCTATTTTTAATTTGATGCGATGATTGACTATAAATAGTTACACTATTACTCTCTGCGAATGCTTTTCGTTGCTGAAAAACTGGGCGTTTATAGTTATGTGGTGAATCGATGAACGCCTTTTGGGCATATACCGAACTCGAAGCCATTGCTAAGAAAGCAAAGGCATATTTTATGAAATTTTTCATTGTCTCTTAAAATTAATTTTTCGAATAATATTTTGGTCAAGCAGCCATTAACCTCTGATGACACCACAAAGGTAAGAAAGCAAGATTAGGCTGAAGTTAAGCCCAAATTAGAAAAGCCTTAGAAATTATTAACGAGGAAGAAAAAGATTAAAAGTAATACCAGCATCGTGCGAGGATTCAACTTCTATCTTACCATTATGTAGTTGTACAATTCTTCGAGTGAGCGAAAGCCCTACCCCATGCCCTTTGGTATTACGAGCGTTTGAGCCTCGCTTGAAAGGTTCGAAAATCTGTGATAATTCGTTGGCAGGAATCATCGAGCCTTCATTATGAAAGCTGAGTTTCAGAATTTCATCATCCATATCAATCTTTACCTCAACCGTATGTTGGGGCGAAAACTTCGCTCCGTTTTCTATCAAATTGATTAGTGCCGTATAAAGTAAACCTTCATTTCCTTTTACTTCGGGCGTTAATTCGGCATTATCATCTAAACTGATAAGTATCTTATAATCAGGGTTTTTCTTGAGTAATTCGGCACGAATTTGCCAAATTACTTCTAAGATATTCACGAGTGAATATTTGAATTTTGTATCGTCGGCATCAATACTTGTTAGGTCTAAAAGATTGTTGGTGAGTTTATTAAGCTGCTGCACATCATCAAGCACTGATTGAATCATGAGTTTCAAATCGGCGGGATTGTCATTGGCCAAAAGTGATACTTGAATTTGGCCAGTTATTGCCGTAAGGGGTGTTCGTAGCTCATGAGAAGCATGTGAAACAAACGAACGTTGGGTCTGAAAAGCGTGTTCGAGTCGGTCGAGCATTTGGTTGAAGCGAATTGAAAGCTGCTCTAACTCATCCGCTTTATTGCCTTCATCAAGCCTAAGGCTCAGTTGGGAAGCACGAATTTTATCAATTTTTTGAATCATTCGCTGAATTGGGAGTAACATTCTACGAGCAAATACCCAACCAGTAATGGCACTAATACAAACCAGTAACAAAGCCGAAAAGCCCAACGTTAAAGCCAAATTACGTTGTTTTTCTAAACCATATTTATCGACAGATGAAGTCAACACAATGAAATCCTTATTTCGGTTTCTGATAACAATTCCGTACATTTCGAGGCCATTTTCTTCCCAAAAAAGCTCTTTTTCTTGTCTAATTCGGTTTAGAATTGTGTGTTTCAGATTAGGCGAGTCAAAGCCACTTTCATAAATCACTTTATCATCTACATCATAAATAATGATTTCTTCTTGATTGAGAGCCGTAACGTTATTTTTATCGAGAAGTTTGAGCAAGTCGGGGCTGATTTCGTTTTTATTAAAGATAATCGTAGCCGCCGTTAAAGCTTCCTGACGCAGGCGAGTTTTGTATTCTTTTTGTCGGTAATTTTCGCTTTCAAAATATATTACAAACGAAAAAATAAGCAATAAAATAGAAAAGATGCCCAAAAATAGCACCGCCATGCGTGTACGAATCGTCATTTATTTTTTAACATATAACCCATTCCAACAATGGTATGGATAAGTTTATTTGAAAAACCTTTATCAATTTTATTACGCAAATAATTGACATAAACCTCAATAAAGTTTGTACCAGTATCAAAATTTATATCCCAAACTTTTTCAGCAATATCGACCTTTGATACTACCCGACCTTTATTAATCATCAGATACTCGAGTAAACTAAACTCTTTAGCGGTAAGTTCGATAACTTTTCCGTCTCGTCGAGCAACTTTCTCTTTCAAATCGAGTTCTAAATCAGCCTCTTGAAGGCGTTCGGAAGGCTGTTCGATTTCGGCAGTTCTTTTCAACAACGCTTTTACACGCACCAATAGCTCCATAAAGTCAAATGGCTTTACCATGTAATCATCAGTACCAACTTCAAAGCCCGATAGTTTATCAGCCACACTACCCAAAGCGGTGAGCATCAGTATCGGAATCTTTATATTCTTTGTCCGTACATACTCACAAAACTCTAAACCATTCATATCTGGTAGCCCAATATCAAGAATGATAAGGTCGAAATTTTGCTCATCAAAGAGCATCTTGGCATCTATCCCTGTTTCGGCAACCTCTGCTTCAAAATTCTGCGTTTGTAAGCCTTTCTTGATAAAAGTTGCTACTTTTACTTCATCTTCAACGATGAGTATTTTTTTATTTTCTATCATGACTTTGTGGTGTTGTGTTAGGCTTTCTTAACTGTTTTCATCTGAATAATATCAACCAAAAAGGCAAATGCCATAGAAAAGTAAATATAACCTTTCGGAATTTCAAAATGAAGCCCTTCGGCCAATAAAGATACACCAATCATCATTAGAAAACACAAAGCAAGTATCTTAAAAGATGGATGAAGTCTAATAAAATCACTAATTGGCTTCGACGCTATCAGCATAATGCCCACCGTAACAACAACTGCCGTGTACATTACCCAAAGTTGTTGAACCATACCCACAGCCGTAATGATAGAGTCAATCGAGAAAACTAAATCTAAAATAATCACTTCTGATAACAACTTAGAAAAACTACTTTTTGCAATAGGCTCTATGGGTGTATTATCAGCTATCTCGGTTTTATGATAAATCTCCTTTGTGCTTTTATAGACCAAGAAAAGTCCTCCAGCGATTAAAATTAGGCCTTTTCCAGAAATATCTTTTCCAAAGATTGAAAAAAGTGTTTGGTCGAGTTTAAGAATCCACGAAATTATGCCTAATAATAGAAGTCGCATCACCATTGCCAGACCAATTCCCCAATAGCGTAATTTATTTCGCTGGTTCTCGGGCAATTTATCTGCTAAAATTGAAATGAAAATTATATTATCAATGCCAAGAATAACTTCTAAGGCAATTAATGATAATAAAGGTATAATAACTTCTAACATTTGATTTTTGGTGTGATGTGTAATTAAAAAAGCAGTCGAAAATCAACTGCTTTTTCACCTACTCTAAACTAAAAACTGAACTTTTCCTAAAGACTTTCTTCTATTATTTTATGATGATACAAAGGTATATTACCAAAATTAGACTGGTGTTAAACTGATATTAGAAAAGGCTTAGAATTACAAAACTCTAAGCCTTTTCAACGTAAACTATATTGATAGAATATGATTACTTTTTAATAATACTTTCCAAAACCTTAATATCACCATCAACTTTGGGTGGAATGATGCCCAAAAGTGCCGCCACCAATGGATAAACGTGGATATTATCGAAAGCTGGAATCTTAACTCCTGAGTTGATATTTGGGCCTTTGGCGTAGAAAATTGCTCCCATTTCGGGCGTTATAGACGGGTCGAAGCCATGAACACCCCAAACGGCACGAGTTATGGGCTTTTTGGCCAATGCTTCTTTTGAATAAATGCTATATGCTGGCTCAACCACAAAAAATAAGTCTCCAATACGTGAGTGGGTATTAAAATGCAATTTTGCAGGAATTTCGGCTTTCTTATAAACTTTAAAGTGCGATTCTCTTGCTTTTATTACGTTATAAATCGAATCTTCTGTGGACTTGTTTTTTACAAAAATATTGGCGTGTGTACTATTATTAACAAAAATAAAATCGTCTTTCGGTAATCCTGCCAAAATATCTTCTTGATAAATAAAATACTCAGGTTTATTCTGCATTTCGTACATACCATGGTCAGAAACCAAGATAACATTTACGGGTAAATCTATCTTTTTCAAACCTGCTACTAACATGCCAACCAAGCTATCGGCCTGCATAACAGCTTCTTTAGTTTTATCACCATTAGGGCCATATTCGTGGCCTTGCGTATCGACCATTGAAAAGTAAATAGTCATTAAATGTGGACGCTCAACTTCTGGTAAATTTAACCAATCGAAAACCGCTTGAACTCTATTTTGAGGGGGTACAGTATCATCAAACCTATGATAGTAGCTTGGAAACTGTCCACCAATTGGGGCTTCCGAACCTACCCAAAAATATGAGGCGGCTTTCATACCATTTTGCTGCACCAATTGCCAAAGTGGCAACCCACCATAGTAATAAGGGTCTTCGACTTTTGCACGCTGACGAATTGAGTAAAACGTATCTCGGCCTTTATCATAAAAAGTATTATCTACCAAACCATGATTATCAGGGTAAAGCCCCGTAACGAGCGTATAATGATTCGGAAAAGTCTTGCTCGGAAATGATGGACGCATAGCTTCGGCAGCAGCACCTTGTTTGATGAACTCTTTGATATTAGGCGTATTGTATTTCTCTACATAATCGTGTCGAAACCCGTCAAAAGATACCATCACAACGTAGGGTTTATTGGCCGTTTGGGCATAGGTAGCTAAACTTGTGCACAGCAGAATTAGAAAAATAAAAATAGTTTTTGAGCGTAAAAACATATTATAGCATTGGTTAAGATGAAAACTTAAGGTAAAATTATAGATAATCACTATAAATTATTAAACTCTACGAAAAAGGTTTTGGAAAAATACCTATTTACCACAAAATCCTAAGTAAAACATTACGAAACAATGAAAAATTTGTATTTAATTTGAGTATTATACAAAGACTCTAACACATGAAAAAACTACTATTACTCAACCTTTTCATCTTTTTTTGCTTTTCAATACAAGCTCAAAAACAAAAAGTAATCCTTGATTGCGATTTGGGTGATGACATTGACGATGCCTACGCCGTAGCACTGATGCTTGCCAGCACCGATAAATTTGAAATTTTGGGCATAACAACCTGCTACGGCCGCACCAACGACCGTGCAGAATTGGCCTGCAAAATGCTCTACGAAACTGGTTTAGAAAAAATACCAGTAGCTATGGGACGAAATACTTCAAATATAGACGAGCGTGCAAACTGGTACGCCGAGCAATATTATTGGTCGAAAGGGTTCAGCAAAGTTAAACCGATTCAGCAATCTGGGGCTGATTTTATCATCGAACAACTTCGAAAATATCCTAATGAAGTGATTTTATTTTCGGTTGGGCCTGTCACCAACATGAAAGATATTATCGAAAAAGACCCACAAGCCTTGAAATTGGCCAAGAAAGTAATTGCCATGTTTGGGTCGTTTTATATTGGTTATAATGGTAGTCCAACAATCAATGCCGAATGGAATGTAAAAGTAGATATTGAAGCCTCAAAAAAGTTTGTCAATTCGGGGGCAAATATTGTTTATGCGGGCCTTGACATAACAGCTTTTGTAAAATGGGATAAACTGATGCAAGAAAGATTACTTTACCGCCAAAGTCCACTTACCAATGCTCTTTGTGGTCTCAAAACGCTTTGGTCAAATACGGCAACTCCTACGCTTTTTGATGCCGTAGCCATCGGAATGGCTCTTTACCCTGATTTATTCAAAACCGAAAAAGTTTTCGTTGAAGTTGATGATAAAGGCTATACTCGCATTGACAAAACCAAAACACCCAATGCCGAAATTGGTGTAAGCATCAATACCGATGAGTTTTTGAAGCGAATAATGGATGTTTATTTAAAGCAAAATTTAGGAAGATGAACAAAAAAATATATGTAATTGGAAGCTCTAACACTGATATGGTAGTGAAATCTGAGAAATTACCAGCCGCAGGCGAAACCATTCTTGGAGGTACATTTTTGATGAATGCAGGCGGAAAAGGAGCAAATCAAGCCGTAGCTG
>JACCDQ010093756.1_pt1 | contig 20433 bp, 20 predicted proteins | sample 7446031 | NCBI WGS metagenome assembly JACCDQ01 (sample SAMN15323442, study PRJNA562643) | freshwater metagenome | isolation source: river surface water | place: USA:Blue River Watershed | collected 2017-08-17
CCACATAAGGCACCAGGTTCGGGCGTGCCACGTGGTTCATGATCGAGCTCAGGTGCACGATGCGGCCGCTGCCCTGGGCCACCATCAGCTTGGCCGCATGCTGGGCCATCAGGAAGCAGGCGGTCAGATCGGTGTCCAGCACTTTTTGCCATTCATCGCGCTTGAGCTGCAGGAAGGGGGTGCGCACGATGACACCGGCGTTGTTGATCAGCACATCCAGGCGACCGTGGCGCTCGATGACTTGTTCAAAGGTCTTGGCGATCTCGTCTTCCTTGGTCACGTCAAAAGCCAGAGAGTCCACATCCATGCCGCTTTCGCGCCATTGCGCAGCCAGCTCATGGATGCGCGGGTTCAGATCACAGGCCACCAGCTTGGCGCCCGCCGCTGCGAAGCCACGAACCAGCGCGCCGCCAATGCCACCGGCAGCGCCGGTGATCAGGACCACTTGGCCTTGCAAAGAGAAAAGTTGTTGGGGTGCCAAGTCCGCAAAAGCGTTGGGCTTGGCAGCTGCCGGTATGGAAGCGGTCATGTTTGTCTCATCCTTGTCGTGTCAGTGGAATGGATGCTAGGCGCCGGTGGGGCGGACCGGAATTGGAACTTGGGCAATGCACACTTCACACAAACGCAAGGCCCGGCATTGCGTTTGTGTGAAGGCCTGTTTGCCGCAAATTTGATTCCCCAATGGGCGCGGGCCTCCTAGCATCGAGCGCATGAACCACATCACGGCCTCGCCTACGCTCGACATCTCGCACGCCTTGCAGCGTGTAGGTACACAGACTGACATCCTGGGCGAATGCCCGCTTTGGGATGACACCGCGCAGTGCCTCTACTGGGTGGACATCCGCCAGCCGGCCATCCGCCGCCTGCGCCATGCCACGGGTGAAGTGAATACCTGGCCCATGCCCGAGCTGGTTGGCTCGATTGCACTGGTGGATGATGGGCGCTTGTTGGTGGCCCTGCCCAGTCAGATCGCCTTGTTTGACCCGGCCAACGGTGTGCTCAGTGCGTTTGTGCCGAGCTTGCCGATGCCTGAGGGTCATCGATTCAACGATGGCCGTTGCGATGCGCGTGGGCGCTTTTGGGTCGGCAGCATGCACAACATCACGCGCGCACCCGAAGGGACGCTGTTTTGTCTGGAGGGCGCGGGGCCGCTCAAGGCGGTGCGGCACGGCATCTGCATTCCGAACAGCCTGGCCTTCAGCCCCAGTGGTGACACCTTGTATTTCGCCGACTCGCTGCACTACCGCATCTATGCCCACCCCTATGCACCCGAGTCTGGGCGCATGGGCGAGGCGCAGGTGTTTGCCGAAAGTGCGCCACCGGCCTTTCCCGATGGTTCGGCGGTGGATGCCGAAGGCTTTGTCTGGAACGCCGAGTTCAATGGTGGACGCTTGTTGCGTTATGCGCCTGACGGCAGCATCGACCGCGTGATCGCCTTGCCGGTTGACCGTCCCACTTGCTGCGCATTTGGTGGCCCCGACCTGGACATTCTGTTCATCACCAGCACCTCGCAAAACATGACTGAAGCCGAGCGTCAGGCCCACCCAATGGCGGGTGCCTTGATGGCGATCCACCCCGGTGTGCGTGGATTGCCCGAGCCGCGTTTTGCCCTCAACGGTCCTCGTACCGAATAAACCTTTTCACCGAAAGCAACTGACCATGACCACCCTGTCCTTTACTTTGGCTTCGATCGAAGCCTTTTGCATCCGTGTACCCGTCAAGACGCCCATCAAGGTGGCTTTTGGCACCTTCCGTGACCGCCCCATGGTGCTGCTGCGCGTGGTGGACACCGAGGGTGTCGAAGGCTGGGGCGAAGTCTGGGCCAACTGGCCCGCCAGTGGTGCCGAGCACCGCGCACGCCTGGCCATCGACCTGGGGGAGCGCGTGGTGGGCAGGCAATTTGAATCGCCCGAAGCCATGTTCCTGCAGATCAGCCGTGAGCTGGAAGTGCTGGTGCTGCAAACATTGGAGGTCGGCCCGATCGCCCAGGTGATCGCCGGTCTGGACATCGCCTGCTGGGATCTGGTGGCACGGCGTGCGGGCAAGCCTTTGCACCGGATGCTCAGTGACCGCGAGGTCAGCCGTGTGCCGGTGTATGTCACGGGTATTAACCCCGACCAACCTGAAGTCTTTGCCGCAGCACGCCAGGCCGAAGGCTTCCAGGCCTTCAAGCTCAAGACGGGTTTCGGACACGACAAGGACGTGCGGAATCTGCAGGCCATGCGCGAGGTGCTGGGCCCGGATGCTGTGCTGACCTGCGACTCCAACCAGAACCTGGACTTGCCTTTTGCGGTGGCGTTTGCGCAGGCGATTGCGCCTTTGAACCTGAGCTGGTTTGAAGAGCCCTTGCGGGTGGATGCGCCCGAGGCCGACTGGCTAGCACTGGCCCGTGCCAGCAGCACGTCGCTGGCGGGTGGCGAAAATTTCCACGGCCTGCAATTCGATCAGGCATTGGCCAGCCCTGTCTTGCAGGTGATTCAGCCCGACATCACCAAATGGGGTGGCATCAGTGGCAACGCTTCGGTGGGGCGTCGTGCGGTGGCTGCAGGCAAGCGTTACTGCCCACATTATTTTGGTGGCGGTGTTTCATTGCTGGCTTCGCTGCAGGTGTTGGCGGCCGTGGGTGGCGAAGGCTTGCTGGAATTCGATGCCCACCCGAACCTCGGTCGTGAAGCCGTGGTGGGCGATTTTTTGCCGGTGCAGGGCGGCAGCGTGCCTGTGCCCACAGGCCCCGGCTTGGGCGCGGTGCCCGATCTGGCCCAATTGGCGGGCCATCAAACTTGGACTGGAAGGATTCAAGCATGAACACCCCTCAAACCTCGTTGACATGGCCAGGCGATGTCGCTGATGTGCGCGTGGGCTTCATTGGTGCCGGCCGCCTGGGGCAGGCACTGGCCTGGAGCTTCGCCCAAGCGGGCCTGAAGGTGGTGGCTGTCAGTAGCATGCTTGAAGAACATGCCCAGGCGCTTGCAGCCCCGATCAAGGGCTGCATGTGCATGGCACCCCAGTCGGTGGTCGATGCCTGTGACCTGGTCTTTGTGACCACCCCTGACAGCGTCATCGGCGCCACCTGTGACAGCCTGACCTGGCATCCAGGGCAGGCCGTGGTGCACTGCAGTGGCGTGACCGATGTGGGCGTGTTGACGCATGCGCTGGCACAAGGCGCCAGCATCGGCGGCTTTCACCCGATGCAGACTTTTGGCGATCCCCATGCGGCGGTGCAGTCATTGCCCGGCTGCACCATCACGGTCGAGGCTGGGCAAGCTGAGTTGATGCAAGTCTTGCTGGCTTTGGTTGAGCGACTGCAATGCGTGCCTAACTGTTTGCCCGCAGGCATGCGCGGGCGCTACCACGCCGCAGCCGGGTACACCTCGCAGTTCATCAATGCGCTGTTCGATCAAGCCGTACGTTTGTGGCAAACCTGGGGCTCGACCGAAGAAGAGGCCTTGCGTGCTTTGCTACCATTGGCGCAAGGCACGCTCAGCGCCATCCAGACTGCCGGTATAGCGCGTGGCATGCCGGGTCCGGTGTCGCGTGGCGATCTGTCGTCCATCGACAAACACCTGAGCGCGATCACACCCATGGGCCCCGAGATGCTGGACTTTTACCGAACCCTGTGCTCAGTCACCGTGCCATTGGCCCGTCAGGCGGGCGGCATCGACGAGGCACAGGCACAAAAGTTCATTGATTTGCTCAAGGCTTGAGGCCACTGTTTTCTTCACTTTATCCATGACGCATTCCCCATCACTCGCTTGCGCCCGCTCCTTGTTATTTGTGCCGGGCAATCGGCCTGAGCGTTTCCTCAAAGCTATCGACAGCGGTGCTGACGTGGTGATTGTCGATTTGGAAGACAGCGTGCCTTTGCAGGGCAAGGACGCCGCTCGCGCAGGCGTGTGCCAGGCCTTGCCCACGCTGCCTGCCAGCGCCTGCGTGGTGGTGCGCATCAACAGCCCCGAGACCGACATTGGGTTGCAAGATGCGCAAGCGCTGGCCGCTTATCCCCAGCTGGCAGGTTTGATGGTGCCCAAGTGCGAGTCGGCCCAGACGCTGCAGACCGTGTCCACGCTGCTGCCGGACCTGCCCCTGTTGCCAATCATCGAAAGCGCGGCCGGTTATCTGGCTTTGCCGCAGATCGCTTTGGCCCCCAATGTGTCACGCCTGGTGGTTGGCCACATTGACTTTCTGGCCGACACCGGCATGGTTTGTTCCCCTGATCAGCGCGAGCTCGACACGCTGCGTTTTCAGGTGGCCATGTGCACCCGGGCTGGCCATTTGGCGGCGGCCGTCGACGGCGTGACCGTGTCGGTGGATGACGAGGTCCTCCTGCAGGCCGACACCGAGCGTGCTGTGCGTTTTGGCATGGGCGGCAAGTTGTGCATCCACCCCCGTCAGGTGCAGGGGGTGCATGCCGCATTCAGGCCTTCGGCTGTCGAGCAAGATTGGGCGCAACGCGTGCTCGCCGCCATGGCCGCTTCGCAGGGGGCTGCCGTGCAGCTCGATGGCAAGATGATCGATGCCCCGGTCTTGCTGCAAGCGCAGCGGATTCTTGCACGCGTGCGCTGATACCTGGGTTGAAAAAAATCGGGGCCTGTGACGCGTCATCGCTGACGGCGTCACAGGCCCCTTGGGGACCCGAGAGCGAAGCTGGGTTTAACCGTGGTAATGCACTAAAGTCTTGGTGGTGCTGACTTCTTCGAGCGCGAGGAAGCCCTTTTCACGGCCGTGGCCGCTGCGCTTGGTGCCACCGAAAGGCAATTCCACGCCGCCGCCTGCGCCGTAGCAGTTCATGAAGACTTGGCCAGCTTTCACCGACTTGGCCACGCGGTGCAAACGCCCTGCGTTCTCGGTCCATACAGCGGCCAGCAGGCCGTATTCGGTGCCGTTGGCCAGCGCGATGGCGTCGGCTTCGTCTTCGAAAGGCATGGCGGCCAGCACAGGGCCGAACACTTCTTCGCAGGCCAGTGCGGCGGTGCGTGGCACGGGGCCAAACAGGGTGGGTTTGACGAAGTGGCCGGTGGCGGGTGCATCGGCCGCGATCTGGCCTTCGGCCAGGACCGGGATGCCTTGCTCGCGTGCCTGGTCGATGTAGCGCTGCACGCGTTGGTGCTGGGCCGGATTCATGACCGGGCCGCAGTCCAGATCCATCTCGGGCGTGCCCACGCGCACCTTGGCAAAGGCCTCGGCCACCTTGCCCACAAATTTGTCATAGATGGAGCGCTGTACCAGCAGGCGGCTGCCGGCGGTGCAGGTTTGGCCGGCGTTTTGCACGATGGCGCGCACGATGATCGGCACGGCACGCTCGACGTCCACATCGTCGAACACGATCTGGGGTGATTTGCCGCCGAGCTCGAGCACGCATTTGACGGCGTTCTTGGCTGCAGCTTGCTGGATCAGTGTGCCGACTTCGTTGGAGCCGGTGAAGGAGATGAAGTCAATGCCAGGGTGACCCGACAAAGCGGCCCCCACCTCTTCGCCCAGACCGGTCACAATGTTGAGTGCCCCAGCAGGCAGTCCTGCTTCTAGCGCCAGCTCGGCAAAGCGGATGGCCGACAGGCTCGTGTCTTCGGCTGGCTTGAGCACCGTGCCGTTGCCCATGGCCAAGGCGGGTGCCAAGGTGCGACCCAGCATCTGCGCCGGGTAGTTCCAGGGGATGATGTGGGCCGTCACGCCCAGCGGCTCGCGCAGCAGGCTGACCTGGTGGCCGTTGAGGAAGGGGATGGTCTCACCGTGCAGCTTGTCGGCGCCACCAGCGTAAAACTCGAAATAGCGCGCCAGCACCTTGATGTCGTTGCGCGCAGTGGTCATCGGCTTGCCGGTGTCCTTGGCTTCGATCTGTGCCAGCTCTTCTTCGTGGTCGAGCACTTTTTGCGCAATGCGCATCATGATGCGGCCACGTTCGCTGGCATTGAGCTGACCCCAGGTGCCCGTCAGCGAGGTGCGCGCGGCCTGCACCGCGCGATCGACATCCTGGGCCGTGCCACGCGGGATTTCGTCAAACGCCTGGCCATCGCTGGGCGATACAACACTCAGGGCGCGACCATCGCTGGCGCCGACCCACTGGTCTCCAATCAACATGTTCTTCATAAGTTTTCCTGGTTGGTTCAGATCAATACACGATGGGTTGACTATAGGCAGCGTTGCGCGGCAGGGGAATTGGAAAGTGGGCAACGGCGCGTTGCATCCTCTGCAAGTCAAAGTCGGGCTATATCGATAAAATCCCTTCATGCTCCCAGACATCGACTCACTGGCGCTGTTCGTCAAAGCGGCCGAATTGCGTAACCTGACGCGCGCTGCCGAGGCTTGCTTCATCACGGTGCCTGCGGCCAGTCGCCGTCTGTCGCTGCTGGAGCATCAGTTCAAAGCCCAGTTGTTCGAGCGCCACTCCCGCGGCTTGCAGCTCACGCCCGCAGGTGATCACTTGCTCAAGCATGCGCGCGAGGTCGTTGCAGACGTCATCCACATGCGCGCTGAGATGCTCAACTACGCATCGGGACGCAATGCGGTATTGCGCATCTTGGGCAACACCTCAGCCATGGCCCAGTTTCTGCCATCGGACGTGGCGCAGTTCCAGAACCTGCATGAAAACGTACGTATCGTGCTTGAAGAATCCTGGAGCGACGAGGTGGTTCGGCGCGTCCGCTCGGGCGAGGCTGATTTAGGCGTGGTGGTGGAGGGGGGCGACACCGAAGGCCTGTGGTGCCAGCCTTACCGCAGCGATCAGCTGGCTGCCGTCTTGCGCAAGGATGATCCGCTGGGGGGCCAGGCCGTTCAGTTTGCGGACTTGATCGAGCGTGACCTGGTAGGGCTGGAGGCGGGCAGCACGCTGACCCGCTTGTTGACCTCGCAAGCCGAAGTGTTGATGCGCCCCATGGCTTTGCGGGTGCAGGTGCGCAGTTTTGAAGCGGTGAGCCGTGCTGTGCAGGCGCAGCTGGGCATTGGCATTTTGCCGCTGGCCGCAGCGCGCAGTCTGGCGCACGCCATGCAGCTCAAGGTCTTGCCTTTGTCAGACAGTTGGGCGCTGCGCGGCATGCAAATTTGCATGCGCAGCCGACCAGCACAGCAAACGCCGCTGGGCCAGCTGGCCCAGCACCTGCAAGCCATTGCGGCCGTAGACGACGCGCAGTTTCCCGGCTGAGCAGCGGGGAGCTGATCCTTCAGCGAGGCAAGGTCTGAGCAAACGATGCCCGTGCGCGAACGGCTTCCGACAAGGCCTTGAGCTTCGGGGTGGACGGTAGCCAGGGCTGGTCGCCGTAGCGAAATTGCTGGTAGTCAAACAGCACCACGGCGCAGATGGTGTCCAGGCCGGGTGCTTTTTGAGCCACATTGCCATCTGACATTTCAGCCGCCACGGCTTCTAAGCGTTGCATGCCCTCGACCATGGTACGGAGGCGGCGCAGACCCACGGGCGTTTCGTCAAACAGAACAGGCGCTGTGACCTTGCGCGTGATGATGGTGTGCACCGATGCCTCGATAGCGCCCAGCGCGATCCCTGCGCGCGCGAGCACGTCTGCAATGCGTTTGGGGTCAGCACCCAGCAAGCTGGGCCATTGGGGTGCTGTGCGTGTGGCTTCAAGCCATTGCACGATCAACAGGCTCTCGGTCAGCGGGATGCCGTTGTCCAGCACCAGGGTAGGCACACGCGTGGCGGCGTTCGCCTCGCGCAGGCGCGCATCGTCGGCCCAGGGGTCAACCAAGGTGGGTTCAATCTCCAGACCTTTTTCGATCATCGCGATGCGGGCAATGCGCACAAAGGGGGAGGTGGTATTGGCCAATAATTTCATGAATATCTCCAAAAGAGGATCAGATCACTGCGGCAAAGCGCCCAACTGTTTGAGCATGCCCAGGTTGTCGAGCAAGGCCCAGTGTTCGACCAGCACGCCATCCTTGAACTGGAACAGGTCGAGCACGTCGATGTCGATCTTCTTGCCGGTGGCGGCCATGTCGCCGAAGGCGCCGGTGTGTGTGCCTTGTACTTTCAGTCGCACCAGCACCTTGTCGCCTTCGGCCACGAAGTCCAGCAGTGGCAATTCCATGTCGGGGAAGGCGGGCAGCAGCGCGTCGTGCAACTCGGCCACGCCTTTGGGGCCGCGCACTTCAAAAGGCAGGCCAGGGTCGTGGCGTACAAATTCGGGTGCAATGTGGCGCGCCATCCAGGCGGTGTCGCGGGCCAGAAAAGCCTTGAAATAATCGCGGCACAGTTGTTTATTGCTGTCTTGAATGCTCATGGGTGTCTCCTGGGTGAAATGGATGAATGGACTGAATCAAATCGCCTCGAGCGTGTAGCCCAGGCGAGGGAAATGGATGTGCAGATCACCCGCGCGCTCATCGCGGCGGTGGATCACGACTTCAAAGGCATCGGCCGCCACCAGCGTGCCAGTGACCGGTACGCGGGCGTTGTCGTCGGGCGTCACGCGCACCGCTGTGTCGGCTTGCAGGCCGCTGGGATCGCCATTGGGGCTCAGGTGCGTCACAGGTGCTGGCGTGGATTTGCAGGCGACTTCGAAAGCCTCTTCTTGGCTCATGGGCGTGGATTGGCCGTGGCCAAAAGCCAGGATGCGGTCGTACCAAGCCAGGATCGGGGCCAGGCCCAGCAGACTGTCCACATCGGGTGGGCAGTTTTTGCGCAAGAGGAAAATCGTCTGCCAGCAGGCCAGGTCGGCGGCGCTCGGTGCATCGCCGAACAGAAAGCGCCGTCCGGCGAGCGCTTGCGCCAGCCAGGCGATTTGCGCGCGTACGAATTGCACATGCTCCTGAAACTGCGGCGCCATGGCGGCTTGCGAGATGTCGATGCCCAGATACCCTTCCTTGCGGTCCTTGATGAACTCGGGTGGAATGTGTTCGCCGATGTAATGCACCAGCACACCGATGGTCGGAATCCACATCTGACGCTCCCAGGCAAAGCCCAGGCCTCGGGACAGACCCGCGCTGCCTGAGGGTTGCAAGCTGGGGGGCACTTGCAAACGGTCCAGCGCGTCCAGGATCACATGCGTGTCGCAATAGATGTCGGCGCCCACCTGCAGCACCGGTGCACGGCGGTAGCCGCCGGTCAGCGGCGTCAGCCAGGGGCGCGGCGGCAGGCCGGGGATGTCCACTGAGCGCCAGGCCAGCTGCTTGAAGCCCAGTGTGGTGCGGACCTTCTCTGAGAAGGTTGAAAACTCGTAGTGGTGAAGGATGATGTCTTGCATGTTTGTCTCCTGCGTTGGAATGGTTTTATGCGGTGTGGCATTCAAGGCCGTGGCCTTGAATGCAAAGGGGCATCAGTACATGATGTGGCCGCCGTCGACCACGATGGTTTGGCCTGACACGAAAGCCGACAGGTCTGACAGCAGGTACACGGCGGTGCCCACCAGGTCGTCGGGACGCTGCTCGCGCGCGATCGCACGGGCCTTGAGGAAACTTTGTTGCCACTCAACGGGGCGGTTCTTGGTCGCGTCGGTCAGCACGAAGCCCGGGGCGATCACGTTCACACGCACATTGCTGGCGCCGCACTCCTTGGCCAGACCCTTGGTCATGGACAGTACGGCACCTTTGGAGGCCACGTAGTGCAGGTAACCCGGCTGCCCCGCCACCGCCACCACCGAGGCGATGTTGACGATGGCGCCGCTGTTTTGCGCGCGCATGGCAGGCATCACCGCTTTGCAGCAGTTCCACACGCCCTTGACGTTGACTTGGAAGATGCGGTCCCAGATCACGGGATCGATTTCTTCGAAGGGGGTCAGCTTGACTTCGCGGAAATAGGCGGCGTTGTTGATCAGGCCATCGATGCGGCCAAAGCGTGCCATGGCGGCAGCGGCCATGGCGTCGACCGAGCCCTGGTCGGCCACATCGACTTTCACGGCCAGCGCTTTGCCGCCTGCGGCCTCAACAGCGGCCACGGTTTCGTCGGCGGCGTTCATGTCGGCCACGACCACGTTGGCGCCTTGGCTGGCGCATTGCACAGCAAAAGCCTGGCCGATGCCGGTGGCCGCGCCGGTGATGATGATGGTGCGTTGGTCAAGAAGAGGGGTGTGCATCATGCAAGTTCCTTGGAGGGGTCAGAAAAGAAAAAACCGTTTCAAGGCTGGCCTGTCACGGATGTGGAAACTGTGTGGCCTCGGCTTTGCCACGCCGATCTCAAGCGGTAAAGCAGTGTTTCGTCCAGCAGGCCGCGTGGCCGCCAGCGCAGGAAGATGGCAACCAGGGTGCCAAACAGCACCATGCGCCAGCCTTCAAACCAGCGTGTGGCTTCGAGCAGGCCCAGGTCGAACGCTGCGCCCAGCAAGGGGCCCAAAGGGGTGGCCAGGCCGCCCAGCATGGAATAGCCCACGGCATGGATGCCTAGCATGGGGTCAAACAGCGCTGGTTCGATGTAGGTCAGTTGGTGGGCATACAGGCCACCTGCAAAAGCGGCCACAGCGCCCGCCAGCGCGGTGACCAAAAGCCGCAGTCGGTGCACGGGCAGACCTTGGCTGGCGGCCAGTGTTTCATCGTGGCCGACCATCTTCATGGCCAGCCCCAGGCGGGTGCGCGAGAGGACCAGCAAGGCCAGCACCACGGCGATCAGCACCGCGCTGGCCCAGATCAGGTAATCGGACTGGCTGACCTGGTGGTCAAACAGCCAGCGGATGTCGCGAAAACCGTGCACGCCGTCAGGGCCAACCGGTGTACCTGCGGGGCCCGGTATCTGATAACGCCAGCCTGACAGCCCCAGGCGCACCAGTTCGGCCACCGCCAGCGAAGCGACGGCGTAGTGCAGCCCCGGCAAACGCAGCAGGGGCCATGACATCAGAGCCGCAGCGATTGCGCCGCTGATGGTGGCAGCCAGCAATGCGGCATCCAGCGGCCATTGGCCCACTGTGGTCAGCCATGCGGCGCCATAGCTGCCTATGCCGAAGTAGGCTTGTTGGCCCAGTGAGATGCGGCCCACGCGCAGCACCAACCAGGCCGACAAGGCCACCAGGCACAGCACGATCATCTGGATGGCCAGCCCGATGCCGGGCTCGCTCGCGCACAAGGCGTCACGCATGCAAGCCTCCCGCAGGTGCCCATGCAGTCTTTCTTGCAGACCTGATCAACAGGGCGAGCAACAACAGGCCCCAGGTGGTGGCATCACGGCCCAGTGGCCCGAACAGGGCCTGTGCATGGGCTTCGGCCACGCCCAGCAAAGCAGCACCCCACAACAGACCGCGCAGACTGCCTAGGCCACCGATCATGGCGGCGGCCAGTCCTTTCATGAGCATCCACATGCCAAACATGGGGGTGACTTGTCCTTCCAGTGACAGTACGGCGCAAGCCGCCACGCCCGACAGGCCGCTGGCCAGCACAAATCCCCACTGCTGCAGCAAGGGCACGCGCAGACCGCTGAGGTGAGCGGCCAGCGGATGGTTTGCCGCCGCACGCAGGGCCAGGCCCGTGCGGCTGGTGCGGATCCAGTGGGCCACCCACATCACCAGGGCCGCTGCGGCGATGCACATCAGTAGGCGATCGGGGCGTAGACCCAGCTGGCCCAGTGTCCACTCCTGTGTGGAGGCGACATCCGGAAAAGGGTTGAGGTGGCGTGGCAGCAGGTTCACGCACAGCTGTTCGAGTTGCATCCAGACGGCAAAGCTGGACGCCAGGGCCACCACTTCACGTGCATCGGCCCCGCTGACGGCTGAGCTGGCACGCTGGGCCGAGCCGGTGGACTGTTCGGTATCCGTAAAGCACAGCCATTGCACATACAGCCCGGTCAGCGCAGTAACGAGCACCACGCAGGGCAGCACCGCCCAGACGGGCCAGTCCAGCCGCACATGCAGCCATGAGCCCGCATAAGCCCCCACCATGGCGCTGGCGCCATAAGCCAGATTCACTCGGCGCAAGATGCCAAAGCCCAGCGTCAGGCCCAGGCCGACAAGCGCGTATGGACCTGCCTCCAGCAAGCCGTCGAGCGTGCGCTGGAGGAAGTCCATCAGACCTCGGTGGCCTCAGGTCGGCGCTCGGCACCGGCCAGGTAGGCGCGCTGGATCACATCGTCTTCGGCCAGCTCGGTGGGCGTACCTGAGAAGGTCACGCGGCCTTGCTGCAGCAGGAAAAACTGCTGCGCCACCTTGAGCGCCATGTGCACGTTCTGCTCGACCAGGAAGATGCTGGTGCCTTCGGCATGCAGTTGGCGCACGATGCCAAAGATCTCGGCCACCACCTTTGGGGCCAGGCCGACCGAGGGCTCGTCCATCAGCAACAGGCGTGGGCGCGACATGAGGGCTCGCGCCAGGGCCAGCATCTGCTGCTCGCCACCCGAGAGGGTCCCGGCCAGTTGGTTGATGCGTTCGCGCAGACGCGGGAAGCGGTTGAGCTGGTGTTCAATGTCGTTGGCAATCGCCGCGCGGTCCTTGCGGCGGTAGGCACCGGCCATCAGGTTGTCACGCACGCTGAGCGCGGGGAACACCAGGCGATTCTCGGGCACGAGGGCCAGGCCCCGGTCCACGATCTGCGCTGGGGAGAGACCCAGCAGGCTTTCACCTTCAAAAGTGATGCTGCCGCGTGTGGGCTGCAAGATGCCTGCGAGCGTCATCATCAGCGTGGTCTTGCCGGCACCGTTGGGGCCCAACAGGCAAGTCACTTCGCCGACCTTGGCCGACAGGCTCACGTTGCGCAGCGCTTCGATCTTGCCGTAGGCGCAGGCCAGTTCACGTATTTCGAGCATGGCACTTGTCTCCTCAGGCCGCGAGCGCGGCGTTCATCAGTTCGTCGTTGTCGTCGGCGCCCAGATAGGCGGCGCGCACTTGGGGGTCATCCTGCACTTCCTGTGGTGCGCCTTCGGCGATCTTGCGGCCGAAGTTAAGCACCACCACGCGGTCGCACACACCCATGACCAGCTCCATGTGGTGTTCGATCAACACCACCGTACGGCCCTGGTCGCGCAGCGCGCGAATGCGCTGGTCCAGGTCTTCGATTTCGGCCGCGTTCATGCCAGCGGCCGGTTCGTCCAGCAGCAAGAGCGGTGCGCCCGACACGGCTGCGCGGGCCAGCTCCAGACGGCGTTGTTCGCCAAAGGCCAGATTCCCGGCCAACACATCGCGCTTGCCTTGCAGGCCGCTGAATTCGAGGATCTGCTCGGCTTGCTCGCGTCCCTGATCGGCGCCTGCCAGCCAGCGTGCCTTGAAGCCGTCCCAGCCGGTACCGCGCTCCACGCGTGCGGCCCAGAGGTTCTGCCACACGCTCAGTTGCGAGAACAAGCGGATGTTCTGGAATGTGCGGGCAATGCCGCGCTGGGCGCGCAGGTGCGTGGGCAGGGTCGAGATGTCTTCACCCTGGAACACGACGCTGCCGCCCGAAGGCGCGTACAGGCCAGAGATCAGGTTCACTGTCGTGCTTTTGCCCGAACCATTGGGGCCGATCAGGCCCAGGATCTCACCTTGGCGCACCTGCATGTCCAGGCCGTCCACAGCTTTGACACCGCCAAAGTGGCGGGACACATGGTGAAGTTCAAGCATGGCGGGTCCTTTCGGCAGAGATCACGGAGTCAGTGGTCGACGCCGCAGTGCGGCGCTTGAACGAGGGCCAGCGCAATGGCGCGCCCAGCACGCCACCGGGGCGCACCAGCATCACCAACAGGATCAATGCGCCAAACAGCAGGCTGCGCCAGTCGCCCAAAAATCGCAGACCTTCGATCAGCACACCCTGGATGAACACGACCGCGACCAGCGTGCCCGCCAGGCTTTTGAGACCGCCCAGGATCGGGTAAGCAATCGCAAAAGTGGCCAGCAAGATGGTGAAGTTGCCGTGCTCGATGTGGGTGGTGTTGTGGCTGAACAGACCGCCAGCCAGACCGGCGATGGCGCCACCGATGCCAAAGGCCGAAACCTTGGCTGCCGTCAGGTTGATGCCCGCGCTTTGGGCGGCGACTTCGTCTTCGCCCACGGCGCGCCACAGCGTGCCGATGCGGGTGCGGTCGAGCGACCACAGCAGCAGCATCACGGCGGCCACCAGGCCCCAGATCAGCAGCAGCACCTGCACACTGCTCCAGGCGTTGGCCTGGAAGTAGCGGATGCCGCCAAAGCCCAGACCTCCGTCGGGTCCGATCAGACCCTGTGGTGTCTGCACCTTCCACGAGAGATTGAAAAACACCAGGCGCACGATTTCGGCAAAGGCGGTGGTGGCGACCACCAGCATCAGGCCCTTGACGCGCAGCGCGGGGAAACCCACCGCCACCGCCACAGCGCCTGCCAGCAAGGCCGCCACCAGCAAAGCCCCGCCCAATGGCCAGCCGAACATGGTGGTGAGCATGCCGGCGCCGTAAGCGCCAATGGCAAAGAAACCGCCTTGGGCCAGGCTGACCTGACCCGTGTGCAGCACGCACCAGGCCGACAGGCCCAGCAGCGAGTGCACACCAATGACTTGCAACAAGCCAAGGTAAAAATCCATGATTTGAACTCCGATGACGGCCTGGTTCAGTCGCGACCGCCGGGTGCCGCAAACAGGCCACCGGGACGGAACACCAGGAAGGCGAACAGCATGAGCATCACGTAGATGTCGCGCTCGCTGACGCCGCGCAAAAATTGAAAAAGGTTTTCCACACCGCCGACCACCAGGCCCGCGATGATGGCGCCCGGGATGCTGCCCAGGCCACCGATCACGGTGACCACCAGACCTTTGACGGTCATGGGCAGCGTGAGCAGTGGCGAGAGCACGCCAATGGCTGCACCGGTCATGGCGCCGGCCGTGCCCCCCAGGAAACCCGCGATGATGAAGGTGGTGGCATTGGTGGTGGACACACTCATGCCGCACAGGCGCGCAGCCACCGATTGCTGTGCCACGGCACGCGTGGCAAGACCCAGACGGGTTTTTTCCAGCATGAGCTTGAGGCCGACCATCGCTGCGCAACCGAGTGCAAAGACGAACAGCAAGTCGCCGCGCACCATGAATGGCCCCACATCGAAAACCACGCCTGCAAACAGCGAGGGGTAGTTTTGTGGCATGCCCGCTGTGGCATGCACGATGGCCTCTTCGAGCAACAGCAGCATGCCGACGGTGGACATCAGTGTGGCCAGCGGCTGGTCCAGTGGCAGGAAGCGAAAGCACACCAAGTACACCAGTGCACCGAGCACACCGCCCAGCAGGGCGGCGCTCAGGTACACCAGGGGTGTCGGTGCGATCTGGACGATCAGCAGGCTGAGGTAGGCCGCGCCTATGGAGGCGGCAGCATAAGACAGGTTGATCTTGTGCATCACGCCAAAGATGAGCGTGAAGCCGATGCCAATCAGCGCATAGGTCGTTCCAAACATCACGCCGTCAAACACGGACTGCACAAGGTCCAGCAGGTCGATCCAGGTCATGGTCTTCTCCTGTCAGGCGGTATCAGTTGGGCTTATGGGCCACAGCCCACTCGCCCTTTTTGGCCTGCACGAACAGGAAAGGTTTGACAGCTTCACGGTCATCGGTGCGACCAATCTTGCCCAGCAGACCGTTGGTTTCCTTCATGCCAGCCAGAGCTTCGCGGATCTTGTTGCGGTCAGCTTGGGTGGTGTCGGGCTTGGCCATGATCTTGGCTTTTTCGATCAGGTCCTTCAGCGTGAAGATGTTTTCCCAAGCAGCAGCGTTGTGCAGGTCCATGTTGGCACCGGCCGCCTGAACCGCTTTGGCGGCTTGACGTGCCTGATCGGTCACGGGAGCGAAGCTGGTCGGAATTACCAGGCCTTCGGCCTGGGCGGCGCAGCCTTGCAGGGTTTCCAGGCTGGAGGAGCTGGTCAGGCCCACCAGCATCTTGGGTTTGACGTTTTGACGCTGCATTTCCTTGAGCGCCCCGCAGGTGGTGAAGGGGTGGGCCGAGATCATCACCAGGTCGGCTTCGCCACGGCGCATTTCGCGCACCTGGGTGGAGAAGCTGGTGTCGGCCAGCAGCCATTCGCTTTGGCCTTTGACTTCAAAGCCAGCCTTGGTGGCGAAGTCTTTCATCACGTTGAAGGTGGCGTTGCTGTGCGCAAAGTCTTTTTCCACACCACCCCAGATGGTCTTGACTTCTGGGTGTGTGGCTTTGATCCACTCGAACAAGCTCTTGTACATGGCGGCTTCGCTGGGCACGTTGCGGAAAGCCCACTGCGACATCGCGGCCAGGCCACCTTTGGCGGCCACGTCGGTGTAGATCGGGAACTGCAGACCCGAGTCGCTGGCATCGCCCAGCTTCTTTTGCAAAATGCCGAACACGGGTTCCGCCACGTTGGAGCATGTGGGGCCCACGGCGACAAACGCGTCTGCAGAAGCTGCAATGCGGCGCAGCGCGTTGATGCCTTCTTCTGCGTTGCAGCGGTCGTCCAGGTATTCGATGACCAATTTGCCTTTGGTGCCGTCACCCAAGGTCACGCCACCGGTCTTGTTGATCTGCTCGGCAGCGGCCTTCATGGCCGCTTCGCTGTTGAGTCCAAAGATGCGCACCACGCCGCTCTTGGCGCCGAAAGCGTAGATCTTGACTTCGCGGGTTTGGGCCTGCACGGCGCTGCTCATCAGCGCTGCGGCGATCGGCACGAGAGAAAGTGCATGACGGATGGAACGGATTTTCATCGGATTGTCTCCAGGTTGTGTGATGGAGGCGTACTGTGCTGGAGCACACGGGGGGGCGCAATTTCAAAAACGTTCACGCTGTGTTGCCGTCGCCGCAACAGGCGTGTTGCGAAGGCGGCAATGCAGTTTTCGAGCAATTGAAATTGTCTGGTGGGAGTTACGCCCACACAATCGACCCCTACCAGTCATCACGGAGACCGCATGCGCAGTACACCCCTCCCTCCCTCATCGAGCCAGGGCCCACGACCACTGGACGGCATCCTGGTCGTGGCTCTGGAACAGGCTGTGGCTGCGCCTTATTGCAGCAGCCGTCTGGCCGATGCGGGGGCCCGGGTCATCAAAATCGAACGCCCCGAAGGTGACTTCGCACGCGGCTATGACCGCGCTGTGCACGGTGAATCTTCTTACTGGGTCTGGATCAATCGTGGCAAAGAGTCGGTGGCCCTGAACCTCAAGGAGCAAGGTGATCTGAGATTGCTCGAGAGCCTGCTGGCGCAGGCGGATGTGTTCATCCAGAACCTGGCACCGGGTGCCGCCGAGCGCTTGGGTATTGGCTCGGAAGCTTTGCGTGCGCGCCACCCCAAGTTGGTGACCTGCGACATCAGCGGCTATGGTGACGATGGGCGGCTGTATGGCCTCAAAGCCTATGACCTGCTGGTGCAGGCAGAAAGCGGTCTGGTGTCCGTCAGCGGTGCACAGGGAGAGTGGGGCCGCATTGGTGTGTCGGTGTGTGACATCACGGCCGGAATGAATGCCCTGATCGGCATTCAGCAGGCCCTGATGCAGCGCGAGCGCACGGGCAAGGGTTCTGCGGTCAAGGTGTCGTTGTTTGGCTCGGCCGCCGAACTCATGAGCGTGCCGTATTTGCAGGCGCGCTATGGAGGCAAAGCACCAGAGCGAGTGGGCCTCAAGCACCCGACCATCGCACCCTATGGGGCTTTCACCTGCGCCGATGGCCGTGACATCGTGATCTCGATCCAGAACGAGCGCGAGTGGGCCGACTTCTGTCGCTTGGTGTTGCGCCGTCCCGATCTGTTGGAGGATGCGCGTTGCCGCAACAATGCCAGCCGCGTCGAGCACCGTGAGTTTGTGGACAGCTTGGTGGTTGACGTGTTTGGCAGCCTCTCCAGCGCACTTGTGGTGGACCGTTTGGCTGAAGCGCAGACCGCGTTCGGACAGGTCAATTCTGTGCACGACCTGATTCAGCATTCGCAGTTGCGCACGCGCCACATGCCCGTGCACGGGCGTGACGTGCTGGTGCCTGCATCACCTTGGGGTGTGGAGTGGGACGGTGACAGCTTCGCACCAGCACCCGAGCTCAATGCCCACGGCCCAGCCATTCGTGCCGAGTTTTTACCGCAAGGAGATCAGGCTTCCGCTTGAGCCTGTTGGCGATGATCCTGATGTGTCGGAGCGGAAGCTCTGGCCTACGAACCCCCGTAGGCCGGCGGCTTCAGCCCCGACAAGCGATCTCAGCCCTTGATCGTCCGCGCTGGCAACACCGTGCCCACACACTCGCCAAAGCCAATGCGCGCAGCGCCCGCTTTTTCGCACCAGCCGCGCAGCACCACGCTGTCGCCGTCTTCCAGCCAGGTGCGTTGCTCGCCGTTCGGCAGCGCCACCGGGTTCTTGCCACCCGTGGTCAGCTCGATCAAAGCCGCAGCCTGGTCCAGCGTGGGGCCAGACAAGGTGCCGCTGCCGAACAAGTCGCCCGGTTGCAGGTTGCAGCCGTTCACGGTGTGGTGCGTGACCATTTGCGCCACCGTCCAGTAGGCGTGGCGGTAGCTGGTGCGGCAGATGCTGGCATCGGCCTGACTGGCTGCGCGCATTTGCGGGGTTTGCAGGCCCACTTGCAGCTGGATGTCGAACGCGCCGCCGCTGCGGTTGGCGTCACTGTCCAGATAGGGCAGGGGTTGCGGGTCGCCTTCGGGGCGAGTGACGGCCACGCGGTAAGGGGCCAGCGCTTCGAGCGTGACCACCCAGGGCGAAAGGGTGGACGCGAAGCTTTTGGACAAGAAGGGCCCGAGCGGCTGGTATTCCCAGCCCTGAATGTCGCGGGCCGACCAGTCGTTGAGCAGGCAGATGCCGAACACATGGTCTTCGGCTTCGCTGATGTCCACGGCCTCGCCCAATGCGTTGCCGCTGCCCACAAAGATGCCCAGCTCCAGCTCGATGTCCAGCCGTTTGCAGGGGCCAAAAGATGGCTCGGTCGCACCCAGCGGCATGGTCTGGCCCACCGGGCGGCGGAACTGCTGGCCCGAGATGCCGATGCTGGACGCGCGGCCGTGGTAGCCAATCGGCACCCATTTGTAGTTGGGCAGCAGCGGGTTGTCGGGGCGGAACTGTTTGCCGATGTTGGTAGCGTGGTGGACCGAGGTGTAGAAGTCGGTGTAGTCGCCGATGCGGGCAGGCACGTCGTATTCGGCCTGCGCTTGCGGCACCAGGCAGCTTTGCAGCGCGGTTTGTTCGGCCGCGCCTTCACGCAGTGCACGCGACAAGGCCAGTCGCAGAGCGCTCCAGGCTGCAGTGCCCAAGGCCATCAGCGCGTTGAGCTTGTCTTGCGCACCGGCTTGTGCGGCGGCTACGGCATCGCCTTTCAGCACGCCTGCTTTGGCCACTGCGGCCAGGTCCAGGATCTGGTCGCCAATGGCCACGCCGCAGCGGAAGGCTTCTGCAGAGCCCTTGCGGCGGAACACCGCAAACGGCAGGTTCTGGATCGGGAAGTCGGTGCTAGCCACGTTGGCTGAGGCGACCCAGCTTTTGAGGGCCGGGTTGTGGGTTTCGTTGAGCAGTGTCATCGGTGTGGCTTTCAGGAGGCCATGCTGCCGTCGTGCATCCACGCGGCGTGTTTGGGGGCGCGCTTGGTCTGGCTCCACTCATTGAGCATGTCCCACTTCACGTCGTCGAGTTTTTGCATCATCTCCGGCGTGCCGCAGTCGGCGGCCAGCTCCAGGCGGTGGCCGCTGGGGTCAAAGAAATAAATGCTCTTGAAGATGGTGTGGTCGACGGGGCCGAGCACGTCGACGCCACCTGCGATCAGTTTGTCTTTGGCCGCTTGCAACGCGTCCAGCGACTCGACCTTGAGCGCCAGGTGCTGAACCCAGGCAGGGGTGTTCTGGTCACGGTCCATGGGCGCTTGGTTGGGCAGCTCAAAGAACGCCAGGATGTTGCCGTGACCTGCATCCAGAAAAATGTGCATGTACGGATCGGGTGCCTTGGTGGAGGGCACTTCGTTTTCGGCAATGGCCAAAACGAATTTCATGTCAAGGTGCTTTTGGTACCACTCGACGGTTTCTTTGGCGTCTTTGCATCGGTAAGCGACGTGGTGAACGGATTGAACGAGCATGGTGGGTCTCCTTGGTTGAAGTTGGTCAGGTCAGAGGTCTTGCAGCGCAGCGGTGATCTGCTGTTGGAACAGGTTTTCGTCGGCCAGGGCGTTGGCGTTGAGCAGTGCGAGTTTGACAAGGAACAACTGTGCCTTGTCAGCGCCCGCCTGGCCAATGGCCGTGGCCAGTGCGTCGTAGACGGTTTCGAGTCCGCCGATGGTGAGTTGTTTATCGTTCATGGTGTTGTCCTTGTGTCGTAGGTCGGACCTTTAGGTCCGACAAATCTGTGTGGGTCAAGCCGTCATGTCGGGGCTGAAGCCGCCGACCTGCGGGGGTGTGGCTCATGGCGTAGGTCGGCACCTTCAGGTCCGACAAATCTGTGTGTACCCAAACCTCATGTCGAGGCTGAAGCCGCCGACCTGCGGGGGCGTGGCTCATGGCGTAGGTCGGCACCTTCAGGTCCGACAAATCTGTGTGGGCCAAATCGTCACGTCGGGGCTGAAGCCGCCGACCTACGGGGGTGTGGTTCATGGCGTAGGTCGGCACCTTCAGGTCCGACGAATTCGCGTGTACCCAAACCTCATGTCGAGGC
>JACCDQ011024634.1_pt1 | contig 20416 bp, 15 predicted proteins | sample 7446031 | NCBI WGS metagenome assembly JACCDQ01 (sample SAMN15323442, study PRJNA562643) | freshwater metagenome | isolation source: river surface water | place: USA:Blue River Watershed | collected 2017-08-17
CGGAGGAGATCAAGCAGTACATTTCTCAGCAGAAGAAAAAGCATTCAAAAACTTGATTTACACTCCAAACGCACACACAGTTGTGATTGATTTGGGTAATGGAAAATCATATAATGCAGTTCTTCAAGACATTCAAACACACCCTGTAACTGACAAAATTTTACACATTGACTTCTTCCAATTGTTTGACAACAAGGAAATCACAATGGAAGTTCCTGTAAAAATTGTTGGTACATCTAAAGGTGTTTTGGCTGGAGGTGTTTTACGTTTAAACACTCGTAAATTAAAAGTAAAAGCTTTACCTGCAAATCTTCCTGATTTTGTTGAAGCTGACATCACTCCTCTAGAAATGGGTAACAAGTTGTATGTTACGAAATTAGTTTCTGATAAATACAAATTAATGCACCCAGACAACACTGTGGTTTGTCAAGTAAGAATTTCTCGTGCGGCTATGAAAGCGGCTCAAGAAGCTGCAAAAGCTGCAAAAGCACCTGCAAAAGGAAAGAAAAAATAATTTTTTTTCAATCATACAAGAAAGCATCAGTTCTACAACTGATGCTTTTTTTTTGATTGTATTTTTAATTAAAGCTTCCAGCTTTTAAAATGCTGGAAGCTTTAATTAAAAAAGTTTATTTTTGCACTATGATACCATGGATAACTCAACTATTTACACCAACTAAAAAAGAAGAACCTAACACTGTGAAACCGGAAGTTCATGAACACCAAAAAAACAATATGAAGAGCGTAAGTAGTAAATTTTTAATCGTGGGACTAGGGAACATTGGGGCCGAATATGTAAATACACGTCATAATATTGGATTTAAAGTATTGGATTTTTTAGCCAAAAAAGAAAATCTTTCTTTCGAAACGGTAAAGTTGGGAGCTCTTGCCGAATACAAGTTCAAAGGGCGTACTTTTTTACTGCTAAAACCAAACACCTATATGAATTTAAGTGGGAAAGCAGTGAAATTTTGGATGGACAAAGAAAAGATCCCTTTGGAAAACCTACTAGTAATAACCGATGACTTGAATTTGTCTTTTGGAACCATTCGCATCAAACCCAAAGGAAGTGATGGCGGCCATAACGGATTAAAAAACATCAATTTGATTTTAAACACTCAAAACTATACCCGTTTCCGCTTTGGAATTAGCGACCAATTTAAAAAAGGCCAACAAGTAGATTATGTGCTTGGCGAATGGGTCGAAGAAGAGAAAACAAAACTTCCAGAACGACTTGAATTAGCTTCTGAAATCATTAAATCTTTTGGTACCGCCGGATTAGAAAATACTATGACTTCTTTTAACGGAAAATAACAATCCTTTTTAATAAACTATTATCTTCTTTACTGTTTTTTTATACCCTTCAATTACTGTTAATAAATACATCCCAGACTGAATTCCTTTTAGTTGAATTGTTTCTGCAAATATTGGGGAGCTAGGAAAATTATTTTCATAAACTTTTTTACCTGCTAAATCGTGTAATACAATAGTAACTCCTGAAGTAAAAATACTAAAAAATACTACATTAAACTCTCCTTTATTTGGATTAGGGAATACTACTAGATTATTTCTGTCAATATCTGGAGCGGCAACAGGTGTGTACGTTTTAGTACAAATAGATACTGAAGCAGCATTAATTGTTCCAACATCACCTAGAAATTCGTCCCTAACTCTAAGAGTCCACATACCCGAAGGATTTGACTCATTATACAGGCTTAATGCTTCTTCAGGAGCAACTGTTTGTGTAGTTTGTTTTCCACAAGAAAGAGTCTCTCCTAAATCATCATAATTCAAAACTAAACTCCCATTAGTATCCCCACAAGCATTCGAAAATAACCGTACCGTCCTACCTTCTGGATTGATAATTTCCATTTCAATATCTGATAAATAAGTATGTGATAAATTCACTCCTACATTCACGTCCGAAACCACCGCTATAGTAGTTGGAACTACTATTGTTTTAGTAGTATAGGATGCTGTTTCGGGAATCATAAATGGGGTTGAAAAACCATAGGTAGTACAACTAGAAACCGTTGTATACCCAATCGCAAAAGGTTCTTGATTAATAGCATAAAAAATATTGTCTGTTGGTTCTATCATGATACGACAATTTTTTCCTGAAATTCCTTCAGGCACAATAATCAACTCATAGCCATCATTTGGAGTGTTGGCTTTTATCATTTTTGAAAAAGTAAGCCCACCATCAATCGACAATTTAATATTCACACGTGAAGCTCCGGGTAGAGAAGCTGTATTATTTACTGCCCAAGTAATAATTTGACAACTTAATGGCGACCAAGACAAATCAGCCGTGTTTTGAGACGTTACTTCAAAAGGCCCTTTTGTTGCGTCAACCGTAACCTGCATTGCATCTGTATAAGTTTGTGCTAATCCCTGCAAAGCATTATCTCTAACTGTAAATGTAAAATGTAGCGTCCTAGAAATATCTGAAACCGATTCCCACTTAGAATTCAACTTGTTACTCAACACTTTATTTAGAGCCGGCATATAGCGATTAGGAGATATACTTGGCATAACTGATCTAAAAAGTGGTCCATCTATCTTTGTTGGGTAGGCAATACTATTGCCTCCAGAAGATGAAATAGCAGCATCATTTTGTTCCCAACAATAACTCAATACATCCCCATTAGGATCTGAGCCAGAACCTTTCAAAATAAATGGAGTCCCTTTTGGAATAATATAATCAGGTCCTGCATTAGCAATTGGTGTTTTATTTGACAAGAGTGTTGTTATTGGGCACGTTTTATTTGCAAGATTATTCTGAATTTGTGAAATACTAACATAAGAAAAATAATCGTCGGAATGCATTTGCACATTATAATCAGTCACTCCTGCATAGGCCATAATAGTCGATCCACCTCCTGGTTCTACATTGACACCAGCACCTTCAACCTCATGAGAAAAAGTATGATTAGCCCCTAATTGATGTCCCATTTCGTGTGCCACAAAATCAATATCAAAGGTATCTCCCTCAGGTTTCCCATCCGCTGGCGAAGTATACGCACCTCCTTTAGCAATATCATTTGTAGACAACGGATTTTGACAAACACAACCGATACAACCTGCATTCCCTCCTCCTCCAGACGCCCCGAATAAATGTCCAATATCGTAATTTGCATTTCCTATCTTAGCAGTCAAATCACGTTGCAATTCTAAATTCCAAGCACCATTAGCTCCAACAGACGCAGGAGAGTATGGATCGGTAGCAGCATTCGTATAAATTAAAATAGAATTAGTTGCAATTAGATTTAAATGCACGGCTAAATCCCGATTGAATATTCCGTTCACACGAGTCATAGTCGCATTCATAGCTGCTAAAGCTTGTGAAATACCTCCAAAATAAGCAGTATATTCGGCGGTACACGCCAAAGCCAATCGCAATGTTTTATATACTCCATTATTAGCTGTTACAGCAGCCGTTTTACTAACTAATTGCTTATTTAAAAGGCTATCTGAGGTAGAACAATACAAAGGCAAACTCCCCTTTTCTCTAGTATTGGAATCAAACAACTCATAAATTTCCTGACCATCCGAAAGTTTTTCAATAAACTCCGTTGCATTATCAGAACGAAAAACCATAGTTTGAATTCCTTTTGGAGACATACTAAAATAGACCGTCGCAGTTGTATCTGTCAACCCTACTCCTGCATACGACCTGATATTTGGGAACTGAGCCTGTAAATCGGGTTCAAAATTAGAAAATTCATGAATTTTAAATTTTTCTAATGCTCCTGTTGTATTTGGTATTTCGATTTCAACTTCGTTGTTAATCGTTGCATTTTGAAGAGGCTCCAAGGATTGGCTTAACACCAATGCATCCAATTGAAACAACATTAAATCTTTCTGGTTACTTCTATTAGCAACACGTTCAAGTAAAGCAGAATCAGCGAATTCAATTCTTTTCCAAGGAGATGTAGTTTGGGCTTGTAAAAGCGAGATAGAAGCAATTAGAACTAAAAACAGAAGGTGTCTTTTCATAGATTTGGTGTCTTTGGAATTCCAAAAATAGTTTTTTTGATTTAAACTTAAAACGCAAAATCCTTAATTTTATTGGAAAACTAGCCATTTGAACCACTTTTAACCGATAGTTTAAAATTGTAATCAAAAGGAATTCATTTTGGCAAAAAATTTCAAATAGTTTAGTTTAAATTTGCACCCAAAATAAAGAGAAAACAACTTGAAAATTTTTCATTCCATAAACGAATTTCATTCTGACAAGAAAACCATATTAACACTTGGTACTTTTGATGGGGTGCATATTGGTCATGCGGCAATTTTAAAAAAATTGACTCAAAATACCCTTAATGGAGAATTTGAAAGCACTGTACTCACTTTTTTTCCACATCCAAGAATGGTTTTGCAAGGAAAATCAGATTTGAAACTACTCAATACCATCAACGAAAAAATAGAATTGTTAGAAAAAATTGGGATTGAAAATCTTATTATTCATCCGTTTGACGAAAGCTTTGCCCAATTAAGTGCCGAAGAATTTGTAAAAAGCGTTTTAGTAAACCAACTGCATATTCAAAAAATCATCATTGGCTATGACCACCGATTTGGAAAAAACCGAACTGCAAATATTGATGATTTAATGGTTTTTGGGAAACAATATGATTTTGAAGTGGAGCAACTATCCGCTCAAGAAATTGATGCAATATCCATTAGTTCTACCAAAATAAGAACGGCTCTTGAAGAAGGCAACATCCATTTGGCCAATGAATATTTAGGTTATGCTTATTTTTTAAGTGGAACTGTTGTAAAAGGAAGACAATTAGGCAGAACCATTGGGTTTCCAACAGCCAATATTAAACTAGAAGAAGAATACAAATTAGTGCCGAAAAATGGCGTCTATGTTGTACGTGCTGAAATAGAAAGCAAACTAATTTTTGGGATGATGAATATTGGTTTCAATCCTACTGTTGAGGGAAAAACCAAAACTATCGAAGTACACTTTTTTGATTTTAATGCTGACATTTACGACAGTCGTATTAAAATTGCTATTTTACAACGCATTCGTTCAGAAAAGAAATTTGAGTCGGTTGAATTGCTAATAAATCAATTAAAAGAAGACCAAATTTTCTCAAAACAGTACCTCCAAAATTTACAAAATAAGTAGCCATCGTTTTAAATACGCTACATTGCTTGTTTGAAACTATTTGATTACTTTTGACCTATAAAATTATACCCATGAGCATTACAAAACACGATTGGACAAAAGAAGAAATTATTGCAATTTACAATAAACCTTTGATGGACTTGCTTTATGAAGCAGCGACTATTCACAGAGAAAATCACGATCCAAACGTGGTACAGGTTTCCACTTTGTTGTCTATTAAAACAGGTGGGTGTTCTGAAGATTGTGGCTACTGTCCTCAGGCAGCACGTTACAACACTAACGTAGAAGGAAATGATTTAATGACGGTGAACCAAGTAAAAGCGCAGGCTTTGAATGCTAAATCGGCGGGATCTTCTCGTGTATGTATGGGAGCTGCTTGGCGTAATGTAAAAGATGGGCCTGAGTTTGACCAAGTGTTAGAAATGGTGCGTACCATCAACAAACTAGACATGGAAGTATGTTGTACTTTAGGTATGATTACCGAAAACCAAGCACAGCGTTTAGCCGAAGCAGGTTTGTATGCTTACAACCATAATTTGGACACTTCAGAAGAGTATTATAAAGAAGTAATTTCTACCCGTGGTTTTGAAGACCGCATCCAAACCATTGAAAATGTTCGTAAAACCAATGTAACTGTTTGTAGCGGTGGAATCATCGGAATGGGAGAAAGCATCGAAGACAGAGCAGGAATGTTAGTAGCACTTTCTACTTTGAATCCACAACCTGAATCAGTGCCAATTAATGCGTTGGTAGCTGTTGACGGAACTCCGCTAGAAGATGAAGAACCCGTTGAAATTTGGGAAATGATTCGAATGGTAGCTACTACCCGAATTGTAATGCCTGAAACACAAGTGCGTTTATCTGCAGGAAGAACTAATATGAGTCGTGAAGGTCAAGCGATGTGTTTCTTTGCGGGTGCCAATTCGATTTTTGCAGGAAATAAATTATTGACTACTCCAAATCCTGATGTGAATGAAGACATGAAAATGTTTGAATTATTGGGATTAAAACCACAAAAACCATTTACTAAAATGGTACAACCACAAACCGTAGAAGCCGAAGATTCTCAATATGCTGCCTTAGGCGAAAAACCAAAATGGTCGCGTCCAGGTCACACAATTGAAAGAAACGTTGAAGCCTCTATAAAAGGGAAATAAAAAATAGCATTCAAGTATATAAAAACTTCCAGCCTAACAAGACTGGAAGCTTTTTCTTTTAAAACAAGACCTTTTTACTAACTACTTCGCCAGTTCCCAAAGTAATTTGAACGGCAAGCACTTTTGTTTTCCAAAGTATCTCCTCGATGGTATGTGTTTTGGTTTCCAATGATTCGACATGATACAATTGTTTTCCTTCTAAAGAATACATCGACACCTCTTTGATACTATCTTTTGCAGCACTTATCTGAATTTGATTGTTGCGAGTTACTATTTGCACCTCAGCCGTAACCTCTTCAGGAATCTCTTTTTTATTTTGAAAACGCAACACAAACCGATTGTCAAAACTACCTTTAGTAGTAGTAAAAGAATAGTCGGCTTTCTTTAAATCCTGGGTTTTTGCTTCTAATTGGTCTTGTAAAAAAATGGTTTGATTTGCAAACAATCCGTCAAAATCATCCAAACTAATCGTATAATTTCCTTCTTGTTTGGCTCGGAAACCAATGGCAACTGAATCTGAATCATCAAATGGCAATGCTCTCGCCTGAATGGTGTTTTTATCCCCTTCGTTCAGACTATAAAAATCCAACCATTCGTTACTATCTAACGAAAGTCCGTCAAATAGTGCGTCTTTCCCATTAGTTGCTCCTGTGGCATACCCCAATAAAATTTGTTTGAAAGCCCCTTGTTTGTTAGATAAGTTGAGCCAAATCCGGTGTTTTTCAAAAGTAGAAGTAGTAATCGCTTTACTAGTACTGTTTTTAAAAAACAGATTGTTCTCTCCTTTTAATCGCATTGCATTTTTAAAAACAATGTTTCCTTGCTGATTATTGGCTATGGCGAAAAAAGCTTGACCGGATGCGATTTTTCCGTTAGGTTTTACATTATTTACTCCGGTATTTTTTGCGGCAGTTCCTACTCCACCCAAAATGGTATACACTGCATAATCATCCGAAGTATATTGCCCATTATTAATCGGAGTGTTGTGTGTCCAAAAATACAAACTGCCTTGCAAGACATTTTGATTTTCCAAAATAAATGCATCCGCATTTAGTGATGAAGGATACGGATTTCCTATCAAATTGGGCGTTTTCGTTTGGGCTATAGGTAGTGTAACCACCCCATTATTGGGGATTCCAGAAAAAATAACTTCGAAAATTGTTGGAGTAGTTACTGAAAAACTTTCGGGGGCTTGAAAAATGTAACCTTTGCCTACAACCATCGTGGTGCTTGTCAATTCTTTGTGCCAATTGTTAGAAATAGCATCAAAGGAATAAAATGTAGAAGAAGGAGAATTTGGAGCCAATAATTGCAATTGTTGACCTGCCACTGGCGATGACCAATAGGTGTAATCCGATTTACGAACAGCTGTTGTTTGTCTTTTCAACTGAATAATTCCTGTATTTACAATGGAATCATCGGCTTGATATAATGAAGCGTTATTCTCAAAAATCAAATTTCCTGCTCCTGAATAATTCAACTCCAATTCTAAAGTAGCTGCAGTTGCAACCGTAACCTTTGCCCCTGAATTAACCACACAAGAACACATTTTAGTATCAGTCGAAATTTCATAATTACCATTAAAAACAACCGTTTTATCCTTCGTTGGCAAACCATTGCTCCAATTTGTACCGTCCCAAATTGTGCTTTCTTGACAAAACAACAACTTAGCAATCCGATGCTTCGAAATTCCAGAAACCGAATTAAAATTACCTCCGATAACCGCACCGCCTGGAACTAAAGCAATACTTCTAAGCTCTCCGTTTAAAATAACTGGAAAAGAAGCATCATACGCCCCATTAGTCAATAAACGCAACATTCTTTTTACAGTTGTCCCATTATAATTGCCCGAAAAAGAACCGCCTACTACAATTCTTCCGTTAGATTGAACCACGATAGAACGCACTGTTCCTCCACTAAAACCAGTTCCTGAATTAAACGTTGTGTCTGAAGTTCCATCCGAATTAAGTCGGACAATTTTACCTATCGTTTGTCCTTTGTATTTTGATAGTGAACCTCCCACAAGAATTTTTCCGTCACTTTGTAATGCCATTGTATAAATAGTCCCAACAAACCCAGTCCCAACAGAAAAACTCGTGTCAACTGAACCATCAGCATTTAACCGAATCAATTTATTCGAGCTAATTCCATTAAAAGTAGTGAAATCTCCCCCGACTACAACCTTCCCGTCAGCTTGGAGAGCCAATAAATTCGGTGTAGCATCAGGATTTGTTCCAATGTTAAAACTAGTATCCAAATCGCCGTTGGACTGTAACCGAATCACTTTTTTTACAGCTAGTCCTTTGTATGTGGTAAAACTCCCCGCAACCATAATTTTGCCGTCCGGCTGCAATGCAATTGAATAAACCATATAATTAAAACTGGTTCCCGTATTAAAAGAAACGTCAACAGACCCATCCGAATTCAAGCGAACTAAACGTTTAATAGAAGCCCCGTTATATTTGATAAAATTACCTGCAACAAGAAGTTTACCGTCTGGCTGTACTATCACTTCTTTGACTGTACTATCAAATCCAGATTGATTGGGATTGAAAGTGGTGTCCAGCTCACCGTTTGCCGTCAGTTTTGCAATTCGATTAACTGGTTTTCCGTTGAATTGAGTGAAACTTCCAAACGCGATATAACTTCCATTTCCTAAAGGAACCATTTTATCTACCGCTTTGTCAAAACCTACTCCTGCGGTTAAATACCCTGAATCTAGCTCTCCAATGGTACTTATTTTGGCTAATTTTCCTTGTTTCAAATCATCAAAAAAAGAAAAAGAGCCTCCTACAAAAAAACTATCTGTTGACTCATACAAACTGTATATCGTTGCGGAAGATGGGCCTGCGCCAATATCAAAATTGGTAGTTACTGTTCCGTTTGGATTTAACAAAACCAAGCGATTGACAGCTGTCGATTTATATGTTCCGCTAAAACTACCGCCTACTAGAATTCCGCTTGAAGTAATACGAATCGCATGAACTGCACCATCATTAAAACCCGTTCCAGATAGAAAACCAGTATCGATAGTTCCATTTAGATTCAAACGAACAATTCTATTTTGAGGGGTCCCATTGTAATTTAAAAAGCTACCCCCTACTATTATTTTCCCATCCGCCTGAATTGCAATAGTTTCAATAGCATCATCAAAACCAGCGCCTATAGAAAAGGTAGTATCTATACTTCCATCAAGTTGCAACCGAACTAATTTGGAATAATTCGCATTACCGTTAAAAGAACTAAATGTTCCCGAAAGCACTATTTTACCATCAGGAGCAATCGCTACATCATCAATTGTACTCGGAGCTCCTGTTCCGATAGCAAAACTAGTATCTAAATCACCATTGGGTAAAACCCGTACTATTCTGTTTACCGTAGTAGTATTGAATTTGGTAAAACTTCCTACCACTAGTAATTTACCGTCAGTTTGTAATGCTAATCCATAAATAGTACCGCTACTTGCCGCAATCGAACTATCAAAAGTAGTATCTCTCGACCCGTCTGTATTCAACCGAACCAATCGACCTACTGGAATTCCATTACAAGTAGTGAAGGCTCCTGCCACAATAATTTTGCCATCAGGCTGGATAACCGAGGCATAAATTTTTCCGTTGAAAGAAGTTCCTAGATTAAATCCAACATCTTTAGAACCATCCGTAAGTAAGCGACAGAGATAAGGAGACGTACTCCCATTATAATTTAGAAATTCACCACCAACGATTAATTTTCCGTCGGTTTGTAGTGCTAAGGTTCGAACCGTACCATCAAAACCATCGCCCAAAAGTCCGTTATCGTAGGAATTAAAATGAGGATCAAGTTGCACTTCTTGGCTGTAGCCAAAACAAGAAAGAAAAAAGAATAGCACCAAGACTACCCTTTTTCGGGGTTTAATTTGGGTAAAGAATAACATAAAGGGGGCGCTTTAAATTATGATTATTACGTACTAATCCAACTAGTAATCACAAACTTAACTCAAAAACAAACACGATAAAATACCCACATTTAGTGATTTTTGGCAATCCAAAAGGTTGCAATCCAAATAAATTACTTACTTTTCGAATATAAAAATTACCTCAATGAGCGAAGTCAATTCCGTTAAAGAAGCGATTCATAAAATAGAACATTTCTGTGCCTATCAGGAGCGCTGCCACGACGAAGTGGTGCAAAAATTGCGTACTATGAAAATGGATTCGAATGAAATTGACAAGATTTTAGCCCATTTAATCCAAGAAAACTACCTCAACGAAAGTCGGTTTGCCTGTAGTTTTGCCCGAGGAAAACACCGCATTAAGTTGTGGGGCAAAGTACGCATCGTTTCCGAATTGAAATTGAGAAATATCTCCACCTACAACATCAATTTGGCTCTCAAAGAAATTACCACCGAAGAATACGAAACGAATTTCAATGCGTTGGCCGAACGAAATTGGCATTCTATCAAAGAATCCAACGGACTCAAAAAACGAAAAAAATGTTGTGATTTCTTATTGCGAAAAGGCTACGAAAGTAATGTAGTGTACGAAAAAGTGAAAGCGTTAGAGGCTGGAAAAAATCTAATTTAAATTGACAGCAACACACTCACCGCATTGCCTCCAAAACCAACGGCATTTACCAATACCTTTTTAATAGGTTTTGTTGGTGTTTGCGCTTTTGCAAAAGGAACGCCTACAAACTGATTGTGTTGCAACATTAAGACAGCCAACTCCAAACTCAATATTCCGGAAGCGCCAAAAGTGTGGCCTATTTTCCATTTGTTGGTCGTCAATAATGGTAATTGGTCACCAAAAATTTTTTCAATAGCTCTATATTCTGTCAAATCGCCTTTAATGGTGCCAGGTGCGTGCATCACAATCACATCTACTTTAGACACGTCCGTATTGGCTAAAGCCATTTTCATCGATTTTTGAAAACAATCTGCTTCCGCAGAAATCGAAATATTGTGTTCCAAGATTTCGGTAGCATAGCCAATCCCTTCGATATAAGCCAAGGCATTTTCTTTTTCTCCTATTTCCAAACAACAAACGCCAGCACCTTCTCCCAAAATCATCGTGTTTTGAGTTTTATCCAAATCCAAAGCGCGGTTCGGGTACTGTTCTTCGCTTCGAGAATAGATTTTTAAGGCACGCATTTGGGCAATCGTAAAATCAGTCAAAGGCGCTTCACTACCGCCAACTAAGAACTTATCGGCCATTCCTGAACGCAACCAAGCCACGCCATTCAACACCGCGTGTAAAGCGGTAGAACAGGTGATTGAATGCGAAATTTCAGGGCCCTCAGTCTGCAAATCATGGGCTATCCAAGAAGAAATATTACCCAAAGTGGTGGTTGGCGAAGCCAAAGTCTGTGCTTTGCCCGTTGTGCTATATTCTTGAAAGTGCTTTTCAAATAAATCGGTGGCACCGCGAGACGAACCAATATTAATTCCGAAAACATCATTTTTTGACCAACCCGCTTTTGCAATAGCTTTGCGCGAAGCGAGCATGGCATACAAAACAGAATTGTCTAAAAATTTGTATTTACTATCCGATTGTCTCAAAGCCTCGATTTGAGCTTTGGAATCTTCGTCCAAAGGAGCAACCAAAGTTTCTTTTTGATCTAAAAATCGACTTTGAAAACAAGGATTCGGGTTTTGGTAGTTGTTCCAAATAGTTTCCGACTTATTTCCTAAAGGAGAAACAGAAGCAATGGCAGTTATGGAGATTGTTTGTGACAAAAGGTTTATTTTTATGCAAAATTACACTATTTCAAGAGCACTTTCGATGACTTGATAGACTTTTTCTAATTGTTCGTCCGTAATTATATACGGCGGCAGCACATACACAATATTGCCCACAGGACGTAATATCACACCATTTTCAATGAAGAAATTATACAATTGATTGCGCAAGGTGCCGTAATAACTAGCAGCAGATTCGGTCTTGATTTCCAAAGCGAAAATAACGCCCAATACTCGGGTCGTTACTACTTTTTGGTGGAATTTTATACGTTCCTGAAAAGCCAAATGATTGGCGTTTACTCTCGAAATATTGGCTTGCATTTCAGCAGTTTGCAACAATTCCAAACTCGCCAAAGCTGCGGCACAACCCGTTGGATTCGCTGTAAACGTATGTCCGTGAAACAAGGCTTTATTAATATCCTCGTTATAAAAAGCATCGAAAATAGGTTGGGTAAACGTCGTAATTGCCATCGGAATTGTACCACCTGTCAAGGCTTTCGACAAACACATCATATCGGGCTGTTCTGCCAAATAATCCGAAGCAAAGATTTTTCCTGTTTTGCCAAAACCAGTCATCACTTCATCCGCAATCGTCAGGACATTATTGTCTTTACACATTCGGATTAAGGTGTCCAAAGCAGCAGGTTCGTACATCACCATTCCTGCGGCACCTTGTACCAAAGGTTCGTAGATAAATCCCGCACAATTGTGTTTTTTTATGGCTTTCGCCAAAGCATCAAAACTAGCTTCTTCCTGCCCAACAACGGGAACTGGAATTCGTACTACATCGATAAACATCCCTTGGAAAGCATCGGTAAAAAAAGAAATTCCGCTCGCTGCCATAGCTGCAAACGTGTCGCCATGAAAGGCATTTTCAAAAGCAATAATTGTTGTTTTCTTTTCTCCCTTATTGAAAAAATACTGCAACGTCACTTTAATTGCCACTTCGACAGCGGTCGAACCATTATCTGAAAAGAATATTTTTTGTTGGTTTTTGGGCAAAATCGCCATCATTTTTTCAGCTAAAACTACAGCTGGTTCGTGCGTAAATCCACCAAAAAGTACGTGTTCTAAAGTCGTTAACTGCTTGTATATCGCATCTGCAATATGGGTATTGGAATGCCCATACGGATTGACCCACCATGAGGCAATCGCATCAATATATTCTTTTCCATTTTCATCCCACAACAACGCACCTTGCCCTTTTGTAATAGCAATGGGAGCCAAAGCAGTCTTATGTTGCGTATAGGGATGCCAAAGGTATTGGCTGTCTTTTTCGGTTAAACTCATTGAATTTAAGATTTTTGATAATACTATTGAATTTTCGACAGGTTTTCTCGAAACAAATCGGCATATTCCAACACGACATTGGCATCAAAATACGGTTCTTGGTTAATTCTGCCAATGCACGGCAAACCCGTTCTTTTTAAAATTATAGATTCAGAACTTGTATTTTCTTCGCCAGAAAAAATAATTCCTGCAATAGACAACTTTCGGTTTTGCAACGCTTCCACCGTCAATAAAGTATGATTGATACTTCCTAAATAATGTCGCGACACCACAATTACTTTATAATCGGGCTGAATAATATCTACCACCGATTGTGTTTCATTAAGCGGAACTAAAATACCGCCTGCCCCTTCAACAACCAAATGATTGTTGGTTTGAGGCTCTTGAATTTGGTTTAAATCAATAGTAATTCCATCTAAATTAGCTGCTAAATGCGGACTTGCTGGAGTTTGCAATGCATAACTATTGGGATGAAATTGCGATTGGGTATTAGTAACCAAAGATTGCACTTTATGCGTATCTGAGTGTTTCAAATCTCCCGCCTGAATGGGTTTCCAATAATCGGCTTGAAGTGCTTCTACAATAATTGCAGAGGCAATGGTTTTGCCTACATCAGTCGAAATGCCTGTTACAAATAATTTCATATAATTTAGCCACGGATAAAACGGATGAAACGAATTATCACTGATTTTTTAAATTTTAATTATTTCTCCAATTTCTCTCACCTGTACTATAGTCTAAAAACAAAAGTACTCAACAAACTTAACACTTCCGAGATTTCTTCTTTCGAATTGAAGCTGTGCAAACAAAATCGCAAGCGTTCTTGCCCTTCGGGAACAGTGGGCGACAAAATAGGTTTTACATCAAACCCCTTGCTTTGCAGTTGTTGTGCGATGCTTTTGACTTTTTCATTCCCCGGAATTATCGCCGACTGGATAGCCGATTTACTTCGAACAAATAACGGTTTTAAACTCAACCGATTCTTTTCTTGATTGAAATGAGCGATGTTATTTTTTAATAGTTGCTGACTGTCGGTTGCTTTTTCTAACTGCTTATAAGCCGTCAAAATAGTCGCTACCGAATGAGGTGACAAACCTGTTGTATAGATAAAACTGCGTGCAAAATTGACCAAATAACTTTTCAAGTCTTCTCCTCCTAAAATAGCTGCTCCATGACAACCCAATCCTTTGCCAAAGGTCATGATTCGGGCAAAAACCGTTTCTTGCAACTGCAAACTTTGTACTAATCCTTCGCCTTTTTCGCCAAAAACTCCCAAAGCATGTGCCTCGTCAACCACCACATACGCCTTATGTTTTTCGGCTAATTGAACTAATTCCTCCAGATTAGGGGTATCGCCGTCCATTGAAAAAACGGATTCAGTGACAATATAAATAGTCGTATCCGAATGTCGAACGAGTAAACGCTCAAGGTCTTCCAAATCATTATGCTGGAATTTGTACGCTTTCGCGTTCGATAATTGGATGCCGTCACGAATGGACGCATGGCATAATTCATCGTACAAAATCAAATCGCCTTTTTGAGGAACTGCGCTAAAAAAACCCACGTTAGCATCATATCCTGAATTGAAAATCAAGGCTGCTGGTACTTGATGAAATTGAGCAATACACTTTTCTGCCTCTTGATAAACCGTATGATTTCCCGAAAGTAATCGGGAACCGGTAGCGCCATTTTGTTGCTGATTATGGTCTAGCAAATACTGATGCGTTGCTTCAAAAATTACAACGGAATTAGAAAAACCCAAATAATCATTGGAAGCAAAATCAACCCAATCAGTAGCTGTTGGCAACTGACGAAGCGCATTGTTTTGCAACCGAAGCGTTAGTTTATTCGAGAGGGTTTCAGGTATTTTTTTCATACTTGACAAAAATAAGGCATTTTTTGGTCTTTTAGATTCTTAAATTTTCAAACTTAAATGATTAAAAAAATCGAAATCGGTTTCGATTTTTTTAAAATTGAACTTTTGTTAAAAAAATCTTAAAATTTGATTTGGATAGTATTGCTCAATCAAATAGTTTTCTATTTTCGGAGCAATGAAAAGAATAGCCACCCTTTTTCTAATCGTAACTTTATTCTACAATATGATAGGTTACTATTTGATGTTTGCTTACCAAGAACAGCAAGCATGGGTAGCGCGTATGGAAAAAACGAGCCATACTGATTTTCGTGTTATGAAATTAAATGCTTCTTTGTATTCCTTCGTGGAGGATACTGAATTTGAAGATGTGAACGAAGATGTTTTTATTAATAAGAAGAGTTATCACATCTTTAAAAAACAAATTAAAGACAATACACTTCATCTTTATTATTTACCTAATACCAATGAAAATAAAGTCAGTAAAGATTTAAACGATATTGTAGATAGTCAACTTTTTAATAATGGAAATTCAAAGGAATCTCCTGTCAAAAAAATTCTTAAATCTTTTATCAAAGATTATGTCGACAACCCAGAAATTAGTATACCTACACAACTCGAAAAACTAGTTTCAACTAGCTTAATTACAACAACCGTTGTGAATTTTACTAAATCTGGACACCTTTCTTTACCCTATTCCCCTCCGGATTTTATTTAATTTGGTTTATCCATTTTACGAATTGATTGATTTTCAGCAGGTATAGTTTTGTTTATATGACTAATACAAGTGCATTGTAATCAAATCTTTTAATCCATTTTCATCATTGGTAAATTGGTGTAAACCTTTGACGTAAACCCTTTTTAGGGGTAATTCTACACGTCTAATTCATTATTACATTTCCTATTTATTTTTCTTAAAATGAAAATTCTAAGGGCTATCCTAAATTGACAGGAAGCTTATGTATACTCTATTTCTTTAAAAGAAATGTGTTCAGAATATTTGATTTAGGATTCAACCAATTACCAAAAAAATGAAAAAAATATACTTCTGTTGCCTACTATTAGGGACTTTATTTACTAGTGCTCAAACCGAAATTGACGGTATTATGATGAGCAAAAATCAACTTTGTACGGGTGCAATTTACCAATATAGTGCCTGGAACAACTACTGGGAAGGAACTTTCAAAAGAGACAATCAAAATTTAGGAACAGTCTCAAATAACACTATCAGCGTAAATGCCAACTACGGAGTTTCTGACAAATTAAATATAATTGTAGGCTTACCTTATGTAACCTCTAAAGCCTCTGCCGGGACCTTAAAAGGGCAAAATGGGCTTCAAGATTTTTCGGCAACGGTGAAATACATGCCTATTGAAAAAACTATAGGGGGAGCTACTTATTCTTTATATACCATTGCAGGTATCTCTGTACCAACAACAAATTACGTGGCAGACTATTTACCTTTAAGCATTGGTTCACAAAGTAGAACAGGAACTTTCAGATTGATGGGAGATTACCAAAGAGGTCATTTTTTCACTACGCTATCTGGAGCTTATCTAAAAAGAGCTAAAATCACAATTGACAGAAATGCGTATTTCACCAACGAAATGGTTTATTCTAATGAGGTAGTAATGCCTGATGTAATCAATGTTAATCTTAGAATGGGGTACCGTTCTAATCGCTTGATTGCCGAAGCCATTGTAGATAGTCAAGTAACTCAAAGTGGGTTTGATATTACAAAAAATAATATGCCTTTCCCGAGTAACACTATGAATGCTCTTAAAGTGGGCATACATACTAAATATACTTTCCCTAAAAAAGAAGCATTGGCACTTGTGGGTGGATTCAATCATGTATTGGACGGACGCAATGTGGGTCAAACCAATACCGTATATGCAGGATTCTTCTATATCATCAACTTCAACAAAAAATAAAATGAAAAATATACTATTTACCCTTACTCTATTAACCTTACTTGCATCTTGCAGCAATGATATTTACGATCGTTCTGAAAATTATCCTATACTAAGCCCTACAAATAATGATGATTTGGCGGGAAATTGGCGACCAATTTTACTAGCTGCTCCAGATGAATTTAGCTTAGATGCTCCTGTAGCTACTACCAATGCAGCTTTTACTAGAGAATTAAACGAAATTAAAAGCTATCAAGCCAATATTACCGAGGAACAAAAAGCCATCATCAAATACTGGAGTGCAGGAAGCGTATTACGCTGGAATGAGATTATGCGTACTTTGGTTGCCAAACACAACCTCCCACCGTATCAAAATGCAGATGGGACGTATCCAACTCCTTCTGCTGCCAATCCGTTTGCCAATACTCCTTTCCCTTTCTCAAACCCTCCTTATGCAGCCCGTGCTTATGCCTATGTAAGTGCCGCTCAATATGACGCTCTGGTGGCTACTTGGTATTACAAAAAATTGTACAATAGAGTCGCTCCTTATGTAGCAGACAATACCTTGAACGTATTAGTTTCAAAAAACGGAATGCCTTCTTATCCATCAGAAGACGGAGTATTAGCAGGAGTTACAGTAGAATTATTGAAATTATTATTCCCTACTGAAATTGCTTATATCAATGGAAAAGCAGAAGAAGAAAAGTTATATCGAATTATTAGTGGTGCTAACGTTCGCAGTGACGTGGAAGCCGGAATTATTTTAGGCCGAAAAATAGCTACCAAGTACATTACAAGAGCTGCTGGTGACGGAATGGGAGCCGCCGTAGGAAACCAAACCATTTGGACTCAATTACAGACTCAAACAACTGCTACTGGAGAAACTCCTTGGTTATCTTTAGATTTACCTACAAGACCTCCAATGTTACCTTTATTTGGAAATGTACGTTCATTCTTAATGTCGTCATCTGATGTAGTAGCAAGCCGTCCTGTACCACCGCCTTCAACGAGATCTGCTCAATTTGCAACTGAATTAGCAGAAGTTAAAAAATTCAGTGAGAATGCAACTAGAAAAGAAATGGAAATTGTAACTTTTTGGGCTGATGGTGTAGGAACCTATACGCCTCCTGGCCATTGGAATGCTATCGCTTCAGATGCTTTTGTAAACCAAAACTATAGCGAAGTGCGTTGGGCAAGAAATATGGCTTTGTTAAACCTGTCACTAATGGATGCTGCTATTAGTTGTTGGGATGCTAAATATTTCTATTTTAATCCAAGACCAACACAAATGGATTCTTCTATTAAAACGTTGACTGGTATTCCAAATTTTCCTGCTTATGTTTCAGGACACTCTACATTTAGTGGTGCCGCTGCGACTGTATTGTCTCATATAATTCCCGCTAAAGCAAATGAATTTAAAGCATTAGCAAAAAATGCCTCTAACTCGCGATTATTCGGTGCTATTCATTATAGAAGTGATTGTGAAAAAGGATTGCTTTTAGGAGAAACGGTTGGTGGATTTGCTGTTAGGAGAGCACAAATTGATGGTGCTGAATAACACCAATTTAATAACTATAATTTTATTTATCATGATACATACATTTAACAACTTTTATTTTTCATTTAGCGAAAAAATCGAAAAACATAGCATAATTTTTATGCGAATAGCATTAGCTATTGTTTACATTTGGTTTGGAAGCTTAAAAATAATTGGAATTAGCCCTGCAGGAGATTTAGTAGAACAAACTGTTTTTTGGTTCAAGCCGGAGATTTTCATTCCAGTACTTGGACTGTGTGAAGTACTCATTGGGTTAGGACTATTGATCAAACGATTAGTCCCATTAACAATTATACTATTACTATTACACATGGTAGCTACCCTATTTCCTCTTTTCATACTTACAGACGCTTGTTTTGACACATTCCCCTATCGACCTACTTTAGTGGGCCAATACATTATCAAAAATGTAGTATTAGTTGCAGGAGCGTTAGTAATTGCTGGAAAACACAATCGAAAATATTGTACTCAAAAATTATAGTGATTAAAAACAAAAAACGCCTAACAATGTTAGGCGTTTTTTTTATGACTTAAATTCTTTTAATTAGTCTGCTAAAAGAATTACTTTATTGTCTTTCATCTCAATTGTTCCTGACTCTACTGCCAACGTGTACAATTGATCATTTACTCTCGTCAATTTAGCTTCTGCTTCTTTTGAAAGTGTAAAACTTGGCGCAGCAATTTTTACAGTTCCTTTCTTTAATAAAGAAACAATTGGCGCGTGATTATTCAAAATTTGAAAATCTCCATCTACTCCTGGAAGGTATATTGAAGTAATTTCTCCTGAAAATAACTTTGCCTCTGGTGATACTATTTCTAAAATCATATTTGTTTAGTTAATAGTTGATAGTTGATAGTTGATGGCTGTAAATCTAGCAACCAATAACCAATAACCAACAACCAATTACGCTTCTGCCAACATTTTTTCTCCCGCCTCAATTGCTTGTTCAATTGTCCCTTTAAGGTTGAAAGCAGCTTCTGGCAAGTGATCTAATTCACCATCAATAATCATGTTGAATCCTTTGATAGTATCTTTAATATCAACTAATACTCCTGGAATCCCTGTGAATTGCTCAGCAACATGGAAAGGTTGCGACAAGAAACGTTGTACACGACGTGCTCTTGCTACAGCTAATTTATCTTCTTCAGATAACTCTTCCATACCAAGAATTGCAATAATATCTTGTAACTGTTTGTATTTTTGAAGAATTTCTTTCACTCTTTGTGCACAGTTGTAATGCTCATCACCTAAAATTTGTGGTGTCAAGATTCTTGAAGTAGAATCTAATGGGTCAACCGCTGGATAAATACCTAACTCAGCAATTTTACGAGACAATACTGTTGTTGCATCTAAGTGAGCAAATGTTGTTGCTGGCGCTGGGTCAGTTAAGTCATCCGCAGGAACGTAAACTGCTTGTACAGAAGTAATAGATCCTTTGTTTGTAGAAGTAATTCGCTCTTGCATAGCCCCCATTTCAGTTGCTAATGTTGGTTGGTATCCTACCGCAGATGGCATACGTCCTAAAAGTGCCGACACCTCAGAACCCGCTTGTGTAAAACGGAAGATATTATCAACAAAGAATAATACATCTTTACCTTGATCCGATCCAGCTCCATCACGGAAATACTCAGCGATAGATAACCCAGAAAGCGCCACACGAGCACGAGCTCCTGGTGGCTCATTCATTTGTCCAAAAACGAAAGTAGCTTTTGACTCTCTCATTCCTGGCATATCTACTTTAGACAAATCCCATCCTCCATTTTCCATAGAG
>JACCDQ011210905.1_pt1 | contig 20409 bp, 20 predicted proteins | sample 7446031 | NCBI WGS metagenome assembly JACCDQ01 (sample SAMN15323442, study PRJNA562643) | freshwater metagenome | isolation source: river surface water | place: USA:Blue River Watershed | collected 2017-08-17
CCACCTGTATACCCTGTACCACCTCCGCGAGGAATGATGGTCAAGCCGAGCTCAATACAACCTTTGACTAAATTTGGAATTTCTTCTTCAGTATCAGGCGTCAAAACAACGAATGGGTATTCAACACGCCAATCAGTTGCATCAGTCACGTGAGAAACACGCGCCAAACCATCATAGGCAATATTGTCAGCGGCAGTGAACTTACCTAAAACCTTGCGCACACGTTTACGCAAAAGCGCAACGCGATCAAATTCAGCATTGAATTGCTCAACGGCGAGCTTCGCACTATCCACCAACTTACCAACCTTGTCGGCCAAATCAGTGGTCATTCTTTTTTGAACTTCTCTTAAACGATGATGCAATGCCTCGATCAATTGCTTGCGACGGCCAGGGTTGTCTAAAAGATCATCTTGAAGGTAAGGGTTGCGTTGAACGACCCAAATATCACCCAACACTTCGTAAAGCATTCTGGCTGAACGGCCAGTTTTTCTTCCAGACCTTAACTCATCAAGAATTTGCCAAGCTTCTTCACCCAATAAACGGATAACAATCTCTCTGTCTGAGAAAGATGTGTAGTTATAAGGTATCTCACGCAAACGAGGGGCATTTTGAGGATGCTCCGTCATGCTGTGGAGTGGCAAAGGTGCGTTCATATCATCACTTTTAGCTAAAAAGCCATTTTAAAGGACTATCGAGATCTTCGTCTGATTCTTATTTAAGCCCGTTTGTGCCCTTAAATAGAGCAAGGTCATCAAAGCAATCCAATCCAGCGACCGATAGAAGTCCAAAACTCTGCTGGAATCATCAATAAAGCATAAGTCATCGTGACATAACGTAAAAACTTGCCAATGGCCATGTAAATCATGCATGAAAGCCATGGCAATCTCAGCCAGCCGGCGACTGCGCACAAAGGATCCCCAACAATCGGCAGCCAGGATAGCAACAAGGCTGGGGGACCCAATTTTTCGAACCACCCCAATAATTTATGATCCCGCGGGCCCAATAGCTTCTCTTGAGCTTTATTAGCGCCATAGCCCAGTAACCAATTGAGCATGCCCCCCAGGGTGTTACCTGCCGTTGCCACAAAAACCGCTGGCCAAAACATTTCTGGGTTTAGCTTGATGTAGCCAAATAAGACCGGCTCTGAGCCAAGCGGCAAAAGGGTTGCCGACACAAATGAAATCGAGAAAACAGCCGGCAAACCCACCGTGGGCAGAGAAAGCCAAACCAAAAAATTATGTAAATTGCTATCCATGTTTGACCATTTTAGGCTGATGCCGTGATACGCTCACAAGATGCCTAAAGATTATTTACGAAAAATATTGACCGCCAAGGTCTATGACGTTGCCCGAGAAACAGAGCTTGAACTGGCTTCACACCTTTCTGCGCGCATTAAAAACAAAGTTTTACTCAAAAGAGAAGATAACCAGCCGGTTTTTTCCTTTAAGTTAAGGGGTGCCTACAACAAAATGGCTCATTTGAGCCCCGTGGATCTTAAACGTGGGGTAATTGCAGCTTCAGCGGGCAATCATGCCCAGGGCGTGGCTTTGGCTGCCGCAAAATTGGACTGCAAAGCCATCATCGTGATGCCAACCACCACACCACAAGTAAAGATTGATGCGGTCAATGCTCGCGGCGGTAGCTCCGTCAAGGTTGTTTTACATGGCGAGTCTTATAGCGATGCTTATCAACACGCCCTGTCTCTTGAAAAGAAACACCAACTCACCTTTGTTCATCCGTTTGATGACCCAGATGTCATTGCAGGTCAGGGAACAATCGCGATGGAAATTCTGCAACAACATCAAGAGCCAATCGATGCAATCTTCTTAGCCATTGGTGGAGGCGGATTAATTGCTGGTGTTGGCGCTTACATCAAAGCCATTCGCCCTGAAATCAAGGTCATAGGTGTTCAAACTGTTGACTCTGATGCGATGAAAAAATCTTTGGAAGCAGGTCGCAGAGTTGAGCTAAAAGAAGTTGGCCTTTTTTCCGACGGCACGGCTGTCAAATTAGTTGGTAAAGAAACTTTTAGACTTTGCCAGCAAGTCGTTGATGAAATCATCACAGTTGATACGGATGCCATTTGTGCAGCCATCAATGATGTCTTCACCGACACACGCAGCATCCTAGAACCTGCCGGAGCACTTGCTTTGGCTGGTCTGAAGGCGTACGTCGAGCGCGAAAAGTGCAAGAACCAAACTTTGGTAGCAGTTGCCTGCGGCGCCAACATCAATTTCAATCGACTCAGATTCGTTGCTGAACGAGCTGAGGTTGGCGAAGCCAAAGAAGCTGTTTTTGCGGTGACCATCCCAGAGCAAAGAGGTTCATTCAAACGCTTCTGCGAACTTTTGGGTGATCGCAATGTCACAGAATTTAACTATCGTATTGCTGATGCTAATCAAGCGCATATTTTCGTTGGTATTGCCACGCAAAAAGCTTCTGATAGCGCCATCATTGCAAAATCATTCACCAAATCTGGTTTCAACACCATCGATTTGACGCAAGATGAATTAGCCAAATCACATTTGCGCCACATGGTTGGTGGACGTTCACAATTGGCTAAAAACGAACTGCTTTATCGTTTTGAATTTCCAGAAAAACCTGGTGCCTTGATGAAGTTTTTAACCAGCATGGCACCGAACTGGAATATCAGCCTTTTCCACTATCGCAATCATGGCGCAGATTACGGCCGTATTTTGATTGGTATGCAGGTGCCAGCGACTGATAAAAAAGAATTGAAGAAATTTTTAGCAGGTCTTGGCTACCAACATTGGGATGAAAGCGATAACCCTGCTTATAAACTTTTCTTGGCATAAGCATGGCGTTTTCATTAGAAGGCAAATTAGTTGTCGCAATTTCTTCACGGGCTCTATTTGATTTTGAAGAAGAAAATCAAATTTTTGAAGCCAGCGATGACAGTGCCTACATGCAACTTCAATTAAAAAGAATTGATCTGCCCGCCAAACCCGGAGTTGCATACCCATTGGTCAAGAAGTTATTAACCTTTAATGAGGGTGGCCAACAAAATGTAGGAGTCGTGATTCTCTCTAGAAACGATCCGGTCAGTGGAGTGCGAGTTTTTCGCTCAGCTAAAAATGCCGGCCTAGCGATTGAACGCGGGGTCTTTACAAGAGGTCGTGCGCCTTATCACTATTTAAAATCTTTGCAAGCCAATCTTTTCTTATCAGCCAATGCCGATGATGTGCGCGCCACACTCGATGCCGGATTTCCTGCAGCCATGGTGTTTCCTCAAAGCAAGCAATTAGCTGAATCTAATCCAGACGAAATACGCATTGCTTTTGACGGAGATGCTGTTTTATTTTCAGATGAAGCAGAAAGAATTTTTCAAGCCAAGGGGCTTGATGCATTTGTTGCTCATGAAAGTCATAAAGTAGAAACACCCCTACCACCAGGTCCGTTCAAACCTCTACTGGAGGCTTTGCATCGACTTCAGGTTTCTGCAAAAAAATCTGGTCAACAAATGAAGATAAGAACTGCTTTGGTCACGGCCCGATCAGCTCCTGCGCATGAGCGCGCCATCAGAACTTTGATGGCATGGGGCGTGACAGTGGATGAGGCAATGTTTCTTGGCGGTCTAGCTAAAAAAGATTTTTTAAAAGAATTTCAACCCGACTTTTTCTTTGATGATCAATTGGGGCATTGCGAACTTGCATCAGACGTTGCACCAACAGGTCAGGTTCTCTCTGGCATCGCCAATCAAATCAAATAATCACATGAGCACTTTAGATCAAGCGCCACTGGGCAAAAACTCTGATAACCCAAATCAATATAGTCCTGAGCTTTTGTTTCCAATCGCACGCATTGAAAACAGACTAAAGATTGGGATTAAGAATACTGAACCGCCATTTTTTGGCATTGATATTTGGAATGCCTATGAGCTCAGTTGGTTGAATGCCAAAGGAAAGCCTCAGTTAGCCATTGCTACCTTTTTGGTTCCAGCCAATTCGCCAAACATAATTGAGTCGAAATCGTGGAAGCTGTACCTCAATAGTTTGAACAATCATAGCTTCCAATCGACGGAAGAATTGATTCAAACGCTCAAGAGTGATTTATCAAAAGCTGCTGGCGCAAGCGTTTCTGTGCAACTAGATTCACCGGAACAGCAATGCAAAAAAGGCATGAAAGAGATGACGGGGAAGTTACTGGATCGACTTGATTTAGAAATTGATGTTAAGCAGTTGCCAGATGCCAGATTGCTGACATCAGATATAAGCCTAGGCATTGTTGAAGAATCATTGGTTAGCCACCTGCTGCGCTCTAACTGCCCAGTGACAGCGCAACCTGATTGGGCAAGCATCCAGATCAACTACGTTGGACCAAGTATTGATGAAGAAGGTTTACTGCGCTACTTGATATCTTTCAGAGAGCATCATGAGTTTCATGAGCACTGCGTTGAAAAAATCTTCATGGACATCAAAGAAAAATGCCGCCCAAGCAAGCTATCGGTTTATGCCCGATACACACGCAGAGGCGGCATTGATATCAACCCATTCAGGGCTGATTACAACGCTGAGTGGCCGGACAATGTCCGTCACTCACGTCAATAATTAAAACGGAATATCGTCGTCGATATCACTGATGCTTGGACTACTCATCGGAGCCGATGATTTTGGCGCTGATGAAGATGAGCTTTGGCTTGACATGCCACCATCAGATGACCCAGGAGCCTTGCCACCTAACATTTGCATTGTTTCAGCAACGATTTCTGTAGAGTATTTCTCTTGACCACTTTGGTCAGTCCATTTGCGCGTTCTTAAACGGCCTTCTACATAAACCTGCGAACCTTTTTTGAGGTATTTTTCTGCTACCTCAGCAACCTTGCCAAAAAATGCAACGCGATGCCATTCAGTGTTCTCACGCATCTCACCAGATTGTTTATCGCGGTAACGATCAGTGGTAGCAATTGAAATATTCGTCACTGCGTCACCACTTGGTAGGCGACGAGTTTCTGGATCACGGCCAACATTACCCACAATGATTACTTTATTAACTGATGCCATTTTTGTCTCCCGAAGAAAAGTTTGTTGTACCGAAATTAATCGAATTAAGTTTGTTGATTAGCCCTAATGGGCAACTCTCTCATCGATGAAGCGATTATAAGCCAGGCAAAAATCAGAGCTGCACAAGCATAAAAAACACTCGCTTCACCACCCCATTGCAATAACCAGCCGCCGCCCAAACCCCCAATGAACAAGCCTATTGATTGAGTGGTGTTGTAGATGCCCAGGGCAGTCCCTTTTGCATTACTGGCCCAACGAGAAACCAAGGATGGTTGCATCGCCTCCAAAATATTGAAGCCGATAAAATAAATCAGTACTGCGGTTGCAAGCGCTGGCAGGCTGTCAAAGCTAGCAATGATCAACTGCGCAATCATCATCGAAACGATGCCAAAGATGAAGGCTGGTTTCATGCGTTTTCTTCTCTCACTCATCATGATGATGGGTGCCATGCAAGCAAAAGAAATCAATACGGCAGGTAAATACAAGTGCCAATGAGACACCAAAGGTAAGTCGGCTTTCACCAATAGTCTTGGTAAGGTCAAAAACAATGCGATTTGAGCTGCATGCAATGCAAAGACGCCAAAGTTCAATCTCAATAAATCAGCATTGAAGAAAACATCGGAAAACTTAGCAGTAAACGGTGTATTTGATTTTTCTTGTTGTGGAACAACAAACAAAGCCAACAAAATCGCGCCAATACCTAAAACAGCCATGAGATAAAACATACCATCCAAACCGATAGATTCATGGAGCGGTGATGCTAAAACCAAAGATATGGCGAATGTCAGAGCGATACTGCCTCCGACCATGGCCATCGCTCTTGTGCGGGTTTCTTCTTTGGTTAAGTCAGCTAACCATGCTGTAACAGCTGCTGAAACAGCGCCAGCTCCCTGGATCGCTCTGCCCACGATGATCCATATCAAGTCATCTTGGCTACCGGCAATGATTGCGCCCAAAACAAATAACAGAAGTCCAGCCACAACGACTGGTCTTCGGCCGTACTTATCAGACAACATTCCCAACGGTATATGTAGGCATGCCTGAACCAGGCCATAAACCCCCAAAGCTAATCCGACTAAAAGGGCTTGATCTCCGCCTGGCAAGCCTTTGGCGTGCATGCTAAAGACTGGCAAGATCAAAAAAAGCCCCAACATGCGAAGAGCAAAAATGCCTGCCAAAGCCAAAGATGCGCGAAGTTCTGTTTTTTCCATAAAGAAGAGCTATATTAACTGGTTACGCAGAGAAAAATCATGGATACGATAAAAATTAGGGGTGCTCGCACCCACAACCTTAAAAACATCAATCTCGATATACCCAGAAACCAGCTGGTTGTATTAACTGGTCTCTCTGGCTCGGGCAAAAGTTCTTTGGCCTTCGATACTCTTTACGCTGAAGGACAGCGACGTTACGTCGAATCTTTGTCTGCTTATGCTCGTCAATTCTTACAGTTGATGGAAAAGCCAGACGTTGACTCTATCGAAGGTTTATCTCCTGCCATTTCTATTGAGCAAAAAGCTACCAGCCATAACCCGCGCTCGACCGTTGGCACTGTGACTGAAATTCATGATTATTTGCGCTTGCTTTTTGCTCGCGCTGGAACGCCGCATTGCCCAGAGCATCAACTACCTCTTGAAGCTCAAAGTGTTTCGCAAATGGTTGACGCCGTCATGTCAAAACCTGAAGACACCAAGTTAATGATCTTGGCGCCGGTTGTGAGTGAAAGAAAAGGTGAGCACCTCGATCTATTTGAAGATTTACAAGCGCAAGGTTTTGTACGTTTTCGAATTCGCTCAGGTGGTGGCACCGCTTTGCATAACAAAGCAAAAATTTACGAAGTCGATGAGTTACCAAAGTTAGTCAAAAACGAAAAGCACACAATTGACGTGGTTGTCGACCGAATCAAAATAAAAGCCGATATTCAACAACGTCTTGCTGAGTCTTTTGAAACAGCTCTGCGCTTAGCTGATGGCAGAGCCATTGCACTTGAAATGGACACAGATAAAGAGCAGTTGTTCTCAAGCAAGTTCGCTTGTCCGATTTGCTCTTACTCTTTGCAAGAATTAGAGCCCAGATTGTTTTCATTCAACAACCCAATGGGCGCATGTCCTAGTTGCGATGGCTTGGGTCACATCAGCTTTTTTGACCCTAAGCGTGTGGTCGCTCATCCTGAGCTATCTCTCGCATCAGGCGCTATAAAGGGATGGGATCGCCGTAATCAGTTCTACTTTAGATTGCTTCAGAATCTTGCCAAGCATGCTAAGTTTGACTTAGAAGCACCATTCGAAGAGTTACCTAAAAAAGCTCAAGAACTACTCTTGTTTGGATCTAATAATCAAGACATTCCATTTGAGTACCTAAATGAAAAAGGTAAGGTTGTCATTCGAGAGCATGCCTTCGAAGGCATTGTGGCTAACTTTGAACGACGCTACAGAGAAACTGACTCTCCCACCGTGAGAGAAGAACTTGCAAAATATCAAAACAACAAACCCTGCCCAAGTTGCGAAGGTACGCGCTTAAGAACTGAGGCTAGAAATGTCAAAGTGGGTGATGGAAAACAAGCTCGTGCGATCTATGAGGTGAGCAACTTACCTCTTGGTCAAGCACGCGACTACTTTTTATCTCTAGAGTTAAAGGGTGCTAAAAAAGAAATCGCAGGAAAAATCATTGCTGAAATTGGGGCGCGTCTCAGTTTCCTTAATGACGTTGGCTTGAATTACCTGTCCTTAGATAGAAGTGCAGACACTCTTTCTGGGGGAGAGGCTCAGCGTATTCGATTGGCCTCTCAGATTGGTTCTGGACTGACTGGCGTGATGTATGTATTGGATGAACCATCGATTGGTCTTCATCAACGTGATAACGATCGACTCATTGGCACACTCAAGCATCTCCGTGATTTAGGAAATTCAGTCTTAGTGGTGGAGCATGATGAAGACATGATCAGAGCTTCTGACCACGTCATTGATATTGGTCCAGGCGCTGGAGAGCACGGCGGAAAAATCATTGCAGAAGGTACTCCAAAAGAAATTGAAAAAAATTCAAATTCTTTAACAGGCGCTTACCTTTCTGGCAAAGAAGCTATTCAAGTTCCGAAAAATAGAACTCCAGCAGGTGAGCACTCTCTAAAGATATTAGGCGCCACAGGAAATAATCTCAAAAATGTTGATGTTGAAATCCCGCTGGGATTATTAACCTGTGTGACTGGAGTGTCTGGCTCAGGTAAATCCACCCTGATCAACGACACCCTTCACCATGCCGTTGCTCAACACCTCTACGGCTCTAGCGCAGAGCCTGCGCAGCATAAAGAAATTATTGGGCTTGAGCATTTCGACAAGGTGATCAACGTTGATCAATCTCCGATTGGTAGAACACCCAGATCGAACCCAGCAACTTATACCGGCCTCTTCACACCAATAAGAGAACTGTTTGCTGGAGTACCAGCTGCTCGTGAGCGTGGCTACGAAGCCGGAAGATTTTCATTTAACGTCAAAGGTGGTCGTTGCGAAACCTGTGAAGGCGATGGCGTTTTAAAAGTTGAAATGCATTTTTTGCCAGACGTTTATGTCCCTTGTGATGTGTGTCACGGTAAACGTTACAACCGCGAAACTTTGGATATTCGCTATAAAGGCAAAAATATTCATGAAGTTTTATCAATGACAATTGAGCAGGCTCACGAATTCTTTGAAGCTGTGCCAACAGTCAAAAGAAAACTGAAAACTTTGCTCGATGTTGGTTTGGGTTACGTCAAACTAGGACAAAGTGCCACCACCCTATCGGGAGGTGAAGCTCAGCGAGTGAAACTGTCTTTGGAGCTTTCTAAACGAGATACTGGTAGAACTTTGTACATCTTGGACGAACCAACCACTGGTCTTCATTTCCATGATATTCAACTCTTACTCAAGGTTATTCATACCCTGAAAAAGCATGGCAACACCATTGTTATCATTGAACATAACTTGGATGTCATCAAGACGGCTGACTGGATCATTGATTTGGGGCCAGAAGGTGGCGGTGGCGGTGGCGAAATCATTGCGGTTGGCACCCCAGAAAAAGTTGCTAAAGTAGCAAAAAGCTACACTGGGAAATACCTTGCCCCCTTATTGAAATAAGCCTAAAGACATATACTCTAGCCATGACTCATCAAACTTCTGCACAAAACCAGCGAGCCATTGATTTGGCTAGAGAAACTTTGACCATTGAAGCCGAAGCTATTTTGACGCTTCAAAAAAATCTCACGCAAAAAAATGCTGAAAAGTTTGCCTATGCGATTGAGCTACTTTTAGCTTGCAAAGGTCGGATTGTTGTTTCCGGAATTGGTAAATCTGGCCATATTGGTAGAAAAATTGCCGCAACTTTTGCTTCGACTGGTTCACCAGCTTTTTTTGTTCACCCAGCTGAGGCAAGCCATGGAGATTTAGGCATGGTCACGCAACATGATGTCTTTGTGGCATTTTCAAATTCTGGTGAAACCAGTGAACTGACCGCAATCGTTCCCATCATTAAAAGAACTGGCGCCAAACTCATTGCACTGACAGGCAACCCAGAATCATCATTGGCATCTTTAGCAGATTCGCACATCAATGTGTCTGTAGAAAAAGAAGCTTGCCCTCTTAACTTGGCACCTACCGCAAGTACCACCGCTGCATTGGCCATGGGCGATGCTTTAGCAGTTGCATTACTTGATGCCAGAGGATTTAAGCCGGAAGATTTTGCTCGCTCACATCCAGGTGGCAATCTTGGAAGAAAGCTACTCACCCACGTGCGTGATGTGATGAGAGGTGGCGCAGAAGCTCCTCGCACAAACATCAAAGCCAGTATCACAGACGCTTTATTAGAAATCACTTCTAAACGAATGGGCATGACTGTGGTGGTTGATGACTCTCAAAAAGTTCTTGGCATATTCACAGATGGTGATTTGCGTCGCTTGATTGAAAAGAATATTCAGTTTCAAGGTACATCTTTAAAAGATGCCATGACACCAAATCCAAGAACAATTTCTCCTGATCTATTGGCAGCCGAAGCTGTTGAAATGATGGAACGTCATCGCATCAATCAACTCGTGGTTGTAGATGCTGAGGGTGTTTTACTTGGCGCCCTCAACCTTCATGATCTTTTTGCAGCTCAGGTTATTTAACATGTCTAACGCATTCAGTCCAATGGTCACCAATCCATACACAGAACACCCTCAAGCACTTGATCGTGCTGCAAACGTCAAACTTCTGGTTTTAGATGTTGATGGTGTTTTAACTGATGGCAGCTTACTGATTGGTCAAGATGGCAAAGAAGCTCTCAAGATTTTTGATAGCCTGGATGGTCACGGCATCAAACTCCTTCAGTCAACAGGTGTGATTGTTGCAATCATCACAGGGCGTAACTCTTTCATGGTCGAAGGTCGCGCAAAAGAGCTCGGTATCAAACATGTGCAGATGGGCGTTTCTGAGAAATTCAAAGCCTTACAAGTGTTGTTAGAGCAAACCAAGTTAACCCTTGCAGATTGTGCTGCAATGGGTGATGACTGGCCAGATCTGTCAGTACTACCAAAAGTTCATTTTGCAGCCTGTCCTGCTCAAGCCCATGATGAAGTTAAAAAACGTGTGCACTTTGTAACAAAGCGCTCGGGTGGTGCTGGTGCTGTTCGTGAAGTTTGCGACTTGATCTTGGTCGCTCAAGACAACTATCAACGTTTACTTCAAGAATCCTTATAAAAAATGGGAATCATGGCTCAAGTTTTAAAGTTTTTGCCAATGTTGTTGATGGCAATCTTGACCTTGGGTACTTATTGGATGGTTCAGATGAATGAACCTAATTTAGATGCTGAAAAGCAAAAGCGTCACGTTCCCGACTACATCATGGATGGTATTGTTGTTAATACCTTGGGACCAGAGGGCAATACAAAATTTCGTGTGGTTGGTCAAAAACTAACTCACTATGAAGACGATGCCAGTTCAGAAATCGATTGGCCCATTGCAAGAAGATTTCACGCCACCAAGCCGCCCATCACAGTGAGAGCAGACAAGGGGTTTTTAGATGGGGATATGACAGTATTAGACTTGGTCGGCAACGCCAGTCTCACTCGCCCTGCACAAGCAGCCACGCCCACTCAAGCTGGCAGCGCAAGACTACTGATGAGTTCAAGTAAATTCACAGTCCTCATGAATGAGGACATCGTTAAAACAAATCGTCCAGTGAATTTAGAGCAAGGTCTATCAATCATGACATCTCAAGAAGGTGCTGTTTTTGATAATGTTCACCAAAAACTCACCATGATTGGTCAGGTCAAAGGACGCATTGAATCAGAATCTAAGGGCAACACTCCGTGAGATTTCGCTTAGCTGCTCACTTGTTCAGCTTGTCCATTGCCTTGGGCTTATTTGGAATTTCTGCACACGCGGAAAAAGCTGATAAAGATAAGCCCATCGCTTTAAGCTCTGACAAGGCTCAATTCGATGACGTGAAGCAAATCTACTTTCTTGAGCAAAACGTTCTCTTAATCAAAGGCTCACTCATCATCAGGGGCGAAAAAGCTGAAGTAAAAATTGATCCAGAAGGCTATCAATATGTCACCATTTTCGCTAAGCCAGGTCAGCTAGCCAGTCTTCGACAAAAAAGAGATACAGGCTTGAACGACTTTATTGAAGGTTTTGCTGAGTGGATTGAATATGATGGAAAAACAGAAATTGCTATCCTTCATAAACAAGCTCGCATGAACCAAATTTCCGGCACAAGAGTCACCGATCAATTGAATGGTGACAAAATTCATTATGATGGAAATGCTGAAAAATATAATGTGGTATCTAATGCATCAGTGAAATCCACCTTATCACCGAGAAGAAAAGAATTAACAGGACCTTCAAAATAATGAGCGCTCATCAATCCACACTAACGGCTGTTGGTCTGCAAAAAAAATATGGTTCAAGAACCGTTGTTACTGAAGTAGGTGTAGAGGTAAAAAGTGGTGAAGTGGTTGGCTTACTAGGTCCCAATGGCGCAGGCAAAACAACTTCCTTTTATATGATCGTTGGGCTTGTACCACTCGATGGCGGAGAAATCACCCTCAACGGTCAAGTCATCACACATTTACCGATTCATGAGCGTGCCAAGTTAGGTCTGTCTTATTTACCCCAGGAGGCGTCTGTATTTAGAAAGCTGACCGTTGAAGAAAATATTCAAGCTGTTTTAGAACTTCAAGAAGAAGACGGCAAGCCACTGGGCAAAAAAGAAATTCAAAATAGATTAGATTCACTGCTACAAGAATTACAAATTTCTCACCTGCGCAGCAACCCAGCAATGTCATTGTCTGGTGGCGAGCGCAGAAGAGTGGAAATTGCCAGAGCACTGGCATCACAACCAAAATTTATTTTGCTAGATGAACCATTCGCTGGTGTTGATCCAATTGCGGTTGGTGAAATTCAAAGAATTGTGAGATTTTTAAAAGACCGGCAAATTGGCGTGCTCATCACCGATCACAATGTTCGAGAAACTTTGGGTATTTGCGATCATGCCTACATCATCAGCGAAGGTAAGGTGTTGGCCTCGGGCAAACCATCTGCCATCATTGATAACGAGGCAGTCAGAAAAGTCTATCTCGGTGAAAACTTCCGCATGTAATTTTTTAAAGCAAAAAACGTACCAATTCAGCAACAGCGGTCTAAAATGACCGTAACATGAAAGCATCTCTACAGCTCAGATTCTCACAAAATCTGGCCCTGACACCTCAACTGCAACAATCCATCAAGCTTTTGCAGCTTTCGGCGATGGAGCTTGAGCAGGAGCTGATTCAAGCAGCTGAACAAAATCCACTGATTAACTATGAGTCTGAAACCAGTCTTTCAGATAAAGAGCCTTTGGAGCAACTCTCTCATCGCAGCCTTGGCGGATCAAAAAATAATCAATTCAGCGATGAAGATGATGATCGTCTGTCCAGGGTTAGCTTGCCAGAATCGCTACTTGATTCATTGATTGCTCAAATCAAATTTTTGCGCATCAATCCTGTAGAAAAATCTCTGATGGGTTTCATTGCAGGCAACCTCGATGAGCATGGCTATCTGGATATTGAACTAGAGAATTTGGCAGAAGAGCTTCAATCTCATATCGATCCAGAAGATGGCAGCGCTCTTGAGCAAGTCAAAAGAGCCCTGGTCAGACTCCAGCAACTTGAACCAGCAGGCGTTGGCGCCAGGGATTTAGCAGAATGCCTGCGCTTGCAATTAGAAAATTTTTCCGCTGGCAATCAATTGACGATGGCATGGAAAATTGCTCACAAAATCTGTAGCGACTATCTTGATGTTTTAGCCAATAAAGATTTAGCCAGAATAAAAAAACTTTTAAAAGTCGATGATGAGGACCTTCAGGATGCCATTCAATTAATCAAGACCCTGAAACACAATCCTGCTTCAGACTTTGAAACTCAGGTTGATTCAACCTTGATCCCTGATGTGATTGTCAAAAATCATCAAGGGCAGTGGATTGTTTCTCTGAATCCAGCCGCCACCCCAAAAATCAGCCTCCACGAGGAATACGCGAAGGTTATCAAAGATAATCGTGGCAAACAGGGCATGGATGGCTTACAGCAAAAACTACAAGAAGCTAGATGGTTGGTTAAAAATGTGCTACAAAGAAGTGACACCATCTTAAAAGTTGCAAAAGCAATCGTGGATAGACAGCAAAATTTCTTCAATCATGGGCCGATCGCTATGCGACCATTGGTTTTGAGGGAAATCGCAGACACCATCGGCATGCACGAATCCACAGTATCTCGGGTGACCACACAAAAATACATGGCCACGCCTGCAGGCTGCTTTGAATTCAAGTACTTTTTTGGAAGTCAAATATCAACTGATACCGGTGGCTCGGTCTCATCAACAGCTATCAGAACCCTGATCAAGCAAGCTGTTAGCGAAGAAAACAAAGAAAAACCTCTATCAGACACCCAAATCGTCGATCTACTGGCCTCTAAAGGATTTGTGGTGGCTAGAAGAACCATTGCCAAATACAGGGAATCTCTGCGCATCCCTGCCGTTCATTTGCGCAGAAAACAATAGGGAGCAATAGATGAATATAAAAATTTTGAGTCATCATGTCGAAATCACCCCTGCGATGCGCTCGCATTTAGAAGATAAATTAAAAAAAATTGGTGGTCATTTCGATCAAGTACAGAACATCACGGTCACCCTATCAATTAATAATGAAAAAGAGAAAGATCTTCGAAATCACGCTGAAATCACGCTTCACCTGAAAGGCAAAGACCTCTTTGCGGAGGCCCACAATGGCGATATGTATCACGCAATGGACTTAGTCGTAGACAAACTCGATAGACAAGTGCTCAAGCACAAGGAAAAAGTTCAAGATCATCATCACCAAACCTTGAAAAACACTTGATTAAATAGGCCAAGGCAATCTTATAATGCACTGCACACATGAACGCCTTGGCCCAACTCATCACCCCCAACAATATCTCATTAGATATTGAGGTTTCTTCTCGTGAAGAGTTGTTTGTTTTCATCGCACAACTATTTGAAAAAAATCACGGTATTTCAGCAAAATCAGTCATAGCTTGCTTGGAAGAACGTGAAGCTCTAGGTTCTACTGCGTTAGGCAATGGCATTGCCATTCCTCATGGCAGAGTGAAATTACTTGAACAAGCTCACATTGGTTTTGTGAGATTAAAAGACGGCATCCACTTTCATGCATCTGACAATCATCCAGTCAAAGCATTGGTGATCATGCTTGTACCGGAAGCAGCGACTCAAGTACACCTGGACATTCTTGCAAAAGTGGCCCAAACCATTTCTGATCATAAAAACAAAAACATTCTGCTCACAGAGCCCAGTGCTGATAAGATTTATCAATTACTGACCGCCTGGAATTAATAAAATGACCCAGCCACTTAATTTAGCCAGTGTCACCGCACAATCGCTCTTCGATGACAATATTTCTGAGTTGAAGTTAAGTTGGATTGCTGGTCTTGAGGGTGCAGACAATAGCTTCAGCTCTGAGGCAGTCAAACTTGCCTCGTCATCATCTGATCTTGTTGGTCACTTGAATTTGATTCACCCAGACCGCATGCAGGTTTTCGGTGTTCCCGAAATCAACTATTACGAAAAGTTAGACCCTGAAAATCGCAAGCGTGAACTTGCAGCATTGATATCTTTAAAACCCCCCTGTTTGATTGTGGCCGATGGCTGCGAGCCTCATGATGATTTGGTACTTTATTGCCAAAGATCATCAACCCCTTTATTTAAATCGACCACATCCGCGGCTGAAGTCATTGACCGCTTGCGCTTATACCTGACCAAAGTTGGTGCACCACGCCTCACCATGCATGGTGTTTTCATGGACATCTTGGGCATGGGCGTTTTGATCATGGGCGACTCAGGCCTGGGTAAAAGTGAATTAGGCTTAGAACTCATTTCAAGAGGTCATGGCTTGGTGGCTGATGATGCCGTTGACTTTGCCAGACTGGGTCCTGATTACATCGAGGGACGTTGCCCACCAATCTTAAGAGACCTCTTAGAGGTTCGCGGTCTTGGTCTTTTAGATATCCGCACCATTTTCGGCGAAACAGCTGTTCGACGCAGAATGAAGTTAAGACTGATTGTTCAATTGGTTCGCAGAAACGATGGTGAGTTTGAAAGATTGCCAATCGATGGACAATCTATCGATGTTCTTGGTCTTCCCATTCGCAGTGTAAAAATTCAAGTGGCCGCTGGTCGAAACTTGGCGGTGTTGGTTGAGGCCGCTGTGCGAAACACCATTTTGCAATTACGCGGCATCGACACATTAAAAGAATTCATGGAACGTCAACGTCAGCTAATGGCATCAGAAGATGCCAACAAAAATCAAACTCGCCTCATTTAATATGCGCGTATTCATCATCACCGGAATCTCTGGCTCAGGCAAATCTGTTGCACTGAATGCATTAGAAGATGCTGGATATGATTGCGTTGATAACTTGCCAGTGGATTTCATCCATGATTTGGTTCAGTCTCTTAGCAAGCAAGGAAGAGAAAAAATAGCTGTGGCTATTGACGCTCGTCGCGGGCAGTCCATCAAAGAGCTTCCGGCCATCATCGAACCATTACAACAACATCACGATGTGCGAGTTTTATTTTTAAATTCGAACACCGAAACTCTGGTGCAACGTTTTTCTGAAACACGCAGAAGACATCCACTATCAAAACCTGATGACAACAGAAGCCCTCAGGTTGCACTGATTGATGCGATTGAAAAAGAACGTTTACTTTTGGCTGATCTTGCAGAAACTGCCCACAACATTGATACCAGCCATATCAAAGCCCACACACTCAGATCTTGGATACAAGATTTATTGAAAGACGAACGGCCAGGCTTAACCATTTTGTTTGAGTCATTTGGCTTCAAACATGGCGTTCCAAGAGATGCAGATTTGGTATTTGATGTTCGATGTCTTCCAAATCCACACTACGATCCACAATTACGGCCATTGACAGGCAATGACCCAGAAGTTGCTAACTTCTTAAGAGAACATCCTGAAGTACAAGCGATGGGTGACGACATACGCCGCTTTATAGAAACTTGGTTGCCGAAGTATCAAGCCGATCGAAGAAGTTATCTGACGATTGCCATCGGTTGTACAGGTGGACAACATCGCTCAGTTTATTTGGTGAACTGCTTGTTTGATTATTTCAAAAAGAAATCACAAGCAATTGCTGAAGCTGATCTGCATTTACTTATTCGCCATCGCGAACTAGATCTAAACTCTTTAAAAAAAGAGACATCGGCTTAGGTAAACCCAAGCCACCAATATCATCCAGAGCGAACCACTGCTGATTTTCTTTTAAACGAACACGCTTATTTAAATGGACTTTGATTGGCTTGATCGTCATCTGGCGATGCGTGAGCACATGCTTGAAAGCAGGCATTACATGACATGGTTCTTTAGGTTGCTCCTGGCTCTCCGGAAAACACCATAAGCCGGCCCAAATACCTTTCTCAGGTCTTTTTTCCAATAAGACTTGATCTTGATGAATCATCACCCACCAAGTCATATCAATTTTTTCAACTTTGACTTTTTTAACCTTCAATGGAATTTCATTAACACGTCCACTTAAATAAGCAACACAGGACTTTTTAAATGGGCATGAGCCATTCTGAGGATTGATGCAGGCTGGCTGATATTGGGTGCAATGGGTAGCGCCGAAATCCATCAAACCTTGGGTATAAGCAATCAGGTCAGATTTTTTATGAGGCAATAAATTTTCTGCATGCGCCCACAATTGATTGGTGTGTGTCGCCTTACTTAAATCTTGGTCAAACCCCCAAATTCTGGCTAACACTCTTTTTACGTTGCCATCTAATATGGCAGCTCTCTTGCCATATGAAAACACCGCAATGGCAGCGGCTGTCGACCTACCAATACCCGGTAAAGACTCCAAGACTTTAGGATCGCTCGGAAAGATTCCATCATGTTCAGTCATCACAACTTGGGCGCAGCGATGTAAATTTCTAGCGCGCGTGTAGTAGCCCATTCCGCTCCACTGAGCTAGAACTTGATCAACTGTTGCAGCACCCAAGTGCTCAACACTTGGAAAAAATTTCAAGAACTCATCGTAGCGATTCAGTACTGTTGAAACTTGGGTTTGTTGCAACATGATTTCTGATAGCCAAACTCGATAAGCAGTTCTATTTTTTTGCCAAGGCAAGTCATGGCGACCTAATTTTTTTTGCCAATCGATCAGATCTTGCGTGAAGTTTTTTACTTCTGAAAATTTCATTACTTTTTCTGACATTTAGAGCAAAAGTAAGTGGATCGTTGTCCTTGAACTATTTGCTTGATCGGAGTTTTGCACTTAACGCACGGTAAGCCAAAGCGGTCATAGACTTTGGTTTGCAACATGAAATGTCCAGGATTGCCATCACTGTTCACAAAATCTTTCAAGGTACTGCCACCCGCCTTGATTGCGCGACTCAACGTATCTTTGATTGCTGAGGCCAACATCGATGCCCTTGCCTTGGATAGCTTTCCTGCTGGCATCTCGGGATGAATACCTGCCAAAAACAAGCTTTCCGAACAATAGATGTTCCCAACGCCAACGACTGCCTGCCCTGCCAGCAACCACTGCTTGATCGCAATTTGTCGCCCCTTGGCATGCTCGAATAAATGCGGTCCAGCCTTTTCATCTGAAAAATCATCTGAGAATGGCTCAACCCCTAATTTAGCAATCAATGGATGGCGTTCGATTTCTCCATCTTCGTCAGGAGCCCACAATACTGCGCCAAACTTCCTAGGATCATGCAAGCGCAATAATTTTTTACCAAAGCCAATTTCAACGCGATCATGTTTTTTGATCTCATCCTTTGGATTGGCAACTCTGAGCACGCCAGTCATGCCAAGATGTATCAACAAATACCCATCTTCCATTCTGAACAAAAGGTATTTACCGCGTCGCTTGATTTGAGTTAATTTTTTACCAAGCAGTAATTTTTTTAAATTTGCGGGTACAGGCCAACGCAAGCGGCCATCGTAAATGGCAACACTCGTGACAGTTTTACCGACAACATGAGGCTCAACCCCCTGCTTGGTAACTTCAACTTCTGGTAATTCAGGCATATGCCAATTGTAGGCGGTGAGATTAGAATGTGCTTATGACGATAAAACCTAAATTTTTGCTTAGCGTTCTGCTTGCCACTGCCAGCCTCCAAGTATGGTCTGCCCCGGCCAAAAGCCTTACAGAAGAGCAAATGTTTCAAATCTTGGCATCAGAAATCAGCTTACAGCGAGGAGAGGCGTCAGCGGCTTACCAAACCTATATGAGCATGGCCCGCTCCTTAAGAGATGGTCCACTTGCTCAAAGAGCCATGGAAATTGCAATTGCAGGTAATTCTCCAGAACTGGCTCTGGATGCCGCAAAACTATGGGATGAGATCAATCCGAAAGCTGCCAAAGAAGTATTAACCACTCTTTTAATGCTGAATCAGAGATGGTCTGAGAGTGTTAAGCCAGCTCAAGTGCAATTAAGTCAACTGAAAAGTATTGCAGCCAAGGAAAAGTTAATCAACTCTTGGCGCCCTCTGTTAGCTAGAGCTCAAGATGAAGATGCTAGTCTCATCGCCTTTTTCAACATACTGCAAGCTTCGATTGCTCAAATCAATGATGTAGATATTCTTTACACCTACTCATTGGGTGCTGAAAAAGTAAAAAATTATGATGCGATGGAAAAAACATTGCGCCGAATTATTCAGAAAAAACCTGATGATAAAAATGCACTCAATGCCTTGGGGTACTCTTTTGCAGACAGGGGCATCAAGCTTGGTGAGGCAGTTAGCCTCTTGAAAAAAGCTCATCAGTTAGCGCCCAATGATATGTATATTTTGGATAGTCTTGCATGGGCCAACTTTCGTCTAGGGAATACAAGTCTGGCGATTGAGCAATTAAAAAAAGCTTTTGAAACCAAACCAGAAGCAGAAATTGGTGCTCACTTGGGAGAAGCTCTTTGGGCCAATCAAGATCGCAAAGGTGCTGATCTTGCATGGAGACAAGCTGAAGCAGTGGATGCCAACAATAAAACTCTTAAAGACACCTTGGCCAGACTCTGGCCAGATAGAGTTCCCAGCTCATCAAAAAAATCTTCGCAATTATGGGATGGTCGTTTTGCAGTCAAGGTCAGCGGGAAAGATTCTAGGAACGGTGGTAGCGGTGCATTCACTCTGAGTCATGAAGCGCAAACCGACATCCTGGATATCAGAAATCCGATGGGTGGTGCCATGGCAAAAATCACCATCAATGCATCGGGAGCCAAATTAGAAGATGGTGACAAAATTTTTGAAGCACATGATGCTGATGCATTACTGCAAAGCTATACAGGGCTTCCTTTGCCTGCAAGAGGATTATCAAAGTGGCTAAATGGTGAAGCCAGAGTTGGCGCCCCTGCCAGCATTGAAAGAGATAATCAACTGAGAGCACAAAAAATCATTCAAGATGGTTGGACCATGGCATTCCAATGGACTGAAAAAAATCAAATCAAAAAATTAGATCTGACAAGAAAATCTCCAACAGGTCTGATTGAGATAAAAATAGTTTTTGAAGATCTTGATGACTAAAGCATTACTTGTAAAAGCTCCTGCAAAAATAAATCGCTTTCTTCATGTTGTTGGACAAAGAGAAGATGGATACCACCTACTTCAGACCGTTTTTCAACTGATTGATCTTCATGACGATATTCGCCTAACTCTCTCCCTAGATGGACGCATAGAACGCACTGCGGGCGCTGCGAACATCCCTGCTGAAGATGACCTAGTTGTTCGCGCTGCAAAACTACTTCAGGAATATAGCCAAACCAAGCAGGGTTGCACCATTCAAGTAGAAAAACGCATCCCTATGGGAGCAGGTCTTGGCGGAGGATCATCAGATGCA
>JACCDQ011098875.1_pt1 | contig 20397 bp, 15 predicted proteins | sample 7446031 | NCBI WGS metagenome assembly JACCDQ01 (sample SAMN15323442, study PRJNA562643) | freshwater metagenome | isolation source: river surface water | place: USA:Blue River Watershed | collected 2017-08-17
AATTTGTCATTAATTATGAATGAGATAACAAGCCTAGTTCTCATTGGAAAGACTTATTTCATTAATTATTATTATAGTCAAAATTAATTTTAAAATCAGGCTTCCCTCCTGAATCTTTCGTTTTTCCATCTTTCCTTTGAATAAACTTCCGTACTTCTAATTGATTAAAGATGTTCCTAATCTTTCGTTTATAAGACTCAAAATCACTAACATTTTCAACAATTTTATGCTCTTGAAGATATAAAAAGTTTCCAATAGCATTAGCACTAACAATCTCTGTACTGATGGCATACATATTATGTTGATAAATCGCTAAAAGTACTTTTCTATATTCAATTGGTAGAAAAACAAAATCATTACCAAATATTTTCACTAATTCCTCTGTAAAATCTTCTTTTGTAAGTGTTCTATTAACCAAATATACAGGATATAATTCTGGACTTTCAGGATTTTTAAACAGCAAACCTCTATCTTCTAAATCAGCAATTATATTTTTATGATTATTATCGGAAGTTAATAAAACGGTATAACGTTCTAGTCTATTTTGTTTTTCAGACTTATAAAAATAGCTTAAAATTATTTTTTCATCTTCATTTAAAGCTCTATTATACAATTTTACTATATAACCTGAAAAGCTTTTTAACCAAATCTCCATAGCATCATCATAAACTTTACCTTTAGGGATAAAAAGCTTTACCTCATCTGTCATCAAAATATAATAAGGTAAATCTATCGTATTATCCAAGCAAGCATCAGTGAGTGATGCCAACCCTTTGCCTTTTCCTTCCCAACGGTCAAAGCTTTTTAACAAATCTGTTAGCTTAGGATTACGTGCCACTTGAATTGGAATTATTCTTCTGATTTTACCTTCTATGGTATCCAGATTTATCACTTGTTTAGGTCGGAATGAACCTGGATTCCTAATCATAATACTTTCGTTTGGTTTAATCTCAATGATTCCAAAACGATTGCTTTTATAATCTCTATGAGCTAAAGCATTATTAATAGTTTCTTCTAAAAGAGCTTCTGGATACTCAGGCAACGGTGTTCCCCCATTTTTTCTACTGACACCAACTTGAATATTTTTATAGACAAATCCAATACTATCTTCCATTAAGGGGATAATATTATCTTTTAATATTTGTTTATTTTGGGCTACAACAATAGGAGAATCTACATAACAATCCATTTCACATTTACCCTGTATGTAATCTTCAACATGGTCTCCACAAACTAACATTCCTAACAACGTAGGTTTACTATTTCTCACAAAAGATTTTCTATTTAAAAAAGGTAATGCAGTTGGTAAATCAGCCTTTATACTTTCAACTTTTTTCCCTCTGTTTAGCTTATTGATATAATCATTTAATTTATCAATGTTCAATAAATCCAATGAAGCACTTTCTACGATTGATAATTCTTGAGCATTTACTAATTCTTGTTTTAAATCTTCTTGACGTTCAAGTTCATCCTTGCTAATAAGGTGGTCTCCTGTAATATTTCGCTTATACGCTTGACCTTGATAATAGACAAACTTTTCATCTTCAGGGAGTTTTTCAACATAAATCAAAGCGATGTTTCCTGCATGAAATGGCCTGATTTCTGGCGTTGGGAAATAAGAAGTCAAGTCAACTAAACGTCCATTCTTATCTGTAAAGAACTTAGTACTAAGTTCTTTTAACTTAGCTTCATTATCATAATTGAAGCCTTTAAATGAGTAATGCTTTTTACTTTTATCTCTTTCATTACCCTTATCTTTTATTCCAATAACAACAATCCCGCCATTTGTATTTAAAAAAGCACAAACAGTTTTATACAATTCTGTCCAATCAGAACCAGTTGAAAGGTCTTTTAACTCAAGACGCTCTGTTTCAACTTCTTCATAAGATTGAGAAGCTATACAGTTTTCTAAGGTTCGTAATGTCTTATCAATGAAATTCATGGACTATATTATTTGATACACAATTAAGCTAAATAACTCCCAATCGCCACAATATCAGCAAATACGCCCGAAGCGGTTACTGCGGCAGTCACGTTGTCGGTGCTGTAGCAGGGGCAACAACTTTTATTGCATTTATTATATAATCAAAAAGCAACTAGCCTCTGTAGCTCATCTAATTCTTGAATCAACGAAATATGTTTGGACTGAATATTTTTGGTTCACAAATAATCATTTAAGAAATCTTGCCATAGGATAATATTTGTAAACCCTTTTTGCTTCAAGCCTTCATAAAGAATTGCATCTCTTGTAATAAACGCTGTATTAAATTCTATTGAAAGAGCTACGTAAACTAAATCATCCAAATCTATTTCTTTACACCAATTATAGGCTTTATGGTCTGATGTTCTTGTAATTCAGAAAGTCCATAATCTGGCATGAGAAATTTCACTTGTTTGATTAAACCAAGGTATTCTTCTCGACCACTAATAAAAATAGAAAACAAGATGTTTGCATCAATAATAAAACGTTTCAAGGAATGATATTTTTTAAATGCTGCTCTTTAAATTTAGAAAATGCTTTTCTCTTCGACTCCTTCCAAAGTTGGTTGTGTTCTATCCCTAATTCAGCTATTGAATTTTCTATTTTGTTCGCAATTTTATGTAAACGCCTAAAATGCAGCATTTGCTCAACATCTTTTTTAAGGGCTTCCAAACCTGCTTCTTTTATCAGTTCGTCGTCTATGTCAATTATGAGTTGTGCCATATTCTTACTTTTTTATTTAAAGATACAGAAATTACGCCAAATAACTCCCAATCGCCACAATATCAGCAAATACGCCCGAAGCGGTTACTTCTGCTCCAGCACCTGGCCCTTTGATGACCAAGGGGCGGTCGTGGTAGCGTTTGGTCGTGAATGAAATCACGTTGTCGGCGCCGTCCATCATATAAAATGGATGTGTTTTGCCAATACTTCTTACGCCAATCGTGATTTTATTATTCTCTAAAGTAGCAATAAATCTTAATACTTCGCCTTTGGCTTCGGCTTCGTTGACTAGCTGCTCAAAATAGCTATTCGATACTTCTAATTCTTTGAAAAAGTCTTCTACGCTAGGCGCTTCTTCGCAGTTTTGAGGTAATAATTTATGAATGGTTACATCTTCGGGTTCTAATTTCAAGCCAATTTCACGGCCTAAAATCAAAATTTTTCGGGCTACGTCCATGCCACTTAAATCTTCTCGTGGGTCGGGTTCGGTATAACCTTTTACTTTGGCTTCACGCACGATGTCGGCAAATTTTACGCCTGCTTTGAAATTATTGAAAATATATGATAAAGTTCCCGAAAGTACGCCTTCGATTTTCTCGAATCTATCGCCCGAAGCTATCAAGCCTTGTAGCGTATTGATAACGGGCAAGCCAGCTCCTACATTGGTTTCGTACAAAAACTTTACGCCTTTTTTCAACGCTGTACGATGCAACAAAGCGTAGTCGTCGTAACGCCCCGAATTGGCTACTTTGTTGGGCGTAACAACCGAAATGTTTGCTTCAAAAAGGCCTAAATAGTAATTATGAATATTTTTGTCGGCGGTGCAATCGGCAAAGACCGAATTGGGTAAATTCAAACGTTTGGCTTCTTCGACAAATGCCCACAGTTCGGCTGGTTTGCCTAAATCTTGCACGTCATCAGCCCACGTTTCCATCGAAATGCCATCGGCATTAATCAACATTTTACGGGAGTTCATTACGCCCACTAGGTTGATTTTCAATGCTTTGTATTTCGACAAATAATTGGCTTGTCCTTTGAGTTGATTCAACAATGTTTTGCCTATCAAGCCTGTACCAACCAAAAATAAGTTGATATTTTTGACCTGAGAGAAAAAGAATGTATCATGAATTACATTGAGGGCTTTTGAAATATCTTTTTTCTCAATTACAACCGAAATGTTTAATTCAGAAGAGCCTTGAGCCGTGGCTACAATATTGATACCGTTTTTACCTAAAACCGAAAACAGCTTACCACTTACGCCTGTGTGCCGACGCATTCCTTCGCCAACTACGGCAATAACAGACAGATTTTCTTGGATTTCAACGCCTTCTACATCGCCTTGGGCGATTTCGGTTTTAAACTCTTCTTCTAATAAAGCTTTCACCGCAACGCTTGCCGATGGCTCAATCGCAAAGCAGATAGAATGCTCGGAAGAAGCCTGCGAAATCAGAATAACCGAAATTTTATTTTTGGCTAAAACCGTAAACAATTTTGCCGAAACACCAGCTACGCCAATCATACCAGAACCTTGCAAGTTGACCAAGGCTAGGTTGTCAATCGAACTGATTCCTGTAATAATATATTCTGATGGCTCGGCAGTACGATTGACTACTGTTCCTACAAAGTCGGTATTAAAAGTATTGAGTACCCGAATCGGAATGTTTTTGGCAAAAGCAGGTTGCAACGAAGGTGGATAAATCACTTTTGCTCCAAAATGGGTTAATTCCATCGCTTCGGCATAGGTAATGGTCGGAATGGTAAACGCATTTTTTACCTTGCGTGGGTCGGCTGTCATCATGCCGTCCACGTCTGTCCAAATTTCTATCTCATCGGCATTGAGTGCTGCCCCGAAAATAGAACCTGTATAATCAGACCCTCCACGGCCTAAAGTTGTCGTTTCTCCTTTTTCTGTTGAACCAATGAAACCTGTAATTAATTGCAGTGATTTTGTTTTGGCAAAATACGCTTGAATGAGGCGATTAGTTTCGGTAAAATTGACCGCCGCCATACCAAAGTTGGCATCGGTTTTGACCACTTTTCGGGCATCTAAAAACTGACAGTCAACACCTTGTGCATGAAGAATTTCATAAATCAAGGTAGTAGAAAGACGTTCTCCGAAACTGACAATTAGGTCGGACGTGCGTTCAGAAATTTCACGAATCAAAGAAACTCCTTTGAGTAAGTCTTCTAATTCGTTAATAATGGTGCGGATATTGGCAAAAACTTTCGACTGGGCTTTCACATCAATCAATGCACGTACAACTGTGAAATGACGGTCTTCAATTCCTTTTATAATGTCGAAATAGCTCGTATCGCCCGTAGAAGCCAAAGCACCTGCTTTGAGTAATTGGTTGGTTACACCGCCCATGGCCGAAAAAACGGCTGCTACTTGTTCTCCTTGGGCTAATTTGCCTTTAATAATCCCTAACACCGCTTGGATACTCTCTGTAGTACCACAAGAAGTTCCTCCAAATTTAAGTACTTTCATCATGTTTTGTGGGTGAGTGCTAGGCACTCCGACTGCTTTACAACAGCAGGTTTTGATTGTTTTGATTAACGAACGGCAAATATACCAATACTCTACTGGTTTTAAAGAATTAAACCTAGGATATTACAGGATTTCTTTCTTTTAGACAAAAACAAAGGGTTGTTTTCAGATGAAAACAACCCTCGTCTTGGGTAAACAAAGTAATAGAGGTAAGTATGAGTGCTGAATTGTGAGTGCGGAGTTATGAATCTAAAATTCAGAACATCAAACAATTATAGCATTTTTAAATATAAGATAATATTGCATTGTTACTTAATTACCATTTGTATGCTACAGTCAACGACAACATGCGTGGAGCAATGGGGTTTACGGAGTTGTCGTCGTGAACGTTGTAGCTCAATTCATTCAAGAGGTTTGAAACTTTTCCTCTGATAGAAAATTTCGTAAAGTTGTACCCAATACTGGCATCTAATTGGGTGTATGCACGCAATGGAATGAGTTTAAAAGCATCGTTGGCTACTGTTAAGCGCGTAGAACGCCCAGCCATTCTTTCTCCAAAATACATCGCTGTAAGACCTAAGTTTAAACCTTTCAATTTGGTAGAAGAGAAGGTATAATAAATACTGGCGTTAGCAGTATGGTTTGGGTTATAACGCAATAAACTACCAATGATGTAAATATTACTTTCGGTATATTTTGTTTGGTTGTAGCTATAACCTGCCATCAACGAGAAGCCCAAGAATGGTTTACTTTTTATGTCAACTTCAACGCCTTGACTTGTGATTTCGCCTGCCAATTCTCTGATATTTGAGTTTGTATTAGCTTTTCCATCTTTGTCGAATAGTGCAGTTTGAGCTAAGTTGCTGTTTTTGATTTGGTAAAGTGTTAGGTTTGCTGCAAGTAAACCGCCAAACAATTCGTTTTTTATCCCTACTTCTACTTGGTCGATTAGCGATGGTTTCAAAGCATTTCCATAAATATCAACGCCTGTGTTGAGCGTAAATGAATTAGAGTAGCTACTAAAAATCGACATATTTTTGCTAGGCTGATATACCAAACCTAATCTTGGTGAGAATGCGTAATCGAAATAGGCTGTTTCGGTGGTCGCACTGGTTCTTATGGTGAATACCGAGCTTTTGGTATCTTGGTAGCTGTAACGAACCCCAGCCAAAAATTTCAATTTTTCTGATAATGCTACTAAATCTTGTACATACACCCCAAAACGGTTAACTGGTGCGGTTGTGATAGTACTTTGTGCCAGGTTTGGTTGGTCGCTGCGTTTATCAACAATTTGTTCGCTGTAAACATTAATGGTGTCATATACTGCCGAGGTATAAGCCGTAGTTTGGGTCTTGTAGCTGTCGGCATCTGCTCCGAATAAAACGTTGTGCGTAATTTTACCCGTTTTGAAAGTACCTGTTAAGTCGATTTGTCCCATCCAATATTTTTCATCTACTTGCGAACGCTGAATGCTTCTAATCCACTGGCCGTTGCTGGCAATGCTGGTCGGACGAGCATTGGCAAACAAATCACTTTGATAAGCACGGTACGCTCCTGTGGCAGCAATTTTCCAGTTGGTATTCAATTGGTGGTTTACAGTTACGTTGGCTGTTTGTTGTTTAATGTCAAAATAAGACCATTTCACGCCAAGGAATCTTTCACGAGGTAAGTTCGTAATCGTGTAGTTTACTGCTCCGATACCAAAATCTGCGGTGCGACGGTCTTTCATGTAATCGCCTTCAACGATGATTTCGGTTTTGTCGCTCAATTTAAAAAGCAATGAAGGGTTTACATACGTTCTTTCCGAGCTTACGTATTCACGGAAACTATCGCCTTTTTCATACGTGCCATTGATGCGGTAAGCTACTTTTTTGCTTCCTAAAACTGAGCCGTAGAGGTCGATGGTTGGTTTGTAAAAATTGAACGAACCCAAACGCATGGATACTGAGCCTCCTGCATCGAAGCGAGGTTTTTTGGTAACTAAGTTCAAAACACCACCAGCGGCTACGTTACCAAACAAAATGGCGGTGCTGCCTTTCATGATTTCTACTTTTTCTACAGACGACATTTCAGGTAATGTTCCGTTGAAATACCTTGCTCCGTTTTTAAACGTATTGCTACTGCTGAAAGCAAAGCCACGGCCTGCAATTTCTTCTTGGTAGCCCCCTGTATTCCCCATGATATACACCCCATTGGCATTCATCAAGGCATCGCTCAGGCGTAATACTTGCTGGCGTTCTAATACGGTGCGGTCAATTGTGGCAACCGCTTGCGGTAAGTCCATGGGTTTAATGGCAATTTTTCCGATATTAACCGTCTTTTCGTTGGCCGATTGTACGCCCGTAACGGTCACTTCTGATAATTCACTGCTACTTTCTTCTAAATTTACAGCTAGTTCTGTGGTTTTGTTGGCATTAATCACAACGGTCTTTTCTTCTGTCTTTAATCCCACAAATTGTAAAACGATTGTTTGTGTACCGACTTTTACATTTTTGAGCAAAAACTCTCCATCTTCGTTTGAAATCGTTCCTTGTTTGCTATTTTTTAAAGTAACATTTACAAACTGAACGGCATCTCCACCTTTGTTTGTCACTTTTCCCTTGATATTACCTGTTTGTGCATTGGCTGCGAATACAGTAGTAAGGATAAATAAAACGACTAAGCTTAACTGTTGTGTAAAATTTTTCATTTTTTATATTTATTTGGACTTATTCTAAGTATAATAGTAAAAAAAACAGAACATTGCTACGAAAAAGCGTTTTGTGCTTGTTTCTGTCACAAATGTATTGCTTATTTAGACTAAGTACAAATAAAACAAGAAAATAATTTAGACTTATTTTAAATAAAAATATGTAAAATATTGTAAATCAAAAGATTAGTTTATTTTGGTTTAGTGCCAATATAAGCGAAGCAAATTTTTAGGGATTTTTAAACCCAATGCCCGAAGTTTTTGTTAAATTGAATAGACAGAAAACTGAAACGCATTCACGCTTTATCAATCGTCTGAAAACATCATGTTAGGATACCGCTTTGCTGAATACATTCCTTCGGAAGACGCAACAGGGTCGAAAGCAAAATTTGACCAATTGTTGTCTATCTTCAATCAACTTATTACCATGACATCGGGCGATGTGTCGGAAACCTTGGCTTGGCTTACCGAGTTGGACAAGCAATATAACCTCACCGACGATAGCTATGGCATTGCCGATTTTATCGAAGACCTCAAAGCCAAAGGCTATATCAAAGATGAACCTACCGAAGAAGGAGAACGCCAAACGGTGTTATCGGCAAAAGGCGAGCAGAGCATCAGGAAGCAATCGCTGGACGAAATTTTTGGTAAACTGAAAAAAACAAGCGGGCAAGGCAATCACCGCACGCCTTTTCAAGGGCCTGGCGATGAGGCCAATACCGACCGACGAACGTATCAATTTGGCGATTCGCTCGACCAAATTGCCATGACCGAATCTATCAGAAATGCCCAGATTAACAATGGTTTTGAGCAATTTATGCTTACTGAAAATGATTTGGAAATCGTTGATAAAGAGTACAAAGCTCAAACCTCTACGGTATTGATGATTGACATTTCGCATTCGATGATTTTGTATGGCGAAGACCGCATTACGCCTGCCAAAAAAGTGGCGATGGCTTTGTCGGAACTAATCATGACCAAGTACCCCAAAGATACCTTAGATGTAATTGTGTTTGGCAACGACGCTTGGCAAATACAGGTAAAAGATTTACCTTATTTGGAAGTTGGGCCTTATCATACCAATACAGTAGCTGGTTTAGAGCTGGCCATGGACTTGCTCAGAAGAAGAAAAAATAAGAATAAGCAAATTTTTATGATTACCGATGGCAAACCTACGTGCCTCAAAGAAGGCATCAAGTATTATAAAAATAGCTTTGGTTTAGATAAAAAAATCCTCAATAAAACACTTACTTTGGCGGCTCAATGCCGAAGACTCAACATTCCTGTGACTACCTTCATGATTGCACGTGATGCTTATTTGCGTGAATTTGTAGAAGAATTCACTAAAATCAACCAAGGAAGAGCCTATTATTCTTCATTGAAAGGTTTGGGCGAATTTATTTTTGAAGACTATCAACGCAACCGCAAAAAAGGCGTGCGATAAACGCCGCATCCGCAATCCTAAATACTATATAAGCTATTTAATAACCAATCGCATGTCGTACAAAAATCTTTCAAGTCAAGCATTACTTTCTATTCAAACCTTGGGCGAACTCAAAGCTACTGGCTACACGCCCAAAAGTATCAAACAAGAATTAAGAGACAATCTTATCGTTAAATTACGTAACAAAGAACAGGTATTTGAAGGAATATGGGGCTACGAAGATACGGTGATTCCAGATATTGAAAGAGCCATTTTGTCGCAACACCACATCAATTTGTTGGGTTTGCGTGGGCAAGCCAAAACTCGTATTGCTCGCCTGATGGTTAATTTACTCGACGAATATATTCCTGTGGTAAAAGATTCGGAGCTAAACGACGACCCTCTGCAACCTTTGTCACGCTATGCCAAAGATTTGATTGCGGCACAAGGCGACGCTACGCCTATCACTTGGCTGCATCGCTCGGAGCGTTATACCGAAAAATTAGCAACGCCAGACGTATCGGTGTCCGACCTCATTGGCGATGCCGACCCCATCAAGGCAGCTACGCTCAAATTCCCTATTCAGACGAGCGAGTGATTCATTTTGGCTTGATTCCACGGGCACACAGAGGCATTTTTGTTATTAACGAATTGCCTGATTTACAGGCCAGAATCCAAGTTTCTTTGTTTAATATTTTACAAGAAGGCGATATTCAAATCAGAGGATTTAAGTTGCGTTTACCACTTGATATTCAGTTTGTATTTACGGCAAACCCCGAAGACTATACCAATCTTGGTTCTATCGTAACGCCTTTGAAAGATAGAATTGATTCGCAGTTTGTGACGCATTACCCCAAAACTTTGGCCATCGGGAAGCGTATTACGTTGCAAGAAGCTCAAATTAAACCTGAGCAAGAAAACCTTGTTACGACCAACGCCGTGATTGAAGACCTCATTGAGCAAATAGCCATTGAGGCACGCCAGTCGGAGTATGTCGATGCCAAATCGGGCGTGTCGGCACGTATGACCATTTCGGCCTACGAAAATTTAATTTCATCAGCCGAACGCAGGGCTTTAATCAATGGCGAAGACAAAACTTACGTGCGTGTTGCCGATTTGGTTGGCGTAATTCCGGCGGTATGTGGCAAAGTAGAGTTGGTGTATGAAGGCGAAGTAGAAGGACCCGTTATTGTGGCTCAAAACCTTGTGAGTAAAGCCATTCGGACGCAGTTTCTAAACTACTTCCCAGACCCTGAGAAAATTAAAAAAGTAGCCAAAGACAAAGCAGGCAAAAATCCCTATAAACCTATTGTTGACTGGTTTATGGAAGGAAATATAATCGACATTCTGAACGATGCTTCCGACAAAGATTATGCAGCAAGATTAAAAACCATTGACGGACTAGACGAATTAATCGAAAAGGTATATCCTACTTTTGAAGGCCGAGAAAAGCTTTTTATGATGGAATTTGTCTTGCATGGATTAGCCGAATTTTCGTTGATTTCTAAAAAATCGCTTGATACGGGCTTACAATTCAAAGACTTAACCGATTCGCTGTTTGATTTAGATAAGTTTAAGTTTGATGAAGAGGAATAAGAAGGATACATTTGTCTTTGGAGAGTGGATGTCGTTTTAGTTTAGGCAGCATATCGCTCTCATATCTCCTTTGCCTATAAAAAAAGCCTGCGAATCGTCTGATTCACAGGCTTTTTTATAACGCTTAGATGACGCTTATTTTTTACCAGGCGTAAGCAATTCAAAGAATTGGTCTAATTTAGGCGTTACGATAATTTCTGTTCTACGGTTCGATTTACGACCGTCAGCCGATTGGTTAGAATCTTTAGGCGCAAACTCCGAACGACCACCAGCAGTCATACGCTCAGGAGCAACCGCAAATTTAGTTTGCAACATACGTACAACCGAAGTAGCACGTTTAGCACTCAAATCCCAGTTGTCTTTGATACAATCTGTTGCGATAGGTACATTATCTGTATGACCTTCTACCAAAATATCAAGTTCTTTGTGGTCGTTTACTACTTTCGCTACTTTTGCCAATACAGCCTCCGCTTTTGTATTGATTACAGCACTACCCGACTGGAACAACATTTTGTCTGAGATAGAGATATATACTACACCTTTTTTCACTTCAACAGTTACATCGTCGTCGTTTACATCAGCCAACGAACGTTTGAGGTTCATCACCAATGCCAAGTTAATAGAGTCTTTGCGTTGGATGCTAGAGTTCAAGTTTTGGATATATTTATTCTGCTCGTTCAAAGCTTCCAATGATTTCTTGATACTTTCAGCACCAGATTTACTCACAACTGACAGGTCAGAAAGGCGGTCGAGCAAGTTGTTGTTTGTTCTCTTCAAATAATCGTTTTGCTCTTGCAAATCTTTCAATTGTTTCGTTTTAGCGGCTAACTCTGTGTTTCTATTTTGTAATTCCGCAGTGAGGTCAGTGGCTTTTTTCTCGCAATCAGATACATCAGATTTCAATTTTCCAACTGCTGTTTCATTAGCTTGTGCCAAAGCTGCTAATTTAGCTTCAGCCTCTGCGTACTTTTTCTTACTCACACAAGAAGATACCGCTGGAAGTAAGGCAATAAACAAAATTAATTTTTTCATGGTAAAAAAATTGATGTTAAATGTATAAAAGCTATGCTTTAATAATGGTTGCTTCAAAGATACAAAACCTTTTTTAACTTCTTACCCATGTTTGCCCTGATAGTTTTTACTTTTATTCTTCCATAACAGATTTTCATGACCTACCCCACACTCTTCCTTCGTTAGTCCCATTTTGTCTTACTTCAAAATCATAAGCTTAACACTCAACAAATACCTATCTACGCTTGAGCAGGGATAAAACAAAAGCATAAGTCAAGCTAATATTGCGACTGACCTTACTTTTATCTAAGGCTTTTTCCTACAATTTCACGAATTTGATTGAAGCCGAAAATCACAAGTATAATAGCCGAAAATCCTGATATGTGTTTCTTGCTATAACAAAAACATATATATACTATCGTTCATTTATTTACTCAAAACTAAGGCTTTTCTAAAAAATTACACCTTATTATATTGACAAACATGAGTGTTTTTTATCTATAAAAAATTGAGTTTTCCTATAAAAACAAAACAAATACGTATATTCAATAAAGCGTTAATCAAAAAGTGTTAAAACTTACACCAATGCGAAAATCTGTGATTAATGCAGGAAGTAAAGGTTAATCATATAATTTTTTGTGTGAATTTTTAGGGTAAATAAAAAAAACATAAAAAGTATTGACGAAAATCATTTGTAAAAAACATGAATATTACTTATATTTGTTACAGGTTATTAGAAGACATCTTTTTTCCTGCACGATAAAAGGTATCAATTTCAATAACACGAACGAATCGCTTGTCTGATGACTAAAATGTATCTGCACAATACTTTTAGTAGAATCGACCCCCATCAACCAGTATTTTTCGGTACAATCTATCTCAATGGCGCCAAAAGAAAGTACACGAAAAGCTCAAAAATGGATTACAATACGTTCTTTTTGTATGGCTGCACTTCTAGCAAGCAACTGCACATTGTTTGATTAGTAACCTGACATACAATACATTATCTTTTAGGCATTGAGGTATAAAACCCTGCACAAGTTTTATACGTAGCATCATGCCGACTGATATTACTTTGTCTATAGCTTAGTTGCTATGAACGCTAAAATTTTTCTGCTTTTTATGAAAACGATACACAATCTTGCGAACGTTCAATCTGGAGTATTGAAGTCGCTCTTGAGCATATTTTTAGTAAGTATTTTTTCTGTTCAAAACTTTGCCACCAATATTGTTAAAAATGGTAACTTCGAGCAAGGAAGCACACAATGGACAACTTCGCCCGTAGGTTCGGCAAGCGTACAAAGCAACGACAATGCAGACAACAGCATCGTACTGAACAAAAACAAATTCCAAAATCACTTTTATTTGTGGCAAGATTGCAAAGTAAAAGCAGGCGAGCAGTATGCCATTCAGTTGGTGGCAAGTGCGAGTGCAAACTTAGCCAATATTGGTTTTGAGTTTTATGATGCCAAAGGCAACCTGATTGGCAACAAAGTGAGTACGCCCGTAAAACAAGAAGAAGCAGGCGAATTTACCCCTTACGATTTTGGCAATATCAACGTTCCTAGTGGTGCTAGTGTGTTGCGTTTGATTGCCTATACTTTTGGCGGTGCATTGAAACTTGATAATGTATCAATAGAAGCCCAAGAAAACACTGCCGAAAATCCAGCTTTAGAAACAGAAAAAGCCTTGTTGCAATTGTTCCCTAATCCTGCCACAACGGTTTCTACCTTGAAAGTTGATTTTGCTAATTCGGTTGGAAACGACCCTATCGAAATTGCGGTGATGAGTATGGATGGTTCTGTAGTATTTAATCAAACACTAGATAAAAAAGAAGCGGAAGTCATTACAATTCCTGTAGAAGAATGGAAATCAGGCATTTATTTTGTCAAACTATCGCAAGGAAGCGAGCTTAGTCGAGTCGTCAAGCTGGTCGTCAGTAAATGATGAATGTTTTTCAGCAAAAACGGCACAAAAAAAGAGGCATCGTAAATGCCTCTTTTTTTGTGCCGTTTGGTTAGTTAGATAAGTGGTGAATTAAATTTAATTCACCACTCAGCATACTTATATTTATTGAGCAATCGTGTGCATTACTTCTGTTTGCTTTCTGATAGACTCTAAGTGAACCAATTTGAAAAGTTCTTCTACAAACTCAGGATACAAACCTAAGCCACTCGCTTGTTTAGCACGGTCTGTGTGTACTTGTTTCCAACGGTCAAGTTGCAATACAGCCACGTTGTTGTCACGCTTATATTCGCCTAGTTTTTCAACTACAGCCATACGAGCCGCCAACACTTCCATCAATTCACGGTCGATATTGTCGATTTTAGCACGCAAAGCAGCTAATTCGTCGGTAAATTCAACACCATAATTAGCTTTACGAACTTCAAGCTCACGCAACATTTCGCCCAAAGCCTCTGGAGTCAATTGTTGAGAAGCATCAGACCAAGCCTCATCTGGACGACGGTGCGTTTCGATAATCATCCCGTCATAGTTGAGGTCTAAGATACGTTGCGACAATTCCATCAACAAAGCACGTTTACCAGCCATGTGCGAAGGGTCGCCGATGATAGGCAATTGTGGGAACAAACGTTTCATTTCCACAGCCATTTGCCACATAGGAGAGTTGCGGTATTTTGTTTCTTGAGCATTAGAGAAACCACGGTGGATAGCACCTAATTTCTTAATACCCGCCCCTTGCAAACGCTCGAATGCACCAACCCAAAGGGCTAAATCTGGGTTAACAGGGTTTTTCACTAATACAGGAATATCTACACCTTTCAAGGCATCAGCAATTTCTTGCACGTTGAAAGGGTTAACGGTTGTTCTTGCCCCTACCCAAAGTACATCAACGCCATATTTCAAAGCTAATTCGATATGTTCTGGCGTAGCAACCTCTACAGCTAATGGCAAACCAGTTTGCTTTTTAGCCTCTACAAGCCAAGGCAAGGCAGCTTCACCCATTCCTTCAAAACTACCTGGACGAGTACGAGGTTTCCACACACCCGCACGCATGATATGAGCATATCCTTCAGCTTTAATACGGTTGGCGGTTTCAAGCACTTGCTCTTCCGTTTCGGCAGAACAAGGGCCAGCGATAATCAATGGTTTGCCGTCAGTATTAATCCATTCCTGCATCGGCACTACGTCTAAATTTGCGTTCATTTGGCAAACAGAATTAATTCAAAATAAAAATTAAAAAACTCACTATGGTCGGGTGCTTGCTATTGCCCTTGATTATCAGCCTATAGCTTTTGATTGTGTTTGTCGGATTACTTGAAATGTAGGTAAAAAATCAAGTCTCGAAAAAAAATCCCCCTCAAATATATTTTTGTATTATTCTAATATACTATATTTGCACGTTTCATGTAAAATTAGATGATTAACTCTTTCGTTAATAGGATTTTACTTTATCAACAAATCTTTGGTTAAAACCACCACTTTTTTCAAAAATGTAGTCACTTTTTTGTCTTAGAATATGACTAAAAACGTAATCATCGAACCGATTATGAAGGCCGACAAAATCTCATTTGAAGACACTTCTATCGCATTTTCCAGCAAGTCTGATACACAATTGAAAAAGATGTATCTCATTTTCGCCAGTATGAATCAGAATTGGCTTGTAAAGTTAGGAACTTTTTTTATCAAACTCTTCATTTTTCTTCATTTTCCTATCAAAAAACTCATCAAAGCTACGGTTTTTGAGCAATTTTGCGGTGGAGAAACCCTGCAAGAATGTAACAAAGCCATTGAAAATTTGGACAAAGCCCATATTGGCACAATTTTGGATTATTCCGTGGAGGGGGAAGATAATGAAAAAAGTTTTGATTTAACAAGGGATGAAATCTTGCTTACCATCGAAAAAGCACATCAAAACACCGCCATTCCTTTCGCCGTATTCAAAGTAACGGGCATTGGTAGTGCCGAGCTATTAGAAAAAGTACAAAATGCCGCCCCTCTCAGCACAGAAGAAAGCCAAGCTTTTGAAAGAGTGAGAGCCAGAATGCAAGCCCTTTGCCAAAAAGCTGCCGACTTGCAAGTACGTATTTTTGTAGATGCCGAAGAATCGTGGATTCAAAACACCATCGACGACCTCACCTACGAAATGATGGAGCAATTCAATACGCAAGATTGCATCGTTTATAATACCTACCAGATGTATCGCAAAGATATGCTCGAAAACCTCAAACACGCCACTGAAATGGCACGTTATAAAGGACATAGTTTAGGAGCAAAATTGGTACGTGGGGCATACATGGAAAAAGAACGCCAGCGTGCGCATGAAGGCAATTACTGCGAACCTGTGCACGAAACCAAAGAAAATACCGACAAAGACTTCAATCTAGCCCTTGCATTTGCTATCGAAAACAAAGATATACTTTCCGTTTGTGTTGGCACACACAACGAGTACAGTTGCCAGTACCTCACCGAACTCATGCGTCAGCACAAAGTAGCACCCACCGACAAGCATTTTTATTTTGCCCAATTGCTCGGTATGTCTGATAATATTTCTTACAACCTAGCGAACGCTGGTTATAATGTGGCCAAGTATGTGCCTATGGCCCAGTAGAAGCCGTGATGCCTTATTTGTTCCGTCGGGCATCCGAAAATACGTCGGTAGCAGGGCAAGCAAGTCGTGAATTTACGCTCATAAAAAATGAAATGTATCGCCGTAAAAAAGCCAAATAAGCGTTTTTTTCGGTACATTTTTACAAAAATATCCTAAAACGCCACCGAATGCCTTGCTATCGTGGCGTTTTTATTTTGTACCTTTGCAGGGTTATTCATGAGTTATTTTGCTTGAATTTAGTGATTTTTTGTAAAACAGTTATTTAAGAAATGCTTCGAAGTCCTTATAAATATTTTGGTTTGACAATTTTATTAATTTTCATAGACCAAGTTATCAAGTTTGCTATCCATCATTTTTTACAATTTCCTGGCAATGAAGTGCCTGTTATTGGGCAATGGCTTAAACTCCATTATGTCTTAAACCCCGGTATGGCGTTTGGCATGACCCTCGACTTCATTCCGAATGGCTATGGCAAAGTAGCACTCACAGTGTTTAGGATTATCGCCATGTTTGGCATTGGGTATTATCTAACGGTTTTGGCCAAAAAAAATGCACATGTAGGCTTATTGTGGAGTATTGCTTCCATTCTTGCGGGTGCTATTGGCAATGTCATCGACAGTATTTTTTATGGTATTATTTTTGACAATGCTCCTCTTGGCTCGCCAATGCCTTGGTTTCACGGGCAGGTAATTGATATGTTTTTCTTCGACTTTTACCAAGGATGGATACCCGAAAAGATACCTGTATTGGGAGGAACGTATTACTCTACTCCCATTTTCAACTTTGCAGATGCCTGTATTTTTTGTGGTGTGGTAGCCATACTGATTTGGCAAAATACCTTTTTTGCCCCAGCACCAATCGAAAAACAAGCCGATGCCGATACGGTTGTAGCTCCCGAAGCACCCGTTTTCACCGACGAAGCCAGCAACAATTCAGAAGAAACAGAACCAGCAGTTTAGCCTGTTGATGCCCCAACCATGAAGTCGATTGTATTATTAGTGATTTTCTGGATAGGCTACGGATGCCTCCACAGCGGCCTTGCCACGCTTGCCATGAAAGCAAAGTTTCGCTCAATGCCCTATTACCGATTGGTTTACAACCTCATTGCTTTGCTAACGCTTTTGCCCATTATTTACTTTCAGCAAAACGCCCCAGTAAGCATAGTGATGAAGTCCGATACCATGAATTATATTTTGGGTGGACTGATGGTCGGTTCGGGTTTTTATACCGCTTTTATCTCGTTTCAGCAATACAACCTTGCAGCATTTTTAGGCTTCAAGCCCGAAGATACCAGCTCATTACAAACTGAAGGCATTTTGAGCCTTGTCAGACATCCGCTTTATTTGGCAACCTTATTGGTAGTCTGGGGAAGTTTTGGGGTTTTGGGTACAGATTTGAGTTGTACCACGGCTATTTGTATCAGCCTTTATGTGCGTGTTGGTATTTATTTTGAAGAAAAGAAACTCATCCAAATTTTTGGTAAAGCTTATATCGACTATCAAAAGAAAGTTCCAATGCTAATTCCTAAGCTACAATAGCAGCTATACCCAAGCACAAAAAAGCACCTTCAAACAAGGTGCTTTTTTGTGCTTGGTTTTAAGGATTTTTTTGTGTTTATTAGAAAACTAAACGAAAAAGGAGTCGAGCAATGATAGAAACCCCGCTGCTGACACAAGTGCAAGCATTCGCCGAAGGTATTTTACAACAATTGCCTCCGCACTATAGTTACCACAATTACCAACATACCAGTGATGTGGTAGCTACCACTTTTGCGATAGCCTCTACCATGAACATAGAAGCTAAAGCCCTAGAAACCTTGCTAATAGCGGCTTGGTTGCACGACATTGGCTATAGCCAAAGTGCCACCGACCACGAACAAATAGGTGCCGACATGGCCCGTGAATTTCTAACAACTTTAGACGTTTCGGAAAAAAGAATAAACAAAATTTGCACGTATATTCTTGCCACTCGGATGCCTCAAATGCCCATGAATGCCAAGGAGATGATTTTGTGCGATGCCGATTTGGCCCACTTAGCTGATGAGGCATTTTGGGAAAAATCGGAAAGCTTGCGACAAGAAATTTCCTATACCAAAGAGCCTCTTTCTGAGAAAGAATGGCTCAAAACAACCCTCGCATTTTTTGAAGAACACCGCTATTTCACGCCTTATGGCAAAAGCATTTTAGCCCCTAAAAAAGAGCTAAATAAGCTACAAATGGAAGAGAAATTATCACTGCTGAAAGAATCTAAAAAATTGAAAAAAGTCGAAAACGACAAACAAACCAAAGAAGAAAAAATCAAAAAGCCAGAAAGAGGAGTAGAAACCATGTTTAGAACCACTTCTGCCAACCATTTCCAACTTTCGGCTATGGCCGACAACAAAGCTAATATCATGATTTCGGTCAATACAATTATTATTTCTTTGATTGTCAGTATTTTAGTAAGAAAATTAGAAGAAAACACCTACTTAGTTGTACCTACTATTATGCTTACGGTTGTATGTTTATTTGCCACCGTTTTTGCGGTATTGGCTACCATTCCGAACGTAACCAAAGGGAAATTCTCAAAAGAAGATATTGACAACCGCACGGCTAATTTACTTTTTTTTGGTAATTTTCATCAAATGACCTTAGAAGATTACCAAGCTGGCATGAAAGAAATGATGAACGATTCGGAATTTTTGTATGCTTCGATGACACGAGATATTTATTTTTTAGGCAAAGTATTGGGTCGAAAATACAAGCTTTTGCGTATTGCCTACGGCATTTTCATGTTTGGTTTTGTGGCTTCTGTCATAGCTTTTGGTGTAGCTGCCTTGCTTGAGAATTTATAGTAAATTAACCAAAAAAAATGTTTTTCATCCAACGTATTCTATGAAGTATTGGCTCGAAAAAATTGTTCGTTATAGTGGCATTGCCCTGTGTTTACTCGTATGGCAGCTACAAGTATTGGCACAAAGCGATTCGCTCAGACAGCCGTTTCGCCCTAAAAGCTTGATAGCCCCAGCCGTGCTTATTGCCACAGGCATGGTGTTTATCAACAACAGTACCAAAGCCGAACAAAAAGAATGGCACCAACAATATCTTACGGGATTCAGAACGCACATAGATGACTATTTGCAATTTGCCCCTCAAACCTTGACCGTAGGCCTTGAGCTTTCGGGTATCAAAGGCAAAAGCTCGGCAGCCGATAAAATAGGCATTATTACTACCAGCACGGTTATCATGGCCGCTACGGTTTTTTCACTCAAAGGAATTACCCAAGTGATGCGTCCAGATGATAGCTCTCAGGATTCGTTTCCTTCGGGGCATACTGCCAACGCTTTTTTAGGTGCTACCATTTTAGCCGAAGAATACGGGCAGCAAAGTGTATGGTATAGCGTTGGAGGTTATACTACTGCCACAGCAACAGGAACATTCAGAATGCTCAATAACCGACATTGGTTGTCGGATGTATTGGTGGGGGCAGGCATCGGCATTTTATCGGCAAAGGCAGCTTATGTGGTTTATCCTTGGCTGAAAGATAAGCTTCATCCAACTAGAAAAAAAATACAAACGTCGTTTGTTCCTTGGACTAACGGACAGCTCTATGGCGGCAGTTTTAGCATATACTTCTAAAAGAAAGCAAGTTAAGGTCGAATAACGTGGCCCTAACTTGCTTCTTAACTCAACAGACTTATGAAAAAATGGATACTAGCACTTACTTGTTTGTTGCTTTTTCATACACTTTTTGCCCAAGAAAAAAAGGTTATACATTCCGTTTTTCTGGTCGGGGATGCGGGCGAACCTAGTACCGACGGCAAAGATGTCGTTTTGCAAACCCTTCAAAAACACCTACAAAAAGCTGGGACAAATGCTACCTTGGCTTTTTTAGGCGACAATATTTATCCTGTGGGTTTGGTCAGCGAAGAACATCC